>Ga0315905_10000833_pt1 | contig 33857 bp, 26 predicted proteins | sample LakEriMetagenome_5_FD_203522 | JGI IMG/M metagenome (GOLD analysis project Ga0315905, IMG submission 203522) | Freshwater fungal communities from buoy surface, Lake Erie, Ohio, United States - Buoy 4 MA121 | ecosystem: Environmental > Aquatic > Freshwater > Lake | place: USA: Lake Erie, Ohio... | reverse complement strand
TCATTCGAAAGGTAGGGGGGAGGGGATTCTCCGATTTTTCTTTTTTTCTTTTTGACTATGTTTGAATGGTTGAATAATATTGCTTTTTAACCACGATCTTACACTATCAGACGATAGGGAGTGTTGTAATTTTTATAAAAAGGATAGATTTATAAAAATAAGAAAAATAAGAAAAAAAAGAAAAATCTGCACACCCAATGGGTTATAGATAAAAAAATTACATATAAAACATTAAAAAAAAGAACAAGGAGAAATGGATTTTAATTCAAAAAACCTTTTCCTTAGAGCTTTTTTTTATTTAAAGAAAATTTTATTTTTTCATGATCTTTACCATTCGAATAATATTTTTTTTCTTTTTCCTGTTATTTTATCATTTATTTTTTTTTTTAAGATGATCAGATGGTTTAATATATTAATAAAGTTATCTTACCGAAGGGATTTTTTTGTATGGTGAATATCCAATTCCGTGAAACAGCTTCCAGTAAACAGTTAAATTCAACATTGTCTGGACTGAGTGAAATTTTTTTTAGTGAAAAACTCGATAGGTTTCTCTCTGTTTTATAATTATAAGCAACAACCGGAGATTTAATTTGTTTTTTGATTTTTCTCTCATGTAAATACCCACAATCTTCATGCTTGGTTTTCATTTTTTCGGTAACTACACTTAATTCGTTTTGAGTATGATGATTAAAATAAGGATTAATAAAATTTTGGGCCTCAAACGCTTGAACACATTTTTCATAATGAGGTAAATTAAAATGTAGTGAAGGATTCGTGAACAAATCGTTTTTTTGATTTTCTGTGTGTTCTAAACTGTTGAGACTGAGTTTCCAGGAAGGGTGCAAAAAAAAGGTTTTAAGTTCTATACCTTGGGGTCTAGTTAAACCCTGATTTTGATAAAAGAATTGGAAACCAGTGTCATTTATTCGGTTTTTTTTTGGGCCATTTTTTTTAAATTTGGATTTCGGTCTAGATGTAATAATGGCAAAAGAAGATGAATCCGTGTGAGACTTATCGGAACGGTAATTTTTCGTAAAATTTGCCTTGACACCTAATTTTGGAGTTGCTGTTGCTTTTAGAACGCTTGTACGCAAAGAAAAAAAATTAGATTTGGGTGTCAAATTAACACTTGTATTCTGATCAGAGAAACTATTACATTTTGCGGATATTGTCCACTCAGGAACGTTTTCATCTCCATTTTGTTGTAAAGGTTGATATCCCATCTCGGATACGTCTATGATTGATTTGGTTTGTGATATAGAAACACCCTTATTTGTTTGTGGTAGAAAAAATTCTTTTTCACTAAATGTTACAGATGAAGATGGATTTTCTTTAAACAAAAATCGCAAACCTATACGATAGAACTGTGTACTGAACCGTAAAAGTTGTTGTAAAAGATTAATTTGTAGAATGTGAATCCAATGCACTTTAAAATCTGGTTTAAAATTTTGTCCTATTATATTTGTTGAAAATGAATATTTAGCTATATATGTACACATAAGTCGTAATAATTGAATAAAACGCAACGGAAAATACATCTGGTCATTTGTAAAGACCTTTTGTCGTGAATCAAGTGAAGAATTAAAGGAATAATTCTGAACTATTGTCATACTATAACTGAAAAAATTAAAATAATTTAAATTTTATTCTTTCGAAATGGTTAAATCGAAACTTTTTACTTGGTTAATGATTATATCCCGGAAGAAAAAACTAATAGGTAATTTTTTAAAGCAATATTGTTTTTTTTCCTGGTCTTTAAAGAAGTTTTGGTTTGCGATTATTAATATTATTCAATACAATTTTAAAATTATTTAAAATTCGATCATAAATAAGGGGACCGCATAATATCAACCTAGAATTAATAGTGTTTGATTTCAAAAACGCCTATCATTATTTATAAAATTTTTTTTTTTTTTTTATACCTATACTTACCTTTATTCATCTTTATTTTTTGCAATATGATTTTAAAAAGGAAAAAAAGGTTCACAAGGAATTAGATCAGTTCGCCAAATATAAATTAAAGAATTATATGCAATTATCATATAGGACCTTCAAAGTTAAGGTTACATTCAATCTCAGTAAAAAAACAGAAGATAAGTTTTTGTCCTAGAAAAAAGTACAAAAAAAAGAAAAAAAAAAAAAGATGATGTAAATACAATTGGTATAAATATTGATCTATTTTTTTTCTTTTTTTTAAAAATTTGACATCTATAAAATCGAAAAAAATATATTTTGGTAATTTTACCACGTTTAAAAACTATTGCGCTAAACAGAAAATGAGCTAAAAAGAAAAATATATGAAATGTTCCAGTGATATAATTTAATTTAATGTAAACGTTTTAACTCGAATTTATTCTCAGGAAAAAAGAAAATCAAAATCATAGACTCTAGTATTCATCATGTATGTTTGGTTTTTATTCAAAATTATTTAAATAAATGAAAAATTCAATATTAAAATTATTTTTAATTAAGAATAAATTTTATTAAAATGATCCCTTTTTCTTCCAAAAGAGGATTACAGAGGAAGAAAATTAAACATAGATTTGATGAATTTCAAATTTCGAACAAAACTGTTAATCAGTTAAATATTTTAGGTTATCAATTTGCAACTTTTGTTCAACAAAAAAGTTTACCTATAACTCTTAACGGACGTGACATTATACTGTGCTCCAAAACAGGATCTGGAAAAACCCTTTGTTTTCTAATTCCTATGATTGAAAAACTTTTGAAGATTAATTGGCCAGAAAAGGGTTTAGTAGGTGGTTGTGTAATTTCTCCTGTTAGAGAACTAGCAATTCAAATTTTTACGATTTGTAAAAATATTTCTTCCGTTCATAAAATTAAAATTGGTCTTATGATTGGGGGTGTTAAATTTTATATTTCAGATAAATCGATAGTAATTTCAACAATTGGTAAACTATGCGAAGAAATTTTAATCTCAAAATTCCTTGACTTGGATTCTCTTAAAATTTTATCAGTTGACGAAATCGATCAAATTCTTGATTTAGGATTTAGAAAATCTTTTTTACAGATTTTGAAGTTCATGCCAAAACAAAAACAAATGTTACTTTTTAGTGCTACTTTAACTTTAAAAATCAAAGATTTAATCCGTCTTAATCTTATTCAACCAATTTTCCTGTGTACAAAAAATTCTATAAACACTTATGAAAAAAACCTCAAAAATTATTACATAATTCCAAAAAACATTTACCAATATTATTGTATAATCGATTCTTCTCTTAAAACCAACTTTCTTTATTCTTTTTTAGTATCTCACCCCAAAGACAAGATTGTTGTTATATTTTCTACCAATAAACAAGTTAATTTTTTTTTTCATGTCTTTAAAAAATTAAAATCAAATTTTCAAATATTTCAAATTTGTGGTGGAATGAAACAGGTTTTTCGAACATCGACATTTGTTATTTTTAATCAAGTGAAAACAGGAGTTCTTTTTGCAACCGATATTATATCTAGGGGTATAGATTTAAAATTTTTGGATTGGGTGGTACAATTTGATTGTCCCCAAAATATAAAATGTTATTTACATCGTATAGGAAGAACAGGGAGGTTATCGGAGACCGGTAAATCCTTATTAATCTTAACAGAGAATGAAAATTATTTTTTTTTTCAGTTAAAAAGTTTTTTGATTCCATTATTTCGGATTAAAATTAGGGAAAAACAATTAATAAAAATAACTGAAAAAATTCGTAACTTAGTATATAATGAAAAATTTTTTTATTCCAAATCTTATTCTGCATATCTTCATAACATTCGTTACATATTTTCAGTACAATATTCCCAAAATCCTAGTCTTTCAAAAACTGATTGGTTTAAACTTGGGTCTAATTACGGAATTACACGGTAAAATAAAAAAGGATAAATTGTTCTTAGGAATATATATGCGGTCCCTACTATTTACATGATCTGCTTTCAAAACTCCCTCATCAATAAGTCAAATTTTTTTTTTAAAAAAAAAAAGACTGATAGTTTGTTTTTGAATTCATATATTAGACCTAATTTAAAAAATAATAAAAATATTCAATTAGCACTAGCTTCTGAATTTTATTATGAAACAATTTCGGAAAAAAAACTTAATAAACAAAAAATAAATCTTCCAATAAATGATATTATTCTTGGACTTCAATCAAATGAAACAGAAAAAGATTTTTTAAAATTTTGTTTTTTAAATAGGGAAAATATATCTTATATCTTATTACATCAAATTACTGCTTTGAAACTTAAAAAAGACGAAGACGATAAAGAAACTTTAAGAGGGAATAAAATTATTGGTCTAAGAAAAAAAATTCTTGAAAATGTTCAATTAATTGATCAACCCATTTCACAATCTCTAATAGTTTCTGAAAAAATAATTAAAGAAATTTTAACCAAAGATTATTCGGATAGAGATTTGAAACGTTTAATTAAAAATAATAAATTAAATGTATCTTCGCTTTGGATTGTCCTGACTGCTGCAATTACAGCATGGGAAAAGAAAATAGAGTTTGAGAATGAGGAAATTTCTTCCAAAACCCTAGAAAAAATTAAAAAAATTAAAAAAGTAGTCTTTTCTGATAAAGAAATTAATTGTTTGTTGGCTAAAGAATTTATTTTTATAGATTTTTTTGACTCAAATGATTCAAATTCAACAAATTTTGAAACAGGTTATATCGACGGATTAAAACTTTTTATCTGTATTCTCGAAAAACTTCCTAAAAGTTCTTATGGTATATTGCTAGGAAAAGTGTCTGATATTTATAAAAAAATATTAATCGTAAATTTTGGAATAAAAAAACAACTTTTTGGTGAAAATGTTGCTCAATTTTTTCCAAAAAAAATTACAACGGATTCTCGGTTAGTTAACATTAAAGACAATAGTATTAAATATTAAAATAAAATAAAAATTTTATTTCTTTTAGAATTTCATTTAATATTATGATTTTAAAAGAATTTCTTCAGATAAAAGAAATTGATATGGTCGCGTTAGATCCAACAAAACCGTCGGAAAAAATTTTAAATAAAGTTTTTTCTAAAGTTTCACGAATTTATGCTATATCATTAACAAATAGATCAGAAATAGTTCTCGATATAAACTCAGATTTATTTTTTCTAAAAATTGGGGATAAAATTGAAGTTTTACTCGAGGAATCTCCTTTTGAGTCGCAAAAAAAAGAAGAAATTAAAACGAAATTGATTTTTAAACAAGAAGATTTAGAAGGGTTAGAATTTTTGAAGGATTTTGAATATGTAATGCACGGGGTTATTTTTCACTCTGGGATCGAAGATAATAAAGTTTTTATTTACGCAAGTTTCGGTGGTTTATTAATGAAATATTTCGGACTTGTCAATTTGATTAAAATGAAAAATGTTAATATTGATAAAAAAATTCTTTTACTGGTAAATAAGGTAAAAAATTAATAGCTAAACATCAAGGTTTCCACAATATTTTATTCATCAAAACTTGTTTTTTTTTAAAATAACTTTAGTTTGTAAATTTAAATAATATTTATAGATTTTAATTTTTTCTTAAGTTATTTAGGAATTTAAATTTTTTAATGAAATCGAAGTCGACTAATTACGTTTCAATAAGAAGAATTTTCGGGAAAGTTGAAATAAAAATAATATTTGATATCTTAATACAACTTAAAAAAATTAGAAAATGTAGATCTAAACTTTTTTTTTTAACAGGTTTATCTGAAACAGGTAAAACATTTTCATTAATTACTTTATCCAATAAAATTGGAAAAGATATTCCTTTAGTTTTTTCAAGTGGACTTTGGGTTAATTCTTTTTCCATTATAAAAAAGAATTTATTGCTTCAAATGTCGAGACAAGCTATTGGAATAAAATTTTATCAAGAAAATTTTATAATAAAGGGTGTTTTGATTAATTTAGAAATAAAAAACAAAAAAGTTAATCGTTCTATAAATTTTGGGAGATTGACTCTTAAAAATTTGCAAAATAGTAAAACATATGATATTAGTGAAGAATTATTAAAAAAAATATTAACAAAGAAAATTAAAATAGGTGATACTCTTTTAATAAATAGAACAACTGGAGACATTTATAACCATACAAACGATAATTTATTTTACTTCGAACGAGAAAAAGATCAAAAATTAGAGACTAATGATTCGGTTGAAAAAATTGTTATAACCGAACAATTGGTAACCTTAGATGAATTGGATAATGTAAATCAGAAAAATAATTTGATTAATAAATATTTTTCCAACCAATTCGAAGAAATTAATTCCAAAAAAAAAGAAAATCTGGAAGAAGTTCTAAAAAAATGGGTTAAATTTAATAAAATAAAAATAATTAAAGGTTTAATTGTGATTGACGATATTGAATGGATGAAAATAGAAGAAATTATTTTTCTAAAAGAACTTTTGTCCAAGTTTCTATCACCTTCGATTTTAATTGTATCTAAATCAGATGTTGATGATAAAAATTTTCAGTGCAATTTTTCGGAAAAGACTCGTTTGGTAACTCTTAGTGATATAAATATTTTAGTTCCCTTTAAACCAGTAAACTGTAAGGAATTATTTGAAATAATCAAAACCAAGTGTATGGAATTGAATATTTATATAAAAAGAAAAGCTATTGGTTTTTTAGTCAAAATTGGATTAAATTGTGGTCTTAAATACTCGTTATATATTCTTTCGATTTCGATACTTTTAAAAAAAAAAGAGGGTATTAGAATATATGATATAAAATCATCCTATGAGATTTTTTTAAATTCTAAACGCTGTATTATACAAACAAAATTTCAACATTTCAACATTTTTTATTGAATAGTTGGTTTTTTTTATATTTAAAAAAATTAGAAAGATACCAAAATTTGACCTATTTACTTTTTTTTTTAATAGATTTGTTAAAATTTTCTTCAAGAATCGAAAGTTCTATGTATAAATCTTTAAGACACGAATCCAATGCTTGAACAGGAGTCAATAGCTCATTTGTTGCAATTTTTAAAATTATGAAATTTTCCAAAGGGTGTGGTTTTTTGTAAGCACAAAATATGACACCCTTTGATTCCAATAATTTGTTATGTATCACATTTCCTATCGTGTGATCTTCTTCGATAATCCTAAATAAACCAAAATTTGGAATTAAAGGGTCTAATTTAAATTTAATTTTTTCTTTCCTTTGTTCAGGATTTTTATAATTTAAATAAGTTGGAATTTTATTCATTTATTATTTTACCTTTTTATACATTTATATAAAAATTTACCTTAATGTTTATTTATTTTTCAAATAATTCTAAAATTTATTTTTTTTACATTTTTTATTTTCTAATCCGAAAAATTTTGTACAAAAAATTTTCTTAAATTTTCAATTTAATTTATTGTGGGGTTAAATTAAATTTTTTTCTGCATTTAGTAAATTTATTTTATATTTAGAGACTTGATTTTGATAAAATAATTTAAAATTAAGCTTCTTATTTTTAGTAAGTAAAAAGAATTAAAAAGGCGTAGATTATTTAAAATGAAAAACACTAGAATAATAAAAAACACCTCTTTTTCTTACTCAACCAGAAGTAATAAGATCAGGATAATACGAACTCCAGGAAATAATTTAAGGTCTCTTAAAATAACTAAAAAAAGATCTCAAAGAATTTGTCCCATAAAAAAATGTAAAATCAAAGGTCTTAATATTCCTGGTTCTAGAAGATTTTCAGCGTCTTCTCAAAAAAAAAGAACTATTTCAAGGGCTTATGGGGGATGTCTCTCAATTCATGCTTTAAGAAAAAATATAACCAAAGCTTTTTTATTGGAAGAGAAAAGGTTGGCAAAAAAAGTATTGAATCTTAATAACAAAAAAATAACTAAATAATATACAATTAAGAAAACACTTGATATCGTAATTTTTTTTACCAAAACAATATAATACTTATCACACAAACGATTTAAAACATTGTCTTTACGGTTTGGATGCAGATTTAATTATGTTAGGTTTGGTTTCACGCGAAAAACACTTTACCCTTCTTCGAGAAAAATTGATTGGAAATAAAAAACCATTTGGAAAAAACCTTAAAAATAACTATGTTGGAAAAACAGGACTGGCTTCCGATGAATTTCATCTTCTAGAGGTTTCACTTTTGAGAGACATGTTGTTTCTCGAGTTTAAGCCTCGCGAAAATTTTAGCTATATTTATGTGTTAGAACGAATTGTTGATGATTTCGCTTTTATGTGCATGTTAATTGGAAACAATTTTTAGTCGCCTTCGAAAAAAAAAACTCCTTTTTAACAGTAAACTAATAATCCAGAACATTTAAACAATTTTATGACAATATTTTTTCCAGATTCTTTGAAATATTGAGGTATAAAACACCAAAAATTTATGTTAATAAGTGTTTGGAATTTCTCTAAATTCAATACATCTATTTTTCCTTTTGTGGTTGCAATAAAAACAAATTTTTTTTTTAAACTCATGTCATTGATTTGATTAAAATATTTGAAAGAAAATTTTTTTATATTTCTTTTATCTAATGAAAATATTTTAAAACTTTTTCGCTTTGATAAATTTAAAATCGTATAGAATTCATTTTTAAGAGTTTTTAGGATGATTTTGGAATGAAAGACTCGAAAATTGATTAAAGGTGTTGATTTTTGAAAAAAATAATATTTATATTTATTTTTAACCCAAAAAAATTTAGAAAATTTTAAGAGAAGATAGTACTTTTTGAATTCTATTAAAAACTTTTGTTTTATTTGATCATAGTTATTTGAAAGTTTTTGATTTGCATTTTTTTCCAATTCTTTATGACTTTGTTTGTCTTCAAAATATTTTTCAAAAAATAATAATAATCTGGAAAAACTTTTTTTCATTTTAAAATTATTTAGCAGTAAGATATTCAATAAATTTCTATGTGAATAAATTTTTCCTTTTAGTTGAAATAAATGATTTGTAATGATTAAAGGTTTTTTGTTGTAAATATATTTTATAAAGTCCATATGTTCATTCATCTTCAAAACATAACCTAATTCAAACCGGTCAAAAATAATTTTAAAAACCTCACCTTTCAAGGTAACCAAAAATAAATCATACCCATTAAATTTCCAATTTATATCTGTAAAAGATTTTCCGTTAAGATTTTTTATCCAAACTATTACTCTTGAAAATTCAGGAGCCCAAAAATATATCGATCCCTCCTCTGTCGTGACAGCGAAAATGGAAATACATCTATTAAAGTAATTTTTAAAATAAATTCGGGGACTCACCTTAACGATAGATATAAACTTTTTTCCGTGAAAAAATACTTTACATTTTCTAAAATTTCCTTCCCTTTCGATAGCTCTTATGTAATGTTTTCGTCCAAAAATTGAATTATTGAAAAGAATAATGTAGTTCCCACAAGAAGTCCAAGTTAGTTTGCCGTTTATTGATTTTTGAGAATATTTGAGTTTCGATCTATATTTTGAAAAAAATTCAATAGTTTTGAATAAATTCCAATTTGAGGTATTCCATATTTTTATTCCTCCAGAATTAGATTGAGTTAGAAAAAATTGACCAAGTGGATCCCATTGAGAACCTTGAAGTGTAAAAATTTTACTTATTATTTTTGCAAAAACCTGTTTTTTTTTTATAGAGTAAATTACAATATTACCATAAACAGAAGTTGTTGATATGAAACACGAATCTGGAGACCAAACTAAAGAAAAGATATCACTTTGAGTGTTTTTAAAATTATAAAAAACTCTATATGATATGATTGAATTTAAACCAGAATAATAAATAGAATGTATAACCAGATGACCATCATCTCCTCCTGAAGCAAATAATTCTGCGTTAGGACTCCATCGAACTATATTAATGGATTTTTTAAAATTATCAACGACATAACAAAATTTATTATTTTTATTATTTTTAATAAAATCAAGGTTCCATATTTTTATTAAAAAATCTTTCGCACATGTCACTAAAATATTTTTAAAAGGGTTGATATCGATTGAATTTATAGACAACCGATTGATTTCACTTTTTCCGTGATAAATAGCGTGATTTAATTTAAATTTCATTCCTTTAAAAAAGTGTAAATTTAACTCCTAATTATTCTAAATTAAGGTTTTCTTTTTGAAATTACAAATTAAAATATAATCATTTTTTCACATTTTTTTGTAAATAATAATTTTAGTTTTCAATAAAATTTATATTGAATAATTGTTTGTTTTTTCGAAATTTTTTGGTTTTGGGAGTTTTGCAACATATTCCATTTATTTTTTATTTATCTTTTGTTTTGAATAAAATACACCATGTTGTTAAAATTGGCTTAAATTAGAATTCCTAACATCTAAATCTAAAAGAATTAAATTTTTCGATAAAGGAGTTTTCCGAACTCTTTTAGATTATTTTTACTAGATAAAATACGTTCTTTTTTCGACTTTATGTTAAACCTTTTCTTTTGAATCGAATTGGGTGTTATTAAACGCTGAATTTTGGGGGTTTTTTTATTTTTTTTTTGTGAATTATCCATATAATCAAACATAAATTTGGATATACCATCTCCCTTATTTATTGAAAAAAATTTTCTTAGTTTACTTGATCGTTTGGGAAACAAAAATTTTTTTTCTTTTTCATTTGTAAATTCGTTAGAATTTTCTCCTTTTTTTTTAATTTTCAAATTAAGAACCGAAATTTCGGGGGAAACGATACATCCCCTAACTGATTTTCTACATCTTTCCCCCTTTTTCATACCAAAACCTCTGCATCCAATAGATCCTTTTTTAAGAAGTAATTTTACCCTTTTATTAGTAAATATCCCATTTTTCATGGGAAATCCTTGTTTATCCTGTCCCCCAGTAATTTTGAAAATATAATTCTTCCATTCTGGTCCAAGTGGTGTACCTATAACTTCTGAAAATATTTTCTTATCATAAAACATCCTTAAAATATTTTCGTCTTCAACATCGATTATTTTTTGAAATCCGCTACTTGGATTTGATATATTAAGTTTCATAATACTTTCAATTAAATAAATCGGGAAAACTTAAAATTACTTATAAAATTAGTATTATTTATTAAATTATTTTCTATAAAAAATCAGTTTAACAAATTAAAACAAAATCTGGTAAAAGAAAAAAAAAAATTAATTTTTTTGAAAATTCTTTAGAAAATTTCAAAAATTTATATTTCACCATTCTTTAATTTTTTTAGTTTTGTTTAAAAAGTATTATTTTGTTCTCTAAAAAGATATTATTTATTAAATTTAAAGGTTAATTCTAGAACATTCTTTTATAAATATTATGGCTAACATTGAAACTTACGAATTCCAAGCTGAAATCAATCAGCTCATGAGTTTGATTATAAATACTTTTTATTCAAACAAAGAAATTTTTCTTAGAGAATTAATATCTAATGCATCTGATGCACTTGATAAAATCAGGTACCAATCCTTGACCGAAAAATCTGTTTTAGATAGTGAACCAAAGTTAGAAATAAGAATAATGGCTGACAAAAGTAATAAAACAATTTCAATCACTGATACAGGAATTGGGATGACAAAAGAAGATTTAATAAGTAATCTTGGTACAATCGCAAAATCAGGAACCAAATCCTTCATGGAAGCCTTGCAAGCCGGAGCTGATGTTTCAATGATTGGACAGTTTGGGGTTGGATTCTACTCTGCCTATCTCGTTGCAGACAAAGTTTTAGTTGAAACCAAAAATAACTCAGATAAATGCTATTTTTGGGAGAGTGCGGCAGGAGGAAGTTTTACTATTCGAGAAAATAGTGAAAGTGAACTCAGTAGAGGTACAAAAATAATATTAAGTCTTAAAGAAGATCAACTAGAATACCTTGAAGAGAGAAGAATAAAAGATTTAGTTAAAAAACACTCAGAATTCATACAATATCCAATTAATTTATGGGTTGAAAAAGAAGTTGAAAAAGAAGTTGAAATTTCAGACGAAGAAAAAAATGGAGAAGAAAAAGACAAAGAAATTGAACAGAAAGAAGAAAAAAAGACTAAAAAAATCAAAGAAATTACTCATGAATGGCAATTTTTAAACAAAAATAAACCTATCTGGACAAGAAAACCAGAAGAAATAACTCGAGAAGAATATGCCTCTTTTTACAAAAGTTTGACCAATGATTGGGAAGATCATCTTGCGGTAAAACATTTTTCCGTCGAAGGTCAACTCGAATTTAAAGCCCTTTTGTTCGTTCCTAAACGAGCACCATTTGATTTATTTGAACCAAAGAAAAAAAACAATAATATTAAATTGTATGTAAAACGGGTATTCATTATGGACAATTGCGAAGATATAATTCCAGAATATCTCAATTTCATTAGAGGTGTTGTTGATTCCGAAGATCTTCCTTTAAATATATCAAGAGAAACCTTACAACAAAATAAGGTTACTAAGGTTATAAGAAAAAATATTGTAAAAAAGTGTCTTGAGATTTTAATGGAAATATCCGATAATAAAGAAGATTGCAAAATTTTTTATGAACAATATTCGAAAAACATCAAACTAGGAATTCATGAAGATAGTCAAAATCGATCTAAATTGGCCGAATTATTGAGATACAAATCGACACGTTGTCCAGATGAAAATACAAGTTTGAAAGAATACGTTTCAAGGATGAAGGATGGGCAAACCCAGATTTTTTACATAACTGGGGAATCCCAAAAATCAGTTGAAAATTCGCCTTTTCTTGAAAAATTAAAACAAAAAGGGTATGAAGTTTTGTTCATGACTGAACCAATAGATGAGTATTGTGTACAACAATTAAAGGAATATGATGGTAAAAAATTGGTGTGTGCTACCAAAGAAGGAATAAACTTATTGGGTGGTGATGAAGAAAATAAAAAAAAAGAGGAAGAAAAAGAAAAATTTGAAGAAATGTGCAAAACTGTAAAAGAAATACTCGGAGATAAGGTTGAAAAAGTTGTTGTATCCGAAAGATTATCTGATTCTCCATGTATTCTTGTGACAGGTGAATATGGTTGGTCCGCAAATATGGAAAGAATCATGAAAGCTCAGGCATTAAGGGATAGTTCCTTATCTACCTATATGTCAAGCAGAAAGACAATGGAAATTAATCCTGGAAATCCAATAGTACTCGAACTAAGAAATAGAATTCAAATTGATAAAAATGATAAAACTGTAAAAGATCTAGTGAATCTTTTATTTGATACTTCTTTGCTTACTTCAGGTTTTTCCCTTGAAGAATCTCATGTTTTCGCACAAAGAATTCATCGTATGATAAAATTAGGTTTGAGTATAGATGAAGCGGATGAAGAAATTGAACAAAACGAAGATTTACCAATTTTAGAAAATAATGACGATGATATGGAAGCTGTCGACTAAGATTAATCATTAAACTTTTTAATAAAAATTCCGAAAATTTAATCGCTTCCTATTTATCTAGAAGAAATTATACATCTAAAAATTAAATTGATCATAGCTTATTATTTTAAGAATAAACTTTTTTCTTGTCATTTTTTACTAATTTTTATTTTTCATACAAATAATATGAAAAATAAAAATTATTTTTCATCTGATATCAAATTCGAAACCAATTTATTAATTTTCCTTTTTTATCCAATTCTTTCTTAAAATCAAAATATAAAAGGGTATAAACTATTATTCTACTTAAAAAACCATTAACAGCATTTAAAAAAATGAATTTTTTTAAATAAAACGACCTTAAAAATTTTTTAAAAATCATATAAAGTAATTCACTTATTGTCTTTTTAAATTTTTGATTTATAATGAATTTATTTTCTTGACTTTTTTCTATTTTTTCCTTTTTGAATCGTTCGATATTGTAATTTTTAAATTTCCAGGTTTGAAAAATAATCTCTAGGTTAAATTTATTTTGTCTTAATAGATTAGAAAAAATTTCAAGATGTTCAAAAAACCTTAAAATTTTTAACATTTTATTTTTACATAGGTTTTGAATTTTAGAAAAAAATTTAAAGTCTCTTAACGGAAAGAAAAATTTACCCTCTAATCGAAAATTTTTTTTGTTAAGTATTTCGAACAAATTTAAATATTTAGTATCCAGATAGTTTTTATTTGTAAAAAGGTTTCTAATTTTTGATATAAAAATAATATCAATCGAATTAACTAAACCTTTTAACATTAATTTTAATAAAACAGTTAAACATAGTCGATATCGTTTTATGTTATAAATAATTTTCAAGAATTTTCTCAGAAAATTAAAATAAAAACTTTTTTTTGTTTCAAATTTAAGACATAAAATTTTTTTTTTATTTAGATTTATTCTGTGAGTTATTTTTAAACGGTTTTCGATTCCATTAAGAAATTTGTATCTATTTATTTCTATTATTGTCAATAGATTAACGAAAAATTTTTTACCCTCAAAGAAAGGTTTAATTTTTCCTTTAAAAAAATTTGCTATGTAAAGTAAAATTATGAAAAAATCATTTTTAAATTTTATTTTTCTATTCAATTTTATCTTCTTATCTCTATAATTTTTTCTCTCAATAATTTTATTTGACAAGGATATTTTTACAATTTTCGGAAAGAAATTAATTTTTCCTTTTTTTGATAAAAATTTACTATGGCTCTTCGCAAATCGATTCCAAAAAAGATTTTTTTTTAATGTGATTTTATTAATTAAATCATTTTCAAATGTTGTTTTAAGATCATACAAACATAACTCGACCAACCAGTACAAACAGTTAAATAAGACAGAAGATCCTCGAAGACTATTTGTACAAAACAAGGTTGTTTTTGTAATGGGAATTGGATAACCAATTATTTTGAATATTTTAGGAATTTCTTCTTCTGGTTTATTTTCATTTTTGAAATTTTTATCGAGTTTTTTTATAAGAAAATAAATAATTTGGAAGAAATCTTTATTTTTTAAAGGAAAAAATTTTTTTCTAGGCACACAAAATTTATATCCACTTTGATTCAAAAATAATCTTATCTCTTTTAAACAAAAAGATATGAATTTTTTATCATGAATTGGTCTAGGATCAATTTTAAAAAAATGTTTTTTTGGTTCAAATCTTTTTTTTGGGTCTCTTTTATTTATTAAATCCTCAAGATTCCTTTCTTTTAAATATAAAATTCTTCCTTTTTTTACTTTCATAAAAATCTGAAACGGTTTAAGATTTTATTTAATACAAATTATAATAATAAACTTTTTAATTTAATATTTCCTCATTTTTTAATATAGAATAGAATTTTAATTAATCTTATTTTTTAATTAAATTCGAGGACAAAAAAAAACGAACCAAATACAAAATCCATTTCAAAATAAATATATTATACCTTTGTCAATTACTTCAGAAATCTTTTAATTTTTTTTAAAAAATTAATCCTATGATTTTATTTTTACGAATTTTATTCTTTTCAAATATAAATGATAAAACAAATTTAATTGTCTTATTTCAAGCAATCTTGTTTCTATTGATGAAAACTGATCTCGAAGTAACCCTAATTTAATTATATTTTGCATCCTATATGAAATGAAAAAAGAAATTGATTCGATAAAATTAAGACAAAAATTAAGAACTCCATTCTTAAAAAGCCTTTTTGCTTTTTTAACTTTAACTAAAGTTTTAATAGCAATTTTTTGTTCTCGTTTATTTGATATATTAAGAAAAGTTTGCAAGTTTTTTTTATCAAAACGTGTTGTTCGTTGCCATTCTGAAATCCGATTGTAAAAAAAGTTAATCGTATCAAAATCGGAGTTAAAATAAAAGTGGTTAAGTATTTTCTTTTCGAAAAATGCCCGGGGTAAATAATTAATATGAACCAATTTTAAAGAAATTAAATTTTCTAGTAATGCAATTTTAGCCAATTTTATTCTTTTTGAACTAGATTTTATTACCATTTTTAATAATAAATACCTTGAACTTTTATTTTTCATATTTTCTTGGAATTTGAGGACTTTTTTTCTGAGTTGTTCGATTATTAAACTAAAGATTAATTTTTTTTTTATTTCATTAAGAAAATAAATTAAAAGGAAAAGAATCTTATCAAAACCAACAAATTTTAAAAAAAGAGAGTAAATTTCAATTTCAATTTTATGAATTATTTTTGACTTTTCAATAGAATTTTCTATAACGTTAATTACTGAAAAGATCTTTATTTTTTTCAGAGAAAAAATTTTTTTTTGTGCGTTTCTGTTTTTATAATCTAATAATCCCTGAAAAAATATCAAAATACTTTTTTCTTTAAGAAAATTTCTCTCAAATTTCAAATGGAGACTGTTAGTATGAAAAAGAAAATGTAAATAAGAAAATCGTAATAAAAAAATACTTTTTATCATAGCTTTTTTTCCGGAGAACTTTTTTATAATGTCTTCAAAACATCTTATTATGATTTTATCATTAAATAACGAAAGTAATTTTATAAAAAGGTTTATCCATTCTATTTTCGGAGATCTCATTTGGATTGAGACGATCTCAGAGAATATTAAAGATAAAATTAAATGTTCTATTTCATGTTTAGTTGAAAAAAATATTTTATACCAAACTATATTGATAAATTTTGTAGAAATTTCTCGAAAAGATTTAAATTTCGCCATGACTGGATCAATTAGATTTTCCATGAATAAAAATTTTTCGTTTTTTAAGGTCAAATATCTAGGAAAATAATTTTTTTTTGAAACAATTTTTCCATTTGTTTTTGTAATGGGGAAAAATTTAACTTTCGATTTCATCAAAGATATGTCAATATAAATTTTTGAAATAATAGAATTTTTAATTTTTGGTGTATTTAATTTTTTAAATTGTCGAAAAGGCAAAAAATTTTTTTTTATTTTTATTTTTAATTTAAATTTTAATTTTGAATTCGTTTCGTAATAAATTTTCGAAATATTATCAATAACCAAATTAGATGAACCGGGACTATTTCGAATATTTATTGAAAAACCATTAAAGTCTATAAAAAAATCGATACAATTTTTTTCCATACTTATAGAATGTTCAATAAGAGATAGATCGAATAAATAATCCAGTAAAATATGTGATATAAAAAAAATTATTTGAAAGACGCTAGAGCAAAAAATACAACTAAATAACACCACCTCAAAATTTAAATTCAATGAAAAAATTAAATTTACCCATATAAGATCAATAATTTTTCCCAATATGGTAAAATTAAAGAAAAAATCTAAAAAACTCCATAAGTTCGAACCTGAATATATTTTGAAAGAATTTTCAAAGCTTATTTCAATTTTTTCTTTTTTTTCTGTTTTATAATTAAGAAAATCACACAAAAGAGAAATTTTATTGCAATTTTGAAAAGAGTTATAAAAATTGGCAATAAACAATATAAAAAATCCTGTTGAATTTTTATTTTTTTTATTTTGATAGTTTTTTAAAAATGAGACATAAGACTTGAATCCAGTTATATCTTCATCTTGAGGAAATGTTTCATTTTTTCCTAGAAATGAAATGAAAGAAGCTAAATTTATAATGTTATGGTGTATATTTTCCAAAAGAAAATAGAATATTATTTGGGAATTTACGTAAAAGAATTTATTTTAGATGCCACCAAAGATAGATCCTAATTCGGTATCAATACTTTTCATACGGACGATAGGAGGACAAGTTGGTGCAGTTTCCACACTTGCTCCTAAATTGGGGCCGCTCGGACTATCACCTAAAAAAATTGGAGAACAGTTATCAACCGCAACAATAGATTGGGAAGGTCTTCGAGTAATGTGTAAATTAAAAGTACAAAATAGACAAGCTAGTGTAGAAGTTGTTCCTTCTGCGGCTGTTTTATTAATAAAATCTTTAAATGAACCTCTTAGAGATAGAAAAAAAATCAAAAACATAAAACATGAAGGAAATATTACCCTTAAAAATGTTATTTTAATTTCAAAACTATTGAGAAATAGATCATTATCGATAAATTTAGAAGGAACAATAAAGGAAATTCTCGGGACTGCAAAATCAATTGGTTGTAAAATAATATAATATAAATCTCGCACAGATGACCGAGTGGTTAAGGTGTAAGATTCGAAATCTTATGGGATTTCCCACACAGGTTCGATTCCTGTTCTGTGCGATTTTTAAAGTGTATTCAAAAAAAAGGCAAAATCTGGCTTCTTTAGATTTTCAAATAACCTTATAATAAAAATCTTCCTTTCATTTTTAATCAAATGCTTTAGAATTATAATAAGTTTTTTTATCTGTTTCACCCCTATTTCTAAAATATGATACTTCGAAAAATGAAAAAAAAAGGCTTGAACAAACTTTAAAAAAAAGTTTACTTTTTTTTTTTCGGGAATCTTTTTTCCAACTAAAAATAAAATTTTTCGCGCTATAAACTCGGAGTCATGAAATTTAATTTCTACAATTTCTTTCGATTTTTTTAAACTACTCATTATATTTAAAAAAGGTTCATATTTTGTTTTTTTTGATCTAGAGGATTTCAAAAAAAAAAAAGAATCGAACATAATTCGAGCGGCAGCTTTAACATGAAATTCTTGAATCTTAGAAAAAAGTGTTAGTTTTCCAAATGCTTCAGATAAACGAATTAATGTCTCAAGCTGCCTAGATGAAATTTCCGTTCCAGTTTTAATTTTTGAAAAAAATAATTTCTTAAACAATAAATAAATTCTCAAAATAAAGTCGTAAATTTTTGGTGTAATTAAAGGTGACAGATTTCTAACAAATAGCAAATAAAGTTGAATTGTCCAGATATTATTATTTTTTCTTTTGATTTTCCTATCGTTATGCATTAAAATTATTCTCTTTGAAGTTGAAAAATCGCAATCAATACTATCGTTCCAGAGTAAAAAAAAATTTAGATCAAATTTACCCAAAAGATTTTTTTCAAAAATTTTTGTTTTTGAAAAAAACTGAAAATTACTGGCCTTTTCTGGTAACAATTCGCTCACCCCTAATATAGAAATTTTTGAACTAAGGGTTAAATTTAATTCAGCTTTATTAATTGCAAATTCTTGATTCTCCATGCACATTGTGATCAATTTTTGTGTCCTATATTCAAGACCATGAAAATTTTCAATAAATAAAAGGTTTTCATTTTTATTTATAAAAAGACCTGATTCAAGACACAGAGATGTCGTTTCTGAATCTCTAATTACCGAAGCTGTCAAACCAGAAGCACTAGAAATTGTTGGATTTGAATAAATAATTTCTGGATTTAAAATTTTTAATTCTTTATATAAATTTTTTAGAGTTGCATCAGGAGGACTCAAAACTGAAATATTTATATTATTTCTGAAAACTTGATTTTTCGGTAAACTTTTCCTCACACCTCCTACTAACATAAGTAGAATCGAAACTTTAAGTGTTTCGTATTTTTGGACTGAGTTTAAAAATAAAGAATTTGCTCTTTTAAAAAAATTTGACCAACTTCTTAATTTTATAAGAGTTTTTTTTTCTTTTTTTTTTAAAAAATAAATTGTTTTTATTGAAGAACTTTTATTTCTTTTTCTCGATGTATAATAGTCTAATCTGTTGTTTATAAAAAAAACGTGATTTACCAAAAAAATTGAATAAAATAAAATTCCTGATGTTAAATTGAAAGAAAGATTCTGTTTATCAGCATCTAGACTTAAATATTTATGGATTAAATTTTGCTTCTTAAAAGGGACCGGGATAAGATAACCTGTAAAGACACAATTATTGCCAAGATTTAGCAAATTGGTTGCATCATCAATTAACATTGCATCGATTAATAAAGGTGTGTTTTTTTGTGATTTATTCCCTACAATTTCTTGTATCCTTATTTTTTGTATTTCAATAAAAACTGACTGATCAATTATCAATTCCCAATGATCAGATCCTTTACACTTTGGACAAATTTTTGGTTCAGAATATTGACTAAGATTTTGAGCAAGTTTCACTTTTGTTTTACATTTAGGGTTTGAACACTGGAAAATTCCAAAAATCAGTTTATTTTCAGGTTCCATTAATCTTACAACATTCCCCAGAGTGCAATTAAGTTTTCCATAGCTTGAGTTTTTGATGAAATTAAAGGTTTTCCAATTTGGCAAATTATAAAAACCAATCCTAAAATAATTTTTCTTAAAAACTTTCTGGTGTGAAATTTTACTGATTGAGTCTCTTAAAAATTCTTTGGTAGTTTTTATTAAAGAATTTTCAAGTCTTGAATACTGGTCTTCGATTAAATCTGCTAATTCTTCGCTAAAATATAAAAGATGTTCGAAATCAAAATATAGAACTTTTTTTCCAGATAATTTTAAAATTTTTATTTGTTCAATAAAACAAAGATCGTCAATATTTTTTATTGAAGTAATTGATAATTTAGTTAAATACTTAAGAAAATTGTAAAAAATACGTCCAATTTCTTGATTTAAAACTTCTTTTTCATTTTTAAATTGACCAGACTCATCTGACATCATCTCTATAACTTATTTTGAATTTTGTTTATATCTTTGGAAAAAAATAATTATAAAAGTTAAAAAATATGGTAAATTAATTATGATATATTCATTTCTATTATACACCCTAAATTTTTAAATTAAATAAAACCGATTTTATTTGCAACATCTAATGCATCTTGATCAGGTGATAGTTTTATGAAAGCTTTTTTTAAACCTTTAGGAGTGATTAAAGTATTAATTTTAATAACTTTAGTCTTATAAATCTTTTCCATTAAAAATTTGATATTTTTTTTATGTGCTTTTGAATCAAAAACTAAAATAATGGTGTTTGAAGATTGAATTTTTTTCATCGAGGATTCAGTTGTAATGGGATGCTTGAATAATTTTATGTAATTGCTTGAGTTTATCTCAGCAATTAATTTCTTTTGAAATTTTTGGTTTCTCTGAAGCTTCTTTGTTTTTGGACGTCGGAACTTTATTGAAGTTCTAGATTTTGTTTTGTTTAATCTAGGATTTTTTTTCAAATCGAGACCCATTATTATTATTATTTTATATTATTATTTACATATACCATTGTCTATTTTGAAAATATTAAATAGATATATTCAAATATTTTCCCATAATTAAAAATTAAAAATGAAAATATTTGTTGGGTCCATTAAAAACATCAACAGAAAAAAGTATTTGGAGAATTTTGAATATCGAAAAAAATTAAAAAATAAAATTTCTTCTCACTTTAAATTAGATAAAAATTCTGGGATCAAACTTATAAATCAAAACACAATATACTTCGAAAAAATTAAGTTAAATTCGAAATATTTTAATTCTTTTCAAAATCTTGAAAAATTCAATAACCTTAAAAACCCTTTTAAATTACCTAAAGAGACCAAATTTTTAACTAATGAAATCTTGTATGAATGCTATCCTTTAAAACAAACTTTTTTTGGTCTTGCGATTTACAACATAGAGCAACTAGGATCAGTTTTTTTTTCTACTTTGGCTTTGAGACAAAACAGATTATATTATGAATTTGAATTGTTTAAAAATATATCTTTTCCTTTTATCATCCTAACAAATATTGTTGTTTTAAAACATTTAGTACAAGATTTCGAATTCTTGCCAGTTATTGAAAGAGATTCCACAAAATTTTTAGTAAAAAAGCTCAATAAAAAAATAATATATATCGATTCAGTTCCTCATACTTTTCACCATATGTTTTTTATTGAAAATTTAATATCAAAACTTCCTGTTATTTTTGATAGAATAAGAAAGGAATTTTTTTTTAAAAAAAAAAAAATTTTCCCTTATAGAATTACTTCTTCAGGTGTTTTTTTTTTAAGCGTTCGAGATAAATTATGTTTAAGGGAAATAACTCTTAAAAATAGATACATGTTCGAAATCCCAAAAATCAATAAAAAAACAACCTTAATAAAATATTCCACAATTAGGAAAAACGTACAAATCTTCGAAATCCAAAAAAAAAGATTACCTACGCGAATAAAATTTAATAATCTAGATGAAGGGAATTTTTTAAGACAGTATGATTTCGACTATTTAAAATTTTCCAAAAATATTCAAGAAATTTTAAACCAAGTTCAAATTTTTGATAAAATTCCTTGTTCTTTATTGATTTCGTCAACTTATTTGCCCAAAATTAACCAAATTTTGATGTCTTTGAAGTTCAAAAAATTAATGATAAAGATTTTCCAAATTGAAGAAATCATAAAACTGGATTTTCAAAAGTTAATCGAAATTCTTTCTGATTTAAAAATTGAAAATCAAAAATTGATTTTGATGATTGGAACTCCAACTGATATACCTAGTTTTAATTTTGTTTTTTCAATCTTAAGTCTCCCGAAAATTCAATGTATAAAACTTCTTTCCGGATTTAAAAAATTTCAAAAAAAAAATACCAAACAATTCATTATAAAAAAAAGTTTTGAAAAATTATCTTTCTTTTTCCCGATTGTCGAATTTACTCATTTAAAGGGATTATACAATTGTCCATATATTGAAGCATCTTTTTTAGGTATTAATTTTGAATTTCAAAAGAATACACCAAAACGTTTTTTTGAAATTTATTGTATAGTAAATACAATGAAAAATATAACATATGATGATCTGGAGGATAAATTTTCTATTTTTCATCAAATAAGTAAAATTTTAAACCGAAAAAGTCAAAACAAATTATTTTGTCTCTTTTTTTTCTTTTTCTTTTTTACAATTTCAAGGGAAAAGTTTAGTTCTAAACAATTTTCAAATGGAAAAAAATTAAAGAAGATGTTATTTTTTCTAATTTTTTTCATTCCAAGAGATCTTGATAATAATGCATAAAAATCTAGGAAAATTGAAGTTCAGACGAAAAAAAAATAATTTTTTCACATTTTCTATTATATAAAATTAAAAATAAATTTTTAATTTTAATTTCAGAAAAAAGCCTAAATGTCTTTGGTTTTATCCAATTTTTATACCGTTTGTGAGAAAATTTTAAAAAAAATATTTCACAAGAAATATAATTTAATTAATTTTTGTTTAAAGAAAATTTTTTTTTTAACCATGGGTTTATTTCCATATTGGTTGGGATATTTTAAGTTATTTTTATTCTTTTTTTCTCCTAGTTTAAGTAATACTTAATTTTTTTTTATTTGTTCTTTTAAATATAATTAAATTATTGTCTAATCTGTTTTTCTGTAAAATGAGAGATTATTCATTAGGATTTTGTTATACAAAAAAGGATCATCATGATGTCTTTTATACCCTTAAGGTTAACCTCAAATTTGAAATATTCAAATATCTAAGTAATTTTTATTCAAATTTTCAAATAAAGATGATATGGGGATTTTTAGTTTTTTTTAAAAAAAATTTTAAAACAAATTCATATTCTATTTATGATAAAAAGATTAAAAAAATAATTTCAAATGTAAAAAATATTCGTTTTGATTCCGAAAATATTTTAGCCTTATCAGAAATGTTTTTTTTTTTAAAAACGCAAAAAAAAAAAAATCCTTTTAGTTTTAATCCCAACCCTTTTTATATTGAATTTCAATATGATATAAACAGAAAAATGCGTGCAATTTTAGTTGATTGGTTAATCGATGTGCATTGTAAATTTAAATTAGTTCCGGCCACGCTTTACCTTACTATAAATTCAATTGACAGGTTTTTAAGCTTGCATATTCTTATGCGCCAAAAACTGCAATTATTAGGGATCTCTTCTATGCTTCTCGCGTCTAAGTACGAGGAAATTTATGCACCTGAGACTAGAGATTTTGTCTACATCTCTGATAATGCTTATTCTAAAGATGATATTTTTAAAATGGAAATCTTAATTTGTACAACTTTGGAATATGTGTTTCATATCAAATCTCCAATTTTTTTTATTTCTGATTGGTCAAAAATTTTAAATGCATCTAGAGAAGAAATGATTTTTTCTGTATATTCATTCGAACTTCATCTCGTAGAATATGATAGTTTGGTTTTCCAGAATGATATAATTTTTGTTGGATCGTTGTTAAACGCTGTTTTTTTACTTAACAATCTAAACTTGGAAGTTGGTGTTATTGATTTTTTTGAAAAAATTAACAAGCCCTCTCTAAATTTTCAAGTTTTAAATGAAATTTTGATGTTAACTAAAAGTTTGTTAATTTTAAATCAAAATGGAAAGCGCAAATTAACTTCACTCAAAAGGAAATATAATCATAAAAAATATAAAGAAGTGTCGGAGTTAACATTTTTATTTTTTTTTAAGTGTAATTAATAATTGGATTGACGAAAAAAATTATAAATTTAAAAATTTATTAAAAAATTAACCCATTTTTTTTTTAAATTTCGGATTATACAGACCAAACAGTGTTCTAATGAAAATTGCCTTTAAAAATAAAAAGTTGTATATTAAAGCAGGATTATATTATGAATATTCTGGTTTGTTAAAAATTTCTATTAAAGTTTATTTTATATTTATTAAAACTTACTTTTTTAGCTCTATTTTAGGTATTCGATTTTTATGTTGTTGTTATTGGTTGGATTTGTTTAAAAAAAGAATTCTTCTCTTTTTTAAAAACAACCAATTAATAAATCAAGAAAATTTTGAAGCACTTTTATTCAAACAAAAATATCACCAATATTTAGGGGATTTTCAAATTGCTATAGAACTTCAACGGAAACTTAACACCATTTATACATTCCAATCAAGTGATGGGGGAAATTTATTTTACAAGAATAGTTATAAAATTTTTATTTTCAATAATTTTTTAAGACTTTTGTTATTGGAAAAAAATAGAACTCTGAAAGGATTTAATTTGCAAAAATTTTTCAAAAAAATGAAAGTGAACAATAGTAAAAAAGAATTTTGGGTAACTAATAGAGTCATAATCCATTTTAAAAATAAATATGATTTAAATGTTCCAATTAAAAATTTTTCTTGGGATATAAAAATTTTTGAAAAAAAATTAGACACACCTATTTTATTTGAAATAATAACTTACTTTAATTCCGAGCTTAAACCAAAAGAAAAAATTATAAAATTATTTACCAGTTTAAATTCACTTGATTTAAAACTATACCTGACAATTCTAAAAAACAAGTTTTTTTTAGAAAATAAGTCTAATTTAATTTTTCCAAATTTAAAAAATAACTTTGTTTCTTATACAAGGTTTAATGATAGTTATTCTTGTTTAAATCGAAATTTCAAGTCAAAATTTTATCAAATTTTAAAATCTAATGGAGATTGTTATCATTCAATAGTTCAAATATTGATTTTAAAAACAATTTATTACTATGCATTTATTGATAAAAAAAATATGAAACCCTATCATTATTTCACTAAAATCCAAGGAAGGCTTGGTCTGGGTAAAAATGAATTTAAATTTAAGTTTCCTTTTCCATCAGTAAAAATCGAAAAAAAGGGTGTAAATTTCGACGAAAAATATAACTTAAAATTAAACTTTGCAATTGAAAAATTTTATGAAAAAAAAAAAATAAACGCTTTGATTAGAATTTGCTTAATTAATATTCTAATAAATTTCAGACTTTCCTTAATCTTTAAAGACGGTGAGAATTATAAAAAGATTAAGTTTAATGGGGACATTGATAAAAAGGTTAATTTTGAAGAAGAAGAAATAAATAAAAAAAAAGATTTTTTAAAAATCCTAAAAAAGAACGAAATTTTGTTATTGTTTTATAAAATTTTAATTTATAAGATAATAAAAAAAAAAAATATACGAAAAAAACTTTTAATCGATAAGATACTAGAAATTTTTGTTTCCCGATATATTTTTAAAAAACTAAATTTATTTAAATTAAAGTCAGCTTTAATTGTCATTATTTTAAGGAAAAAAAAATACACTGAAGCGTACAATTTATTGCGTCAACAATGCTTTGATGAACCCTACTCTATCCAATTCTGGCAACTTCTGTCTATTGTGGAAAAAAAAATAGGTTTAGTTGTTTCAAAAACTTTGAGATTTACCCTAAGAATTATAAAAAAATTTCCAGATTCAATCCCCGGAATAACATTTGCGGGAAATCTTTGTTCGGTATTCGGAAGTGGTGGATATGCCTTGGCTGAATTTTTCCAAGCATATAGATGGAAAAACAATTCTCCGTTCTTAAACTTATCTATTTCAATACAATATCTCAATGGGTCTGTTAACAGAAGAACTAAATTAAAGGGGCTTTCTCTTTTATTATGCCTGAGTTTTTATTTTCGTTACAAGATTCTACGATTCTTTATAATAAAAGTGATTTTACAAGAGGATTATTTATCATCTTACCTAAATTTAGAGACGTTGTATAATAGTGGGAGAATTTTGTTATTTTTAGGTATACATAATAAAGCGAAAGTTAATTTCACGTCTATTTTTGAGTTAAAAAAGACTGTGTCGACAGTCAAAAAATTTAAGAGAAATCGTAAAAATTTCATGAAATTTGGAATAAAAAAAGAAGCACAGTTTAATTCACTTCTTCTTGATGAATGTGTTGGTATGAATTCTAGTTTTATTAATTCTAGAATGATTTAATCTTAACGATTTGCTCTTGCAACTCTCTCGATCTCATCCTTTTTTTTTATGGCATATGAATTAGAAGAACCCCGGGCAGCATTGATAAGCTCATCTGATAGGCATTCTGAAAAGGTTTTGACATTTCTAAAAGCCGATTCTCTCGCCCCCATAGTTATAAGTTGAATTGCTGAATTAATTCGACGCAAAGGAGAAACGTCTACAGATTGTCTTCTGGCTGTTCCTGTGTAACCTACTCGAGTTGAATCTTCTTTTGGTCCTGAATTAACTACGGCATTAATTAAAATCTGGATAGGATTTTCATTAGTTAATAGGTTAATTATTTCGAAGGAATGTTTTAGGATTCTTATTGCTTTTAATTTTTTCCCATTATTTCTTCCATGCATCATTAACCCACATACAAGTCTTTCTACTAACGGACAAGATGCTTTATGAAATTTTTTTGCATTATAACGACCTACGGTATGTGGTAAATATGTTGAATATTTTCCTTCAATTGCCAAATAAGGATATAAAGAAATATCTTTAACCTCCAAATCTTTATAACTCCATTTATTGAATAAACAAATTTGGTCCATTTGTATTGTGAATTTATTTAGAATATAATAAATTGATTATAATTATTTTATTTAAAAATATTTTTTTTACAATATTTTTATCAATTTCGAATTTTTATTAAACAAATTTCTTGTTGATCGAAATCTAATTTTTTTTCAGTTAATATTTTTAGAATTTTTTTCCCAAGATTAAGTGCTTCATTTGGTGACATATTTTTTCTATAACTTTCTTTTATCAAAAAAATTGATTCATCTTGACCACTTCCTAAGGAAGCAAATTCTTTTTTTTTGAGAACACCTGAAGGATCGATTTGGAATAACCCGAAACCATCTTGATCTAAACCACAAACTAAAAATGCAATACCTAAGGGTCGATTTTTAAAGTATGTTTGTTCATCCTCGTCTTCAAAAAAAGAAGATAGTTTTAGAATTATTTTTCCACAATTTTCAACGCTAGTATACTGATTCGATACAAAAAAATTATTTTCGAGTTTAATCTGAATTTGTTCGGTTAAAAATCTTGCGTCTGAAGTTAACCCGGATATTACGCACCCGAGAGATTCATTTAATTTTATCATTTTTTGTCCATAAATATTTTCGTTTAGAAGTTCATCTTTTTTTTTTTCAAGAAGAAGTAAAACACAAAATTTTGTTTTTATTCCAATAATTATCGAACCTAATTTAATTGCCTCAGAAGCAAATTCGAGTTGAGCTAATCTTCCATCCGAAGAAAAACTATTAGGGTTTTGCATATTTAAAATGAAATTTTAAAATAAAAATTTGAAAATAAACTTAATGTTAATGCAATTAAAAATTTTGAAATTTTTTAAAAAATTTATATGCCGAAAATAAGCAAAATTTCAATTTATTTTTACGATTTCTTGATATTAAGTTTTTTAATTCTCGTTAAAAAAAAACTGAATGAAGTGTTGAAAAAAAAATCTTTAAATATATTTACGGGCAAAAAAAAAACATTTTTTTCTCATGAGAAAATAACTTTGAACTCAGAACTTATTCTTTTCTCACAAGACACAGGAATATTTTTTATTTGTTTTAAAAAAAACTTAAGTTTTTTTAAAAAAATTTTAAATAGGAATAATTTTTATATGATTTATAAAATGGGATCTGGAATATTTTCAAATTTAGTTTTTTCTATTTTGTGTAAAATTTGGATTAAAAAAAAAAAAAATAAAGTTGTATCAGATAACGAAATCGGATCATTAATATTTTTTTCTAGAGAAGAAAAGAGGCAATTATTTTCAAGTCTTTTTGGTAAGGCTGCGCTTTTTAATTTAAGAATTGATGGAAGTGAATATAAAATGATTTGGGCAAATAATAAAGCACGATTTATTGTAAAAATTTTCTCAAGAAAATTTTCAAGGAATGTGGTTTTTAATTTTTTAAAACAAAGCGAATCCTTTTTTATTAAAGGGGAGTACTTATTCCCAGAATATCATTTTTCTATTTTGAAAATGAAAAATTTTAATTCTTTAAATAATAAAAATAAACAGAAGGTTATTATTTTCAGCAACCAGATTTTCAGAAACACATTGCTAAAAAAAAAAAATTCTAAACAAATTTTTAGCTTTAAAAATTTTTTTCTTTTTTCAAGATTTTCTCCTAATCAAATATTAGATATTTCATTTACCCAATTAAATAAAATTCGAAGATTAATAAATGCATGTATAAGATTCAAATGTTCAAAAGCGATAATTTCTTTTTCTTGGAGTAGATGCCTCGTTTTTTGCAAGTTATTGGTAAAAGCAAATAAAAAGATTTATAATGAAAATAAAATTTTAGAAATTATTAGAATAAAAGATAGATTGTATTTAAAATTAGATTTTAAAAATCATCATGAATATTTTTCTTGTAACAATATCGAAAAAAAGACATTAAAAAAAAATGTAGCCGCGTTTTTCTATGATGTTTGTTCAAAAAAAAATAATATAACTAGTTTTTTTGAATTCTTAGAAAATATAAAAACAATTACTTTTAGGATTTTTTTTCTTTTAATGTCTGAGAGAAATTCATTTTTAAAAATAATTAAAACGCATTTTTTATGAAGACCAATAAGGAAAAATAAAGAAAATTGTATTTTCAAAACTTTAATGTTTTTGTAAAAATATTAAAGACCAGACATATAAAACGGTAACGATATAATTACCTTACATAATGAATAATATACCAATCCTATCGAATAAGTTCCGGTTATAAGGTGAAAAAAAATTTTATTGATAGTATTTGAAATTTTTCCGAGGAAAATCCATTCAGAATTTTTTTTACTATTAATCAATATATACTCCTTTTTTTCCGATAGTTTCTTTTTTTGGAGCTGGATTCTATTGATTATAAATTTTAAGATAAAAAATAACCTAAGGAAAAAAATTTTTTTTGGATTCTTTAAATTTAATCTATACATTTTTGCGAAACTCATGATGACTAATGAATTTAATTCCGACATAAAAATATAATAATTTACAAACAATATTATTATTTATATCAATAAAGTATAACAATTTAAAAAAACCAAAAGTATAAATTGAAAAAATTTATGAAAAAAAAAGTATACAATGAATCATTAGATATTAAAAATCGTTTCATTAGTTTTATAGAAAATTTTTCGCTTCACAATGGTTTCAGACCTTATTGTTTGCATCAAATTTTGAAAAATTTCGTAAAAAAAAATATAATTTTGAGTATTAATTTGTCCCATATTGCAGATTTTGATCCCCAGCTTTATATAAAAATAACAGAATTTTCTGGAGAATTGGTTTGTTTTTTTGATTATGTTTTAAATGAATTTTATTTTAGTGACATTTTTTTTAAAAAAAATAAAGCGGAAAATAAACTGAAAATATGTTTTTGGTATCCTAAATCACAATACCATTTTGATGTTTACGAAATCTCTTCTAAATTATTCAACAAAATAATTTCAATCCACGGGAAAATAATAAAAACCACCAATAACTTTTCTGAATTATCTTCTATTCTTTTTAAATGTGAAATATGTGGATTTGAAACTTATTCTTTGGGAGATTTGGGAACAATTCAGGAACCTGTTTACTGTTTTTTATGTAAAAATTTCAATTCATTTATAATTTGGTTTGACCGTTGTTATTATAACAAAATTAAATTTCTTAAAATTCAAAACCAACAATTTATTAATCGAAATCAAAACAGGACGGATAGTTTACTATTGATTTACAGAAATCATAGATCAAAATCATTTATAGCTGGAGATACAATTAGAGCTACAGGAATACTAAGAGTAAACCCTTTTTTTGATAAAATAAAAAAACTCAATTCAATTTTTTTCGGGGTTTACCTTGATTCGATGTATATAATTAAAATTAACAAAAACCGGCAAACATATGATAACAATAGAAAAGAATTTTTTTTTGAAGACAAACAAATTAATTTTTTTAATCTTAAAAATCAAAGGATATTGTATAGTTCTTTAGCACAAAATTTGAATTTTTATAAAATTTTTCAAGATTCTTGTTTTAAGGAAAAAGTCGGGATCGAAACCATTAAAAAAACATTTGCAATGATGTATTGCCATAAATTTGAAGATAACATGAATATTAGTTTAATTATAAATAGTCAGAATATCGAGGAAGAGATCTTAAATTTAGAAAACATTTACAAAGGTTTAGATAAGTGTATATATATAAACGGAAAAATAGACGAAGAAGAATGTATCACTTTTTCTTTTGATCGAACTGATGATTGGACTGATTATAAATTGATAAAAGGGAAACTGTTAAATAGCAATAGACGAATTTGTTTTTTGAAAAATTTAAATTTTTCCAACAATAATGTAATTCAAATTTTTAAAGAAATACTTACTTTTCACAAGGCTTCTTTATCTAGATCAGGTTTAAACTGTTGTTTGGAAGTTCAAAATTCTATTATAGTACTCTTTAACAAATCTAACACTCAAATTTTTTCAAGAAGTGCTCAAAAAACCTTTGAAAAAAATTTTGTTTCTTTGATAAATCTTTTTGATCTGGCTTACTTACTAAAAAAACCGAAATTATATATTTCCCAAGACTATACATTAAAATTGTTGAAATATAATTTTTATACTAAAACGTTGGAAATAGATTCTAAAAAATTAAAATTGAAAAGAATTGGGTTTAAGTTTGAAGGAGTTAAATTCTTCTTTGGTTTTAAAAGAAAAAGAAGTAAATATTTAGTACCGACTTTTTCATTAATGGAAATTATAAAAATGAATAACTTGGTAAAAATTTTAACAAAAATTAAGTTAAAGAAAAAGTGGAAATTTTTGAAAAATTTTTCCATAATTATCAAAACTATAGCTTCGAATCTTACTTTTTTTCGTTTATCAAATATTTTAGCTATAGAAGACATACGTCTTGCTTTTATTATAATATCGGAATCTCTGAAATCGGAAGATTTTTTTTAAATATTGATTTATAAAGGTTTAAAATTTTTGTTTTATTTATTTTTATTTATGTACTAGGAAAAAAATTTTACAACATTTTTCTCTTGAATGAGAAAAATCCCTTTGATTTTTATAATTTTGAATGATAAAAAAATACATAAGGATGCCTAATCTCCGCGAGAAAAAAGCATGTTGCCAGGTAAGTATAGCATTATATGTAAAAATTGAAAATAATTAAAATTTATTTTTTAATTTTTTTTGGTTTTTTTCTATGTGTAAATTCTTGTAATTTTTAAATTTTTATAATATATTATAACGTTTTTTTTTGTTAAATTATTCATCTAAACCCCGTAAAAGAGAACAGTATCTTAGTTTCCTTTTTTAATTTTAATTAATAATGGTTCATTTATTAGCCTTTAGCAATATCAACTCTTTAAAGTCAATTTTTTCAAACATCAATTATAATTTCAAAAAATCTTCAAAAAATGGTTTTAAAAACAGAAATCAAAGAAATTTATTTACATTAAAAGCCATGCAAACAGGTGCTCAGAACTACGATGGTGTTAGAATAGGACCCCCTCCAGATTTACCATCTTTACTATTAAACAATAGAATCGTATACCTCGGAATGCCTTTAGTTCCTGCTGTTACAGAACTTATTGTTGCTGAATTTTTATATCTTCAATATGAAAATTCTGATAAACCAGTTTTCATGTATTTAAATTCAACTGGAACAAGTAATCCTGATGGATCTTCAGCAGGATTTGAAACTGAAGCATTTGCAATAGCTGATACAATGAATTACATAAAACCTCCCGTTCATACAATATGCGTAGGACAAGCTTTTGGAACATGCTCGATGTTGTTATCCTCTGGCGAACCGACTTTTCGATCTGCTCTACCTAATGCTACTATTATGATTCACCAACCTACTTCTAGGGCAAGAGGGCAAGCATCGGATATTGCAATAAAAGCTCGAGAAGTTCTTTACAATAGAAAACAATGTTTTGAAATTATTGCGGAAACTTCAGGACAATCATTGCAAAAAGTAATGAAAGATGCAAGTAGAACAAAATATTTATCTCCACAAGAAGCTGTTGAGTATGGAATAATCGATAAAATTCTTGAAAACCCTAAAAACAAATCTCTTGAAAACCCCAATTTTCTCTCTTCTCTATAAAGATAATTTAAATAATTAATGAAAATAAAAAATTGCTAGAGAAATTTTTGTAAATTAAAAATTAAACATCAGAAATATTTTTTATCACTTCTCATACATATGCTTAAAAATTAAACATCATTTGTTTTGGAAATTTAAAAAAAATAAATCTAAATTTTTTGGAATATACCCGGCATTATCCTAGCCGACGGGTTTGAACTATTTTCCCGCTTTACAAATTTTACACTTTCTGACGGAGGAAAAAAACCGAATGATTCAAATTCCTTTGGATTATTCTCCATTTTCGAAATTAACTCTAAAAGACTACCTATTTGTATAGTAGGTTTTAAAGGTTGATCCGGGTTATATTTACACATTGATGCCCAGGATTCTTCAAGATCTTCTTTATTTAGAAAAACCGGGGTTATCTCATCTCGTCCTTTTCTAATCGTTAAACCATCAGCAATAAAAACTGGCACCCCTTTGAAACTTTCAATAGGATTCAAACTTTTTTTCAAAGCGTTTGCATTTTTCACCTGCTTTTGATCAGGATAGAATCTAAAAATCATCTTTAATTCTTGTTCTAAATTACCCCGAATCCCACTTGGAGATGCGTTAGAGAGAACCATTCGATAAGCTTTATCTAAACCCATTATATAAATTCGAGCTTCAAGGGCTTGGTGAGTTTTTTGCATACTTTTAAGCATTGTAAGTGCATCTTCTTGGGAGAAAAATATTAACCCAACTTGTTCACCATTTGAATTGTTTGCAAGATAAGGCTGTCCTGTTGCATTCGTAACAGCAAAAACTGGAACTTGAGAAAGTTTTTGCGCTAAGTTTTTTTTTGAGAATTTAGAACCAATTGCAGCCGAAACATTAGTGATCTTTGAAAAATTAGGATTGGATGTAAACACCACAAAAAAAAACAAACTGCTGAGAAAAACTAGTTTCTCGATGCTTGTTTTATAATTATTGTCATTCTTACAGTGTTTTGAACTTAAGGTTTGATTTACCATATTTAAATATTTTTTAGAATTTTTGATTTTTTTCTGAAAAGTATGCATATTTTTAATCTTAGCTTTAAAAGGGGATGAGTTTCCAAATTTCTGAAAACGAAAAAAACTGGTATTAAATATTATTCCGGTTAACATAATTATAATAAAATATTTACAATTTTATACTCTTAAAACACCTTTAAAAATCAATTTAAAAAAAATGTATTATTAATAATTTTTAATAAAATCTTGATTTTGGTAATCAAAAATAATAATAAATTTTAATAAATTTTTAAATTTCGATTTTTATGATGGAATTTTTATTTATTGGGGAAATTTTTTGAAAAAAAATAAAAAATAAAAAATAAAAAATAAAAAATAAAAAATAAAAAATAAAAAATAAAAAATAA
>Ga0315905_10000831_pt1 | contig 33864 bp, 21 predicted proteins | sample LakEriMetagenome_5_FD_203522 | JGI IMG/M metagenome (GOLD analysis project Ga0315905, IMG submission 203522) | Freshwater fungal communities from buoy surface, Lake Erie, Ohio, United States - Buoy 4 MA121 | ecosystem: Environmental > Aquatic > Freshwater > Lake | place: USA: Lake Erie, Ohio... | reverse complement strand
GATCAAATCGGGCTTTCTGTCAGCGTCACGGTATTCGTTTGAGTGGACCACGCCTTGGTCGCCCCAAGAAGGATCCAGAGATGGTGGCCGCAGAGAAGCAGCAGTTCATCGATGACCAAAAACAACGAAACGCCGTTGAAGGCAAGATCGGCCAAGGCAAACGCCGCTACGGATTAGCCCTGATCCTAGAGAAGCTCCCGGTGACACAGGGCTCCTCCATTGCGATGAATATCCTGGTCATGAACCTCCAGAAGCTGTTGGAGCTTCTTTTTATCTTTTTTATTTTCCTATGGTGGTTATTCGATGCCTCTCTTGGCCTCCAGAGGGCGCATAAGGAGGGCCTTAGGTATCAACTGACTGGAGCGTGAGGATCTTTTGGCGACTACCCAGTTCATTCAGTTTTGCTGCTTTTTCTCCGGGGCTCGCTTTTTCAGGAAGCCCTAATTGACAGCGGCGTGTCCGACATCAAGCCATAGTCCGATGGTCAAACTCCAGCGTTTGCTGCAACGCCGCCGCGTCCAGGTTGTCGCCGTCCTCCGGCCACTGGCGCAGCCGCAGCAGGCCAAGCTCCACCCGCTCCTGCCGGAAACCTCACGGGCAATGAGCCGGCCTCTCGCCTTACCCTAAGGTAAGGCGAGAGGATCTCCACACCATGAGTGCCGCCACCGTGACCAGCAAGGGCCAGATCACCATCCCCGCCGACGTACGGCAGGCCCTTCAGGTCAAGTCCGGCGACAGGGTCGAGTTCGTGCAGATCGAGCCAGGTCGGTTCGAGGTCGTGGCCGCGACCCGGCCGGTGACAGACCTGAAGGGATTGTTCGGCCGGCCGAGCAAGGCCGTTTCGATCGACGATATGAACAAGGCGATTGCGCTCCGCGGGGCATCGGCTCGATGATCGGCCTGGACACCAACGTGTTGGTCCGCTACATCATGCAAGACGACGCCAACCAGTCTGCCAAAGCCAACAAGCTGATCGAATCATTGAGCTCCGACAAGCCTGGGTTCATTCCCCTCATCGCGATCGTGGAGCTGGTGTGGGTGTTGGAGTCCTGCTTTCACTTGACGCGTGATCAATTGGTGCAAGCGCTTGACGCTCTCTTGCATACCAAGGAACTCGTTGTCGATCGTGCCGACCAGGTGATGAAGGCCCTGCGGGTGTTCAAGGCCGGCACGGCTGATTTTGCCGACTGTTTGATTGAGCGAGGGGCATCCAGCGCCGGTTGCAGCCGGACCATGACGTTTGACGTCGCCGCCGCCAAGACGGCCGGCATGACGCTGATTCAGTGACCGCTGCGCGCTGGCGCGGCCCATTGCGCACAGCACCTTTCGCGATCAGGGGCACGCGGCCAGCGCCACCGCTCGGGAAGCCGTCAGAGCGCTGGTGGAGAAGGTGCGAAAGGCCATCGCCCCGGCTCTGGAGGTGGCCGGTGTGACAGGTGGTGGCATGGATCTCCTGGCCTCTGTCGCAGGGCTCCACCCACCACCGCCACACCCCCGGGGTCCGTGTCTCCATCCCAATCCCCAGCCGCCGCCGGCCAGCTCCCCGGAGCGGCCAGATCCGCCAGAATCACCATCACGACCCCGCCGCTGGTTGGGCCTTGATCGCCTGGGTGTGCTCCAGGTGCTCGGCGGCATCGCCCTCGGCCTGATTGCCCTGTTCTCCTCCTATGACCACATCACCCTCGCCGGCCGCACCCTGCAGCTCCAACAGCAATGGGGAACCCCTTTCATCGCTGCCTCGCTGGCGGCAGTTTTTATCGACGCTCAACTGGCGACGGGATCCCGGCTACGAGCAGCGCGTGATGCAATTCGAGCAGCGCAGGATTCAGCACGAGCTGAGGATGGAGCAGCTCGGGAGCGAGATCGAGCAGATCGAGAAAGAAACCGAGCTGCTGAGGCGCGAGAACGCCAGACAGAAAGCTTTAAGCGCCTTGATCAAGCGGCACTGCTTTCCGGACGATTTCAACTCAACCCCACTCCCACCAACCGAGCCCGGTTCCAGTTCTTCCTGACGTTGATCGCGGACGCCAGTTCGCCCGATCTGGAGGGGTAGGGATCCCCTCTCACACCCCCTTCCCCTCCTTCTCCAGCTCCTGCCGGATCGCCCGCAGCAGATCCGCCTCGTGGATCGGTCGGCCGCCTTCGGCGATGGCCCGCAGGCTCACCCGGCGCACCACGTTGAGGATCAGGCCGCCGGAGAGTTCATGGCGCTCGGCGAGGGCCTCCAGATCCACCTCCAGCTGGGCCTGGGGGGAGAAGGCCTCGCGCCACAGCCGCAGCCGTTGCTCGGGCCCCGGCAGCGGGAAATACACCACGCTCTCGAAGCGCCGCAGGAACGCCCCATCCAGGTTCGCCGGCAGGTTCGTGGCCAGGATCACCACGCCGTGGAAGGTTTCCAGCCGCTGCAGCAGGTAGGCGATCTCCTGGTTGGCGTAGCGGTCGTGGGCATCGCGGGTTTCGCCGCGCTTGCCGAACAGGGCCTCGGCCTCATCGAACACCAGCAGCCAGCGGCGTCGCTCCGCCCGCTCCAGCACCGCCGCCAGGTTTTTTTCCGTTTCGCCGATGTACTTCGACACCGCCTGCGACAGATCCACCCGCCGCACCTCCAGCCCCAGCCGCTGGCCCAGCAGCGCCGCCGTGAGCGTTTTGCCCGTGCCCGGCGGCCCGTGAAACAAGGCCCGGTACCCCGGCCGCAGCCGCCGCCCCATGCCCCAGCGCTCCCGCAGGGTGGCCTGGTGCTCCAGATGTTGCTCGATCTCCTCCAGCTGGCGCAGGGTGCCCGCCGGCAGCACCAGCTCCGGCCAGGTCATGCCCGTCTCCAGCCGTTGCGCCACCGCTGCCGTGTCCAGCGCCTCCCCGGGGCGCGGTCCGGCCCCGGTCAGCCACGCCAGCCAGGGCCCCGACAGCCGCAGCACCGCCTTCAGGGGCGAATCCCCCTCCAGCGGCGCCAGCAGCCCCCGCCGCCGCAGCGGGCCCTCCTCCGCCAGCAGCCGCAGCACCGCCGCCCGGCCCGCCAGATCTTCGCCAGCGGCCAGAAAAGCCAGGGTGTCGCCCGTGGGCTCGAAGCCTCCATCCCGCAGCACGCCGCCGCATTCGCTGAAACGCCGCTCCAGCGCTGGATTGGCCAGCAGCAGCGGATCGAGCGTCGCCGGCCGCAGCTGGGCCGCCAGCAGCAGGGCCAGGGCCAGCCGGGTCAGCGGTTCAGCGGCCAGCTCGGTCACCAGCTCCGCCCAGGGGCTGGCGTTCTCCCGTCCGGCGGGCGGCGGCGGTGGCTCGGGGATCAATGGCAGGGTCCCGGAGTCGCCATCGCCGTGGAACAGCCGCTCCAGTCGCGCCCGCGCCAACGCCGCCAGCCAGTCGAGTTCGCACTCCAATTCCATCAGCTCCGGCGCGAGCGGTTGGGCGCGCCCTTCGCGCTCCCGCAGCGCTTGGAACCCATCCTCCATCGCCTCCGCCTCCCGCTCATCCAGCGGGAACCGCATCCGCTCCACCCGGGCGACGCTCTCCAGCAACCCGAGCCGCTCCCGCGGCTGGAGATCCGCCGCCAGCCGCCGCAGCCGCGGCAGCAGCCGAGCCAGCAGCTGGCTGTCGCCCTGGCCCAGGCGCAGAAAGGCCAGCAGCTGCTCGGCGTTCAGCTGCTCCGCGTTGGTCCAGGCCAGCCGGCTGAGGTTGAGGTAGTCGCTGGGGCCGAAGGCGGCCAGGTGGCGGCGCCAGGCAGCCTCGGTGGCGCGGTGATTGGCCGCCTCCGGCAGGCGCAGCAGGGCCACCGTGTGCAGGCCGCCCCGGCCTGGATCGGGCACCAGGGCCCGGCCACCCCCCGCCTCCGCCCAGCCGCACAGGGCGTGGTAGTTCACGCTCAGGGAGAAGGAACCATGGGTCACCAGCCCCGGCGGCTCGGGCCACACCACCTCCTCCAGCAGGTGGTGCCCCTTGTCGGCTGAGAGCAGCAGCAGCCCCTGGCGGGAGAGGGCGGCCAGCCGCTCCAGGGCCCGCAGCGCCGGGGCGGGGAACAGCAGCCAGGCCTCCTCCAGCTCCGCCAGCTGCCGCTGATAGTCCGCCAGCAAGCCGTCCAGGGTGGGCTCGGCGTAGGGGGCGGCGGGGAGGGGCTCGCCGCGATGGTCGATTTCAAGCGTTTGAAGCGGCGGCGGCGCCTCCGGGGCCTCGCCGCCCTCCTGACGCTGGCGCAGTCGCACCAGGCCTCGCTCCACCTGGCCTTGGCGAAAGCACAGCAGGTCGGCCGGGATCGAATCCAGCAGATAGTTGGCGATCACCACCACCGGCGCCCCCAGATCGCCGGGGCCAATGCGCAGGCCGCCGTGCTCCAGCTCCAGGGCGCTGGTGTCCATCACATCGAACCGGGCCCGCTCCAGCTGGCCGCTCGCGAACAGGGGAGCAAAACACGGGTGCTGGGCCCAGGCCTCCAGATTGGCCGCGCAGAAGTCGCTCAGCACATAACGAAAGCCCGCCGGATCGAGATCCTCCCGCTCACACAACTCCGCCAGCTGCTGGAGCAGGTGGTGGGCAAAGCGCCCCGATCCCGCCCCCAGCTCCACGATCCACAGGGCCTCCTCCCGGGGATCGCGACGCAGGCGATCGCGACGGAACGCCACTAGCACTTCGGCGTAGGCGGCCGCCACTACTGGGTTGGTGGTGATGTAATGAGGCACCTCCCCCGCACTCCACGCGCGCTGGCCCCGCGAGGCGAAATACTGCCGCTGCAGCTCCCACAGCTTCGACTCGGCGAAGGGTCGAAAATCCTCAACCAGAACGGTGGGGGGCTCGGCTGCCATGGCTTGGGCGAAAAACCTCCCTTCCGCAGGCGACGCCGTTGGTGTGATCCTAGATGTCGTGTCGGTGCACCCCAGCGCCTGGTGGGGTCAGAATGGAGCCGACCGTGCGTGTGTCATGGGTCAACCGGTGCTCACCAGGCGTTCCTCCGCCACCCGGTCGCCGGAGACCCCGGCCACAGTCCGCCGGCTTCGCGCCACCCAAGAGGCGTCCGCCGCCAGCCCCCTCTCGCGCCTAGGGGCCCTGGCCGCCAGCAGCCCCCAGGTGGCCCAGGCGCGACGCCTGCGATCCCTCCCCAACGGAGTCGGCCAAGGCCGCGACATCCACCAGGCTCCCGGCCAGGAGCATCACCTGCCCCACGAGGCCTGGCACCTGGTTCAGCAGGCCCAAGGACGGGTGCGACCCACCCTCCAGCTCCAGGGCGGCGTCGCCGTGAATGACGACCCCGCCCTGGAGCGCGAGGCCGATCACATGGGGGCTCGGGCAGCGGCGTTGAGAGCCCACTGACGCTCGGCCCGCACAGGGGCACCAAGCATGAGCACACTTCCATATACACTCTTCTTACTTGCCAACGCACCCCCGCCAGTGCGCCGGCTCTTCGGCCAATCCCTGCTCGCCTTGACGCTGTTGCTCGGTAGCTCAAGCATGGCGGCCCACAAAGTGGTGGACTTCCAAGGCAAGGTGGTACTGCAGCGAAAGCGGCCCCAGGGGTGGAGCGCACCTTTCCCGTTGCGGCGCCGAGGCGTGTCGGTGGTGTCGGACGATCGGATCGAGGTGAAAACCGGCTCAGAAGCGCTCGTGCGCTGCGCCAGCCGCGGCAACAAACTCTGGTCTGTGGAGCCTGGCGGGCCCTACCCGGTGAGCCGCGGCTGCGGGGTCGACGCCATCTTGCGCCTGGCGCGGCGGGAGGCGGGGCTGCCTGGCGGGGGCGACCCGCGCCTCCCCTACGTGATCCAACCCCGCGCCACCCTCGTGCGGGAGGGCCCCGTGAGCGTGAGCTGGCATCCGGTGGCGGGGGTGGCGGGCTATCAGGTCTGGCTAGTACGCCAGCGGGATCAGCGGCTGCTCTGGGGCGCGCGGGTCACCAACATCGCCGCCACCACGCTGCCCCAAACGGTGCCACTGGTGGCTGGGGAGGCCTATCTGTTCGTGGTGGAAGCTGATGACGGCAGCTCCTCCCAGCTCGATCCCGGCGCCCCCCATCAGGGCTTCCGCCGCGCCACGATGGAGGAAGAGCGCCGCCTGGAACGAAACCTGGCCGAGCTGCCGCTGGGGAAGCTGGATCCTGAGGCCACCCAGCTGCTGCGAGCTGATATACAACGAAGCCATGGATTCATCGGCGCCGCGATCAACACCTTGGAAGAGACCATGCGCGAACGGCCCAACTCCCTAGGCATCCTGTTAGATCTCGGAGAGCTTTACAGCTTGGTGGGCCTCAACAAACTAGCCTCGGAGCGATTCAACCAGGCGGCGGCCCTGGCCGCCGCTGAGCGCGATACCGAGAGCCTCACCGAGGCTCAATCTGGTGCCAGCCAAGCCCTGGAGCGGCTGCGCTCAACGACGCCGTGAGTCCCCGCGCCCTCGCAGCCGTGGCTGGCCTCACGGGAGTGTGGTCCACCTGGGTCCTTGAGCCCGCGATTGCCCAAACACCTGGCTCCGGCCTGCCCGGCTCGTCGTTCCCCGTGCCGATCGAGCCCTCCCGGCCACTCCAACCCCGACCCTCCCAGCCGTCCCCTCTGCCCCTGCCGCCGGTGCAAGTGGTCCCGCGCGTTCCAGCGACGCCACAACGGGCGCTTTCCATGGTGGTGAAGCAGTTTCGCTTCACGGGCAACACCGTGTTCTCCGAGGCCGAATTGGCGAAACGCGTCGCGCGCTACCTCAACCGGCCGGTCACCTTCGCGGATCTGAGCGAGGCGCGCGACAGCGTCACCCAGCTCTACATCGACCGGGGCTACACCACCTCCGGCGCCTACATCCCCATGCAAACGAGCGCCGATGGCACGGTGGAAATCCGCGTCTTGGAGGGGCGGCTTGGGGAGGTGAACGTGGCCATGACGGGGCGGCCAAGGGCTTCCTACATCCAACGGCGCCTCCGGCGGGCCGGCAGGGGAGTGCTGAATGTGCCCCGGTTGCTGGAGGAACTGCGCCTGCTGCAGGCCAATCCCCAGATCGAAACCATCAGCGCCGATCTCTCCGCCAGTCCCGAGCCTGGCGTAAGCAACCTGCGGGTGAAGGCCATCGGCGCCCGCTCCTTCCGGGCCTCCGCCTCGATGGACAACGGCCGCAATCCCCAGACTGGCAGCGTGCGGCGCGGTGTGGATCTCTCGCAGGCAAATCTGCTGGGCATCACGGATGAATTGACCCTCACCTACCGCAACAGCGATGGCAGCAATGACACGCTGGTGGGGTATCAACTACCCCTCAATTCCAGGGATCTCACCCTCAACGCCAGCTATCGCGCCCTCAACAGCTGGATCATCGAACCACCGTTAAACCAACTCAACATCACCTCCGCCTACCGGCAATGGTTTGCCGGATTGCGCCTGCCCATCGTACGCCGGGTGGAAGAGGAGTTCGCGTTGGGGGTGAGCATCAACAAGCAAGACAACAAAGGACTGTTTCTCGATGGCCTGCCCTTCCCGAGCAGGGGAGTGGATCCCAATGGCGAAAGTCGGGTCACCACGCTGTCCTTCAACCAAGACTGGACCCACCGCAGCACGAAAGATGTGGTGGCAATTCGTTCTGAAATCGGCGTTGGTCTCAAGGGCCTCGACACCACCACTCCCTACGACTACGGCGTGGATCCCGACAGCCCGGATGCCAGCTTCGTGCTCTGGCGCACGGATGCCCAGTACGCGCGCCTGCTGGGCCCCGACATCAACCTGCTCGCCCGCGCCCGCACCCAAATCGCCGACAATCCGCTTCCCTCCGTTGAGCAATTTGGCCTGGGGGGCCTAGGCAGTGTGGAGGGCTACCAAACCAACAGCCTGCTCACCGACAACGGCGTCTTTGCGTCCCTGGAGGTGGCGCTGCCGATCCTGCGCTGGAGGCAACAACAGGGGCTGGTGCAGGTGGTGCCCTTCGCGGCGATCGGGTATGGCTGGGATGAGGGCCAGGCCCCCCAACCGGTTCCCAGCGTGCTGGCGTCGGTGGGTCTGGGGCTGCGGATGAAGCTGGGGGACAAGATGTTCGGACAGGTGGACTACGCCCAACGCCTGGGTCGAACGCCCTATCTGGAGAGTGACGCCTGGCGAGACCAGGCTGTGTTGTTCTCTATTCGATATTCCCCTTAGCATGGCCTTCCTTCTGAAAGCGGGTGAGCGCATGAACAGCGGAAGCGGGGCCGGAATCCGTACGGCACTGGCCCTGCTGGTGGCGACAGGCGCGGCGGCGGGCCGGGCTGAAGAGCCGATCCAAGCGGACACCTCCCTGGGTACGGGCAACTCGGTGGTGGTGAAGGGGATCAAAGACGGCAAAACCACGTACACCATCACGGGGGGAGCGGCACGCAACAGTGGTCGCTATTTGTTTCATAGTTTCGGAAAGTTTAACGTTCCCACGAATGAGACGGCCCTTTTTGACAATGGCGCGGCTGTACTCAGCATTTTCAGCCGGGTGAGCGGGCTCAGCGCCTCGATGATTGATGGATTGATCAAAGCGAACCACTCCGCGGATCTCTATCTCATCAATCCCAAGGGAATTGTTTTCGGCCCCAACGCCAGGATTGATGTGGGCGGGGCGTTTGTGGCCAGCACCGCCAAAGCGCTCACCTTCGGCCCCGGGCTGGAGTTCAGCGCAGCGGGAGGGGACGCCCCCCTGCTCACAAGCGACATCACGCCGGGGCTGCAGTTTGGCAACACTCCCGCCGTGCTTCGGAACGAGGGGGTGCTGGTGGCCAAAGAGGGGAAAGAATTGCTCCTGCTTGGTGGCCCCGCCGACACGGTGACCTCCACGGGTGAACTCACCACCAACGGGGGAAGGGTGTCCATCGGCGGAGGCAGCACAACGGTGGGCGGATCTAGCGGTGAAGCCAAGGTCACGGCGAATGGGGGCCTCATTACGCTCAGAGGATGGGGAACGAGATCCTCCAGTGACATCCTCGGTGGTTTCAGCCTAGTCATCTCCGACCTTGAGGCCGCTGGCGGGGTCAGCGACATCGGAGGCGATCACTCAATCTTAGTTGATTCCGCCGTTCTCAGCACCAACGGAAGAATCACGATTTACAGCAATAGCACGACAAAACCCGTTACCATTCATTCTGCAACCGTCAAGGCGGGTGTTGGTGGCGAAATCTACATCACAAGCAGAAAAGCGGCCTCCATCGAGTCCAGTGATCTATGGGTTGATAGTGGCCGTCTCGACGTTTATGGCTTTGGCTCCACAAACATACTTTCCTCCAAGCTAACAAACAACGGTGGTACGATCGAGATCTACGGCGAGAATGATTCAAGCATCACAGGCTCCGCCATCCAAGCTCTCAACAAGGGCTCCGGCACAGCCCTCAAGGCAGGCTCAATTACTGTGGTCGAAGGAGGCAACGTCTCCATCGGCTCCGATCACGGACGCACCACTCTGCTTGCTGGAGATGCCCCATCCCTCACTGGATCAGAGGCTACCGCGGCCAACCTCACCCTCCTCGATGGCGGATCGCCAACCAATGGCGGCTCCATCTCGGTGAAGGGTGGCGATGACAAAACAATCCAGATCTTCTCCGGCACCTCAGCAACCCCTGGCCTCACCACCCTGCGCGGCGCCACCACCATTACGGATGCCGGACGTTACAGCCCCCTCGGTAACGGCAGGATCTTGGTGGGGGGCACTTCAACAACTCATCCAACATCCAAAATCACAACTGTTGGGCGAGGCACCACCCTTTCCACTGGCAGTGGAAACGTCTCAATCGACAGCAGAGATGGAACATCAATTGAGTCCGCAACCATCTCTGGACGCACAATCGACATTAAAGGCTCTGGAAAAGGCATTGAGATTAACTCCGCAGCTCTCAAAGACGACGACTTGCCTGGACTCTTCACCGACAGCACCATCAACATTGTCAGCAATGCACCAATTTATATTGGATCCACAAACTTCAACTTCAACAGATCTATTGGACGTGCCAACATTTGGAGCAATCAATCTATTCATCTCGAATCGAGCAGTATCGAAGCTGCTTTTGGTAGCGTCAGTATCAATAGCGCATCGAACGAGGCATCTGTCAAATCAACCAGTGTATTGGCCAGCAACATCGACATTTCTGGCGGACAAAAAACTGCCATCACTGGAACCACCCTCACCGCACGCCACGACTGGATTACTTTTGGTTCCTTTCCCCCAATCATGCATCCCATTGGAATTCGGGTCGGCGGGGGCATTTTCCTCGATAGCACTATCAGCCCCAATTCCAGCTCCACCACTATCGACTCCGGCTCACGCCTTCAGGCCGATGGTCGTTCCATCTTCATCAACAGCCAGCATTCCGGGTCCATCTCCGGCGCTCACATCCAAGCAATCAACACAGGCTTCGGCTCCTTACTCCAAAAAGGTTCCATCTTCATCCAAGGGGGAGACATCTCCATCGGCTCCGATCACGGACGCACCACTCTGCTTGCTGGTGATGCCCCATCCCTCACTGGATCAGAGGCTACCGCGGCCAACCTCACCCTCCTCGATGGCGGATCGCGAAACTTTGGCGGTTCCATCTGGGTGAAGGGTGGCGATAACAAAACAATCCAGATCTTCTCCGGCACCTCAGCAACCCCGGGCCTCACCACCCTGCGCGGCGCCACCAGGGCCATCGCAAACTCCTCTTCCGGCTCCTCGTCCCCAGGCCGCATCCTGGTGGGGGGGAGCCTCGCCACGGGAGACGACGTGGCCCTCTCCGCCTCCACCCTCGGCAGCGGTGTTGCCCTTAACGCGGACGGTTCAATCAACCTCAACACCACACAACAGCTCAACATCCACACCGGCTCCACCCTCACGGCAAACACCATCAACCTGAGGGCCCCATCCGCCGACACCATCACCAGTTCATCCCTTTCCAATCTAATGGGCTCCACCCATTGGCGTCTCAGCGATATCGCCAATGTCGCGATCTCCGACTACACCCCAACCGCCAACCGCCGCCTCTCCATCGAAGCCCCTTCCATCCAGGCCTCAAGCTTCCAGATGCGTTCTGGCGTCACCTGGCAGATGGACAATGGGCTGGCCATCAACCTCCTCGCCACAGGGCCCGGCGGTCTGTCCCTCAACAACACCTCCCTCATCCTCGAGCGAACAGGAACCGCCAGCTCTGCTAACGCCATCTTTCAAGCCAAAGCCACCAATGGCGACCTCAGCCTCAACAGCGGCTCCATCCAATCGAATACGTCATCTGACGTTGGCGGTGATTTGAACCTCATAGGCAACAACATCAGCCTGGACATCAATTCCTCCCTCACTAGCAAGACATCTGGAAGCGGCAAGGGTGGGAACATCACCCTCTTTCCCCCTCCTGATTCTTCTGATTCCGCGCTGAAAGTAAAAGGTCCAGGCACCATCCAAACACAAGCCTCTGGCTCAGGTGACGCTGGTCAAATCATTATTGGGGGCATCGCCAACAAGGATAAGATCACCATACTTGCCAGCACCACCAATCTCACCAACGGAATCACGCTTAAAGCCGAAAAGGGTGGCACGATTGATGTGGCTAGCAAACTCGAATCAACTCTTAGCAAGGATACGAGCATTGAGGCCACAGCAGGAACGATCTCCTTATCCGGGGAAAAAATAGAGTTAGAAGGAGGCTACGGGAAACTCTCAAGCGAGAGGGTCAATCTAAATCAGCCAAATCTTCGCATTGATGACGAATTTCTAAACGGGATTACGGGAGATGGCATCAAGGTCTTCGGCAATGCTGGCTCAATATCTCAACAATCGGTAGAGTTTGACATCAAGAGCTCAATTGGAGCAGAGATACTTAAGAACAGGATTTTTGACTATGAAGCAGCTAAGATTAGCATTTCGAAATTTTCATTGGCGGCTGGCAAGTGGGTGACCAATCAGCCCAAGGCCATATTAAAACTCAAAGCAACCGGTGCAGAAGGGATAGATATCAACCAAACCAACATCAATTTCAGCAACGTTTCAGGACAATCAATCGAAGAAGCTAGCGGAGAAGCCGGATTGATATCACTTATTGCCGAGAACGGTCCGATCAGAATTAAGAAATCAGAGCTGTTAGCTGATGGGCCAAGCGGATCAATCATTCTCAAGAGCAACGACCGCATTGAGCTCGAAAATTCAGAGTTATCCGCAATTTGGAAGGATTCCACAAACAATCTTTCTGCAAAGATTCCAACTCCTGAAACCCTTAAAGCTGGTAACATCACACTAGGGGCAAACGAAATCAATCTTTTTAATTCAAAAGTCACGGCCACCACCGAGGGCACTGTCAGAGGAGGAGACATCACCGTGAATACTGATTCCCTCATCCTCAAGGGCAATTCCCAGCTCACAGCCTCTTCCTCCAAAAAAGGCGAAGCCGGAAAAATACAAATCAACGCAGATACTCCGCGCGATCTCAGCATCGCCTTCGAGAAATCAACTGATACCAACCCAATCATCGCAAACGACACTGGAGACGGCCCAAGAATCACAGCTGAAACAAGTTATAAAGACGGCGTTGTTGATAGGGAAGCCATGGGCGGATCCATCACCATTGGCACCCCTAACAAAACCCTCATCATCTCAGGCCCAGGCACCATCTCGGCGGAAACCGCTGGTTCCGGAAGAGGGGGAGACATCACGCTTCTCGGCGACACAATCAGCTTGGATAGTGCCCCAAACCAATCGTCTACAGATGTTTCCAGCAGCAACTCTCAACTAGCCAACTCCTCAAACGCAAACAATCGTCTCACGATCACAACAATGACGAGTGTGCCACAAACAAAGACAGGTGACCAAGATATTAATTCATTCAAATCAGGTAATGGAGGCATGATCAGGGTCAATGCTGATTCCCTCATCCTCAAGGGCAATTCCCACCTCACAGCCTCTTCCTCCTCAAAAGGCGAAGCCGGAAAAATACAAATCAACGCAGATACTCCGCGCGATCTCAGCATCGCCTTCGAGAAATCAACTGACACCAACCCAATCATCGCAAACGGCACTGGAGACGGCCCAAGAATCACTGCTGAATCTAGTTATGGAGGCGGCGTTGTTGATAGGGAAGCCATGGGCGGATCCATCACCATTGGCACCCCTAACAAAAACCTCACCATCTCAGGCCCAGGCACCATCTCGGCGGAAACCACTGGTTCCGGAAGAGGGGGAGACATCAAACTGATGGGCACGAGCATCAATCTCGGCAAAGACCCACAAAATTTGGCGCAGGCCTCGAAAACCAGCATCACCGCCGCAACAAGCGGAACCGGCAAGGGTGGTGAAATAAAAGCACTGGCCGAGACCATTAGCCTTAACAACAATACTTCACTCACAACACAAACACTGGGGGCGGGAGAGGGCGGCATCATTGATTTCATTACAGGCAACCTCTCACTCGGTGGGGGATCAAAGCTCAGCACCCAAACATCAGGTGTGGGCAGAGGCGGCATGATCTTCATCAACCAGGACTCCAGCAAGCCTCGCCCGCTTCAGATCAACTTCAGTGACAAGTCAGAGATCAATGCATTAACCAACCAACAGGTCTCTGGAGGGGGTGATGGCGGAAACATCAGCATTGGCACCATCCATTCCCCTCTCAGCGTCTCCGGTCTTGGGGCCATCACCGCCGAAACCCAAGGCACCGGAAAGGGTGGAATGGTTGCTTTGAAGGGTCAATCGCTCGTCCTGGGTCAGGGCGCCACGATCAGCACCAAAACGAGCCACACCGAAGCCAATGCTGGATCCGGAGGGAGTGTGAGCGTACAAACCTCCTCCCTTGAATTCAACGGCGCCGAGATCACCACCGAATCCACTGGGACAGGTCAAGCTGGCGAGCTCGACATCCAACCCTACGGCGACGGTCCCTTCGTGATGCGCTTCAAGAACAACGACCGACTCACCGCCGCCGCCGGTGCCTCTGGTGGCCGGGGGGGGTCCATTCGCATTGATGCGGGCTCGCGCGACGTTCACATCTCTGGCCTCGGATTGGTAACGGTGCAAAGCGACGGCAGGGGCCACGCCGGTGATATCACCCTTCGCGGCCGCAGCCTTACACTCGATCAACACACCACCATCTCTGCCCAAACCCGCGGCTCTGGCCGTGGTGGTCTTATCAACCTTCACGCCGACTCGATCACCCTCAACAACGGTTCTCGAGTCACCACCAGCTCCAACGGCACCACCAATGAGGCCACCGGCCCCGCCGGCGCCATCACCATCACCGCCAAGGGCCCAAACAGCCTCCACTTGAGCCATGGCAGTGAGATCGACTCCTTCACCAGCTCCACCATCCCCTTCACCGACGAGCGCGATCTAGCCAACATCACCATCAACACACCGCGTCTCACTCTCTCCGATGGCAGCCGCATCAACGCCATGACAACCGGGGCCGCCCGCGGTGGTTCCATCATCCTCAACACTCCCCTCATCTCTCTCACCCAAGGCACCAGCATCACCACCGCCACATCAGGTTCCGGCGGCGGCGGGCAGATCCGGCTCGACAATCCTTCCTCCACCCTCACCCTCTCAGGCCCCGGCAGCCTCACCGCCGCCACTAGCGAGCGGGGCAAAGGGGGAGACATCCGTGTCAACTCCCGCCGCGGAACCCTGGAGCAAGGCGTCACCCTTTCCGCCGCCACCACTGGCGCGGCTGCTGGTGGCACCATCTCCGTTAACAGCACGCAAGGTCTCTCCCTCTCCGGGGGTGCCACGATTTCGACCCGGAGCTCCGCAGGCACGGGTCGGGCAGGCGACATTGCGATTCAAACCGACCAGCTCGCGCTCAGCGATCGAGCCGCCATCCTTGCTGATGGCCGCGACAACGGGCAGGCTGGAAACATCCGCATAACCATCGCCAAAGACCTTCGTCTCACGAATCAAAGCTCCATCAACGCCAGCACCGCTCGCTCGGGCGCCTCCGACAAAGACAACGCCAACATCTCCCTCAAGATCGGCGGCAATTTGGTGATCACTGACGGCAGTCGCATCAATGCCAGCGCAATGGGGTCGGCCAACGGCGGCAATCTTTTCCTCGATCTCAGCGACGGGTTCCTACTTTCCTCCTTCCCCTCCAAGTTTCTCGGCAATGACATCCTCGCCAGCGCGGAGTTCGGCATGGGGGGAAACATCTTCGTTCGCTCCCTAGGGATCTTTGGCATGAACCTCAACACCTTCCAAACACCTATCTCCGAGGTGAGCGCCAAGTCCATCGCCGGCCGCAATGGCGTGGTCTCCATCCACAACCCGTACCTGAATCCCGATCGCGGCCTCATCCCGATCGAGCAACCCATCGACGCCAGCAATGATGTGGTGCGCACCTGCGCTCCCCGTGGCGATGGCCGCCGGGCCGAATTCACCCAGTCGGGCCGAGGGGGCCTGCCCCTCCAACCCGGCGAGATTCCCTCCGCCTCCCCACTCCTCGACGACCTGGGCCGGCCCGCTCCAACCTCGGCCCCCATCACCACCTCCTCCAAGGGACAGCCCCGCCCCCCCGCTCTCCTCGTCCTTGCCCCCACAGACAAGGCCGGCACCCAGGGCCCAGCTCCGTTGGGGCTTCTGCCGCCCTGTCCCGAATCCCGCTGATGGCTCGTCAACGCCGCGCCCAGCGACGGTTCCTGGCCCTGGCGCTGGGGTTGCTCCTCAGCCTTCCGCTCGCCCATCCCACCCTCATCTTCCCCTCCGCCCCCGCCAACGCGGCTGATGGATCCGCCCTCGATCAGCGGGCTCGCAAGGCCTTCCAAACCAACAACCTCGCCCTCGCCCGCGACCTCTGGCAACAGGCCGCCGAGGCTTTCCAGGCCAGCGGCGACCGCGTCCATCAGGCCATGGCCCTCAGCAACCTCGCTCTCACCCTCCACCACCTCGGCCAAAGCGGAGCCGACTGGAAAGCCATTGAGGCCAGCCTCCAGCTCCTGCGAGAGCCCTCCACTCCTTCCACACCCGACTCCCTCCGCACCCTCGCCCAGGCCACCCACACCCGGGCCCGCTTGCTCCTCAACCAAGGTCACACCCTCGAGGCCCTGCGGGGCTGGCGACAGGCCGCCGCCCTCTACCGCCAAGCCGGCGATCTCGCCGCCGCTGACGCCAGCCTTGTGAACCAGGCGGAAGCCCTGCAACGCCTGGGCCACTTGCGCGACGCACGCCAGCTGCTGGAACCCCTCGTGGCCAGCCTTCAACCCCAGCCGCCTTCCCCGCTGCGCGCCGCCGCTCTGCTCAGCCTGGCTCACACGCTCCACCGTCAAGGCGACCCCCAAAGCGCCATCGTCTCGCAAAACGACAGCCTGGCCAGCGCCATCGCCATCGCCTCCCCGGAGGCCATCAGCGCCGCCCATTTGGCCCTCGCTAACAGCCATCGGGCCCTAGGCCAAACCGCCAATGCCCTGGGGCACTACCGACAAGCCCGCCTAACCGCCGCGACGCCCCTCAGCAGCCTTCAGGCCGGCAGCGGCGAACTCAGCCTGCTGCTCGACACCCTGCAATTCAACGCCGCCGCGCGCCTCTGGCCCCTCCTCCTCACCTCCGCCTTCAACGTGCCAGCCAGCCGGGCCCACCTCGACGCCAACCTCCATCTCGCCGACAGCTTGCTCCGCCTTCTCCAAGCCGGACCAGCCCTTCCCGCCAACGACCGGCCAACGGCGGCAACGATTCTATCCCTCCTCAGCCGCTGCCAGGTCCAAGCGATCACCCTCGGCGATCGCCGCTCCCAATCCATCGCCGCTGGGGAACTAGGGCGCCTGGCGGAAACAACTGGAGCCAGGACGGATGCCGCACGCCACACCCAACAAGCCCTTCAAATCGCCCTCACCCTGGAGGCCCCGGAACTGTCCTTTCGCTGGTACTGGCAGCAGGGCCGCATCGCGCGCGCCTCTGGGGACCAGACGTTGGCCCGTCAATCCTATGAGCGGGCCATCGCCGCACAGCGGCTCTTGCGCCAGGACCTTGCCATCGCCATCCCATCCCTGCAACTCTCCTTTCGCAATAGCGTGGAACCCCTCTATCGCCAATACATCGACCTGCTTACCAGCGTCCCGCCCGATGCCAAGGCCCTGCAACGCTCGCGAGAGGTGCTGGAGGCCCTCCAGATCGCTGAAATCAACGACTTCTTCCAGCAGGCCTGCCTCCAAGCCGGCTCGCGAGCCATCGACCAGATGGATCCTCAAGCCGCCCTGATCTATCCGATTCTGCTGCCCGATCGGCTGCAAGTGATCGTGCGGCTCCCAGGTGCCGACGGCAAGCTCCTCTCGCACACCCAGCCCCTCGCCGGCGGCGAGCTGCAACGCACCGTGGCGGAGCTGGAGCGCCTCCTAAAAACCGACCCGATCGAGCACCAGCGCTTCGATTCCAATGCCCTGCTTCCCGTCACCCAGCGGCTTTACGACTGGATCCTCAGGCCCGTGGCCGCCGATCTGGCCGCCACAGGGGTTCGCAACCTTGTCTTTGTGCCGGATGCGGCACTGAGGGGCCTCCCGATGGCCGTGCTCCACGACGGTGAGCGCTTCCTCGCCCAGCGCTACGGGATCGCCCTGGCGCCTGGCCCCCAACTCCGCGCGGCCCAAGCCCCCTCGCGGGCCCATCCCCGCGTCCTGCTAGCTGGCATCTCCGAAGAGCGGGACAGCTTTCCAGCCCTCCCGAATGTGGACACAGAGCTTCAAGATCTGCGCGCCCGCATGCCAGGCACCCTGCTGCTCAATCAACAGTTCACCCGAGGGGGGCTCCAACGGGCCCTCGCCAGCGGCGACTACTCCGTGGTGCATCTGGCCACCCATGGCCAGTTCAGCTCCAACGCCGCGGACACTTTCCTCTTGGCCTGGGACCAGCGTATTCCCGTCACGGAACTCGACGCCCTCCTGCGTCCCAGCCGCCAGACGGGGGGCGACTCCCTCGACCTCCTTGTGCTCAGCGCCTGTGAAACCGCCGCGGAGGATCCAGGCGCCAACCTCGGCCTCGCCGCGATAGCGGTGCGCTCCGGCGCCAACAGCACCCTGGCCAGCCTGTGGCCCGTCAACGACGAGGCCACCGCCCGCTTCATGGCCGCCTTCTACCAGGCCTGGCAGGGGGGCCGTATCAGCAAGGTAGACGCCCTGCGCCAGGCCCAGCGGCAGTTGAGCGACTCCCCAACCTTTCAGCACCCCTACTACTGGGCCGCCTTCACCCTCCTGGGCAACTGGCTGTAGCGGACATGTACGACAACGATGTTTTCATCAGCTATGCCCACATCGATAATCTTCCTCTGAGCGACGAACAACTGGGCTGGATTTCCCGCTTTCACAACACCCTGTCCGTCTTTCTCAGCCAACGCCTTGGCAACAAAGCCCGCATCTGGCGCGACCAAAAGCTGCGGGGAAATGACATTTTTGGCGCCGAGATTGTAGACCAGTTTCGCCAGACCGCCATCTTCGTTTCTATCCTCTCGCCCCGCTACGTGCGCTCTGAATGGTGCAAACGGGAGATCAAAGGATTTTGTCGACAAGCTGAAGAGGCAGGCAGCCTGGTCGTTGACAACAAATCAAGAGTATTGAAAATAGTTAAAACACCCGTCGACGCTATTGACGATCTGCCAGATGTGATCCGCGACAGCCTCGGCTACGAGTTTTTCCTCTGGGAGGGCCAAGGCCCGATGGAGCTCGATCCCGACTTTGGCGAACGCTACAAACAGGACTATTTGCGCAAAGTTTGCATCGTCGCCAACGACGCCGCCCAGCTCATTCGCCGCGTCGACGCGAGCTCCCCGGGCACGGAGGCCACGACGGTGCCGCCTCCCCGGCGAACCGTGGTGTTTCTGGCGGCTTGTGGCTTTGATCAGCGAGACAACCGGGAGGTGATCGCGGCTGATCTGCGCAAGCATGGCTACCGGGTGTTGCCGGAAGACCAGCTGCCCGTGGAAGACGAGGACGCCCATCGTGAAGCGCTCTTGCCCCTTCTGGCCCAGGCCCATCTCTCCGTTCACCTGATTGGCGCCAGCGCCGGCGCCATTCCCGATGGTCCCAGCCACCAGCCGCTGGTGGAGATGCACAACGCCCTGGCCGCCAGCCGCGCCCGAGCCGAGGGATTGAGGCGCTTGATCTGGGTGCCGGAAGACCTCAGGGCCTCTCAACCCCAACAGAGGCACTTTCTGACCGCCTTGCTCACCGACGCCAACCGCCAGGCCGGCGCCGATCTCCTGCGGGGCTCCCTGGAAGAGTTCCGCACCTTCATGCACACCACCCTCGATGCCTTGGAGCGCCCCGAGCCCGACCCCCTGGGTCCAGATCCCGTCCTTGCCTCCCCAGCCTTCACAGTCGCCTCCAGCCGCCTGATCTATCTGCTCTGCGTCGAAGACGACCGGGGAGACACCATGGCACTGAGAAAATGGCTCAAAAGCCAAGGTTGTGACATCAGTCTACCCGCTTTTGACGGAGAGGCGGCCGCCATCCGGCGGGCCCATGAGCACCTTCTGCGCGATTGCCTTGGGGTGGTGGTGTACTACGGCGCGGGGGATGAGGCCTGGCACCGCTCGGTGAGCATGGAGTTGCGGCGAGCTCCGGCCTACCGCGATGGTCGCCCCCTGCCGCCACCCTTGCTCTATCTGGCCCCCCCCTCCAACGACGACAAGGCAGACATGGTGGAGCTGGAGGAACCCCATCTGGTTGACGGCCGCGAGGGCTTTTCCCCCCAGCTGCTCTTGCCCTTCCTGGAACAGATCAACGGCCCTCCGCTCAAACCGTGACGTCCGTTCCATCGCCACCAGCCGCTAATCCCTATCCGGGTCTGCGACCGTTCGAGGAAAACGAGGAACACCTGTTTTTCGGGAGGGAACAGCAGATCGATCGCATGGTCGACACCTTGGCCGCCCAGAGGCTCCTGGCGGTGATTGGCGGCTCGGGCAGTGGCAAGTCCTCTCTGGTGAATTGCGGCTTGCGACCCGCCCTGCGTCGCGGCCTCATGGGCTCCGCTGGCACCGACTGGACCATGGTGCGATTCCGGCCCGGATTGCACCCCATCTCCTCCCTCGCCGCCGCCCTGGTGGAGATCACCCCCGCCGTTGAGGGTTCTTCCTCCCCCGATCTACCCATTTCGGACGTGATCGCCACCAACCTGGGCCTCAGCCGTTTGGGACTCCTAGAGTTCTATGGGCAACACCACCCCCGGGGAGACGTCAATCTTCTGGTGGTGGTGGATCAGTTTGAGGAGCTCTTCCGATACCGCTCCCTTCGAGACAGCCGTCCCCGGCCCACCGTTCCCAAGTCAAGCGCCGAGGAGGGCCTGGCCCTGGTGAACCTGCTTCTGGCCACCCGCGAGCAACGGCGATGGCCAATCTTCATCGTGCTCACGATGCGCTCCGATTTCCTCGGCGATTGCGCCCAGTTTCATGGTTTGCCGGAAGCGATCACGGCCGGCCTCCACCTTCTGCCGCGCCTGAGTCGGGAGGAACGTCGGGATGCGATCATCAACCCCGCTCTGGTCAGTGGCGCCACGGTCGACCCCGTGCTGGTCACCCGACTGGTGAACGACGCGGGAGACGACCCCGATCAGCTCTCGATTCTTCAACACGCCCTGCGCCGCTCCTGGGAGCATTGGCGAAGCCGGGGCGCCCAGGGTCCCATCAGCCTCGCCGACTACGAGGCGATCGGCACCATGGCCACGGCCCTGGACTCCCACGCCGAACAAACCTTTGCCTCCTGTGGGGGCCCTGAGGAGGCGCGGATCTGCCGTCGCCTCTTCCAAGCCCTCACCGACACGGCCAGCGATCCCCGCGGCATCCGCCGTCCCACCCGCCTGGCCGACCTGTGGGCCATCTGTGGCGCCGATCCAAACGTGGTGACCAGGCTGGTGGATCACTTCCGCCAAAGCGATCGGGCCTTTTTAATGCCACCCGCCGGAGAATCGCTCCGCCCCGATTCCGTGATCGACATCAGCCATGAAAGCTTGATGCGCGTCTGGAAACGGCTGGATCAATGGGCCAACGAGGAGGCGGAATCCGCCGCCCTCTTTCGGCGTCTGGCCGACGCCGCGCGCCGCCACGCCCAGGGACGGGCCTCACTGTGGCGCGATCCGGAATTGCGACAAGCCCTCAACTGGCGCGAGGCCCAACACCCCACCGACGCCTGGGCGCGGCGCTACGACAGCGATCCGTCCCTGGCCTTTACCTTCCTTGAGCGCGGCGAGCGAGCCCGGGACGACGAGCGCCGACGCCAGGTCCGCCAGCGGCGGCGGTTGCTGGCGGGCCTGGCGGGGCTGAGCCTGCTCGCGAGTCTGGTGGCCGCCTTCTGCTGGACCCAATGGCAGCGAACCCGTTTGAGCCGCGCCAGGGCCTATGCCGCCACCGCCGCTGCCCTCCTGCCGGGCCGTCCCCACGAAAGCCTGGTCTATGGCGTGGCCGCCATGGAACGGTTGATCCATGAGCCAGCGGAAGCCCTCTCCCTGGCCGACACCCTCGCCCGGGCCGTCACCCTCAACTGGGAGATCGGCACCCTGCCAGGAGAGGGCCAGGCCATCACCGGGCTCCTGCAACGCCGCGACGGCGCATGGATCACGGCATCGGCGGATGGCACCCTTCGGGTGTGGCGGGAGGGGAGACCGGCGGGCCCCCCGATCGCCACCGGGCAAGGGGAGATCCACTGCCTGCTGGAGCTGGCGGATGGCCTCCTGGTGAGCGGCGGAGCCGATGGCACCCTGCGTCGCTGGAAGGAGAGCGAGCCCCTTGGCCCTCCCATCCCCGCGAGCCCATCGGCGGTGCTCAGCCTCGCCCAGCTCAGCGATGGAGAGATGGTGAGTGGCGATGAGCAAGGCAACCTGCGACGCTGGCGCGACTTCCGCCCCATCGGCGCCCCGATCCCAGCGGGCCAGGGACGCCTCACCGCCCTTTTGCCCCTGCCCGACGGCGAGCTACTCAGCGGCGGCAGCGGTGGCGAGGGAGAAACCGCCAGCCAAACGCTGCGCCGCTGGCGCCAAGGCACCCCCACGGGCCCACCCATTCCCACGGGGCACGACGGCGTGCTCCAGCTGATCAACCAGGGGGGCAGGGTGCTCAGCCTCGGCGGCGAGGGCGCCATCCAGCTCTGGCAGCCGGGGCGGCGGGCCGCCATCCCCTGGGGGCGCCTGCCGACGCCCGTGCGCCGGCTCGCCCTGCTCCCCTCCGGCCAACTCGTCACCAGCCATGACGATGGCAGCCTGCGCCGCTGGCGGGGCGACCAAGTGGTGGCGGTGGGGTACGCCTCCAGCGCGGGCATTCGCCAACTCGTGGGCCTCAAGGATGGTCGTCTCGTGGGCGCCGACCCCAGCGGCCAGCTGCGCCTGCTCGATCCATCCACCGCCCTGGCCCAACCGGTGCCCTCTGGCCAACGGGGCGTATGGAGCCTGCTGCTGACGGGCCAAGGACACCTGCTCAGCGGCGGGGAAGACGGCAGCTTGCGGAGTTGGCGACAGGAAAAACCCCTCGGGCCACCCCTCCCTTCGGGCCAAGGTGGCATCCTGGCGCTCACAGAGCTGGCCAATGGGGACATCCTCAGCGGCGGCAGCCTTCTCACCATCCAGGGAGAGGAGCAAAGCAGCCTGCGCCGGTGGCGAGGAAGCACCCCCATCACCCCACCGATCGCGACAGAGATGGGCACCATCCGCCAGCTGATCTCCTCCGGTGGAGAGGAGGTCCTCAGCTTCGGGGACGGTCCCTCGGGGAGCGGCCTCATGCGCCGGTGGCGCGTCGACGACGGGGCTCCGGTGGCCCTGGGTGCTCCCCTCTCCCTCCCCCCCCCGCGGCTCAACAGCCTGGTGCGACTGGCAAACGGGGATCTGCTGAGCGCCAGCCGTATGGATGGCCTCCTGCAGCGGTGGCACCCCAACCGTCTCGGGGCGCCGCGGCGAGGCGCCGTGATCCCCACGGGGTTGGACGGGATCAGCACCCTGGCCCTTCTGAAAGGCGAGCGCTATCTGGCGGTCGGCACGGTCGACCGCCGAGGCACGGGCCAGGAAGTGCGCGTGCTGGATCTGCGCACCGGCGCCTGGGTGGGAAGCCCGATTCTGTTGGAGGCCGGTTGGGCCTCCGCCCTGGCCGTGCTTCCAGATCAGGGATTGGTGATCGGCGACACCACTGGGCACCTCCGCTGGTTGGAACCGCGCCGGGTCTTGGCCGGCGCCTGCCGCGAATTGGCCCCCCGCCGCGCAACAGCTGGCGGCGCCAGACCGGATGGCCCCGGGAAAGAAGTGGAGAAGCTGGCCTGCGGGGCCTGCGGGTGCTGAGGCCGGGCCGCTGACATGGCGACATCCCCACCAAGGGAGAAAGCAAGGGGGGGAAGCGCCCCCGGCGCCTCTGAGCCGCTCAGGCCGGCCCGTCGAGCACGAAGCGGTAACGCACGTCGCCTTTGCGCAGCCGCTCAATCGCCGTATTGATCTCCGCCATCGGCAACCGCTCCACCGTCGGCACGATCTTGTGGCGGGCGCAGAACTCCACCATCTTGCGCAGGCTGGCGGGGGAAGAGGTGGGGCTGCCGGTGATGAGCCGCCGGGTGACGATCAGATCGAAGGCGTTGACCGTGAGGGGCTCGAGCACGGCGCCGAGCAGGTGCAGACGCCCCAGGCGGCCCAGGGAGCCGATCACCACGCCCCAGTCGAGGGGCTGATTGCTGGTGTTGATCAGCAAATCAAACCGACCGCCGTGATCGGCCAGATCCGCCAGCGGCACCACGTCGTGGGCGCCCAGCTGGCGGGCTTCCTCCGCCTTGGCCGGGCTGCTGGTGACAGCCGTCACCTCACAGCCCCAGGCGCGGCAGAACCGCAGGGCGAGGTGGCCCAAGCCCCCCACCCCGATCACCGCCACCCGGGCGGTGGGGGACACCCCCTCATCGAACAGGGGGGCGAACACGGTGATGCCGCCGCAGTAGAGGGGGCCGGCGGCCTCCGCGGGCAGGCCCTCCGGCAAGGGGATCGCCCAGTCCTGCCGCGCCTTCACCTGGCTGGCGAAGGCCCCCGGCCGGCCGACGATCGTGGCCTCGGCGGCGTCGCAGAGGTTGCCGCGCCCCGCCAGGCATTGGTCGCAGTGGCCGCAGCTGCCGGCGAACCAGCCCAGGCCGCGCATCTGGCCGATCAGGGCCGGATCGACGCCGTCGCCCACCGCCACCACCCGGCCCACCGCCTCATGGCCCCCCACCAGCGGGTAGGCGCTCATGCCCCAGGCGTTGTCGATCATCGACACATCGCTGTGGCACAGCCCGCAGTGGAGCACCTCCAGCACCAGCTCGTCGCGGCCTGGCTCCAGGGGGGCCACCTCCCGCCGCTCCAGGGGTTGGCTGGGACCCGGGGTCTGCCAGGCGTGGGGCATGGGGATGGAGAACGGATGCTGTGGTTCTAGGGCAGCCGCGCCCCCTGTTCACCCCCCCAAGTAGGCCATCTCCGCGTGGGCCGGCCCCGGCGGCGCCCCTGGATCCCGGGGGGCCTGCCGTTCCTCGCTCCAGCGGTCGGCGCGAGCCCGCCACAACCCGGCCAGGGCGTCGCGCAACTCCTCCGGCGGAACCCCGGGCTGGAGCCAGGGCCGCAAATCCAGCCCGCTGGCGGGAGTGGCGAACAGGCAGGTGAAGGCGATGCCGTCCGCGGTGACCCGAAGGCGGTCGCAATCGCCGCAGAACGGGGCACTCACCGAGGCCACCACCGCCACCAGGCCGCCGCCATCGCGATAGAGCCAGCGGCTGGCGGTGGCGTGGGGATCACGGCCCAAGGGCTCCAGGGGCCAGCGGGCGCCGAGGCGCTCCACCATCTCGGCGGCGCTGAGCACGGCCTCCGGGCGCCAGCCATTGCGGTTGCCCACATCCATGAATTCGATCAGCCGCAGCTCCACCCCCCGCTCCCGCGCCAGGGCCGCCAGGGGCAGCAGCTGGTCGTCGTTGCGGCCCCGTTGGATCACGGCGTTGAGCTTCAGCTCCCCGCGGGCCGGATCAAAGCCGGCGGCACGGGCATGGGCGATGGCGGCCAACACTTTCGCCAGCAACGCCTCGCCAGCGGCGCCTCCCCCCGGCAGACCGGCCATGGTGGCCACGGCCTCGCCGGTGGCCCCATCCAGGCTGAGGGTGAGCCGATTCAGGCCCGAGGCCCGGAGGGCCCGGGCCCGCTCCGCCGTGAGCAGGGCGCCATTGCTGGTGAGGCTGATCTCCCGCAAGCCCGCCCCGCCCTCCCCGCTCCCATGCCCCCCCGACGGGGCGACCGCGGGGCTCCGCGAGGGGGAGACCGCCCGAATCAACTCCTCCAACCCGGAGGCCAACAGCGGTTCACCACCGGTGAGGCGCAGTCGGCCCGCCCCCAGCGCCACCGCGGCCTCCACCACCCGCACCCGCTGCCCGAGGCTCAGCAGGCCCGGTGGCTCCACCCCATCGGGCAAGCAATAGGGGCACGCCAGGTTGCAGCGGGCCGTGAGCGAGAGGCGCAGCACCCCAAGGGGGCGCTGAAGGCGGTCGACGGGGGTGGCGGGGGAGCCCAGGTGGCGGCGGGTGGGAGAAAGCGGGTCGCGACGGGCCCAAAGGCCCCAGCGGAGGCGACGGCTGAATGCTGGGGAGATGCTAACAAAGGCGAATCGGGCTCTGGGTGAGTGGATGAAGCTCCTGGTGGTGGAGGACGACCCCCTGATCCGACGCTCCCTGAGCGAAATGGTGGAAGCCTGGGGGTACGCCCGTGACACGGCCAGCGACGGGGAGCAGGCCTGGGAGATGACGCGGCGATGCCCCTACGACCTGATCCTGCTGGATCTCAACCTGCCGCGACTCGACGGTCTGTCCTTTTGCCGCCGCCTGCGGGAGGCGGGAGGTCCCCAGCCCTTGGTGCTCATGCTCACGGCCCGCGACACCAATCAAGACAAGGTGGTGGGGCTGGATCAGGGCGCCGATGACTACATGGTGAAACCCTTTGATCCCGATGTGTTGCGGGCCAGGGTTCAGGCCCTGCTGCGGCGAGCCGGCCGGCCCCTCACCCGCACCGCCCGATGGGGGCGGCTCAGCCTTGACCGGGACGGCCACGGCGCCCGCTTCGGGGATCAGGCGCTGTCCCTCACCGCCACCGAACACCGGTTGCTGGAGGCGCTGATGGAGGCCGCGGGCGCCACCTGTTCCAAAGAGCGGCTGCTGCAGGCCGTCTGGAACTGGTCCGACACGCCGGGCACGGAAAGCGTTCGCACCCATGTGAAAAACCTGCGGGCCAAGCTCGTGGCCGCTGGCGCCCCCGCCGATCTGGTGGAGACGGTGTACGGCGTGGGATTTCGCCTGCATGCCGACCATGCGACCTGACCTGGAGGCCACCCGACGGCGCCTCACCCTGCGATATGGGGCGTTCGTGGCCGCGTTGCTGGTGGCGTTCGCGCTGGGGGTGTACGGGGAGGTGAGCCGCTCCAGCCAGGAGCTGCTGCGGCGCCAGGCGGAGCGGCTGGCGGCCACGGCGGCGGCGGAGCTGCCCTTGCTGCACCACGAGATCGATGAGGCCCGGGGGGCGCCCCCGCCCAGAAGGCTGGAGCCGATGGCGGAAGCGGGCGACAGCAACAGCCTGGGCCTGCCCGACCATCGCATCGATTGGCTGGATGATGAGCTGCGGCCCCTGCAAACCAGCGGCACGTTTCAGCCGGCGGGGGCCACGCGCCCCCCGGTGGCCGATTCGCCCCGGGCCCAATGGTTGCCCATCCGCAACGGGGTGGCGTTCTGGCGGCCCGTGCTGGGTCCCGACGGCGGCGGCGCGGCGCGGGTGCATGGCTATGTGTCCGTGGCCCTGGCCACGGCGGCCACCGGTGGCGAACTCAGCCGCCTCAGGCAAGGCCTCATGATCGGCGCCCTCCTGGCGTCAGCCGTGGCCTTCGCGGCGAGCCAGAGGATGGTGGCCGCCTCGCTGGAGCCGATTCAACGGCAGATCGAACGGCTGATCGCCTTCACCTCCGACGCGTCCCACGAGCTGCGCCAGCCCCTCACCGCCATCCGCGCCCTGATCGGCAGCCTGCGCCATGGGGAACTCCTGGCGGGCACCCCCCCGGCGCTGGGGCGGAAGCTGGCCCAGATCGATCAAACCAGCGCCCGCATAGGACGGCTGGTGGACGACCTCTTGCTGTTGACCCGCTTCGATCGGGCCATCGACGACCGGGCGTCGATGCGCACCTTCCCGCTGGAGGAGCTGGTGGAGGATCTGGTGGATCTGCACCAGGCGGAAGCGGAGGCGGCCGGGGTGCGGCTGGTGAGTCGGGTCGAGGCGTCAGCGCCGGTGCTGGGCAACCCGGAACGGCTCGGGCGACTGGTGGAAAATCTGCTCACCAACGCCCTGCGGTTCTCCCCGCCAGGCACCACGGTGACCGTTGGGTTGGGACGCCAGAGGGGGCAGGCCCAGCTGTGGGTGGAGGATCAGGGACCAGGCATTCCGGCCTCCGAACGCCCCCTGGTGTTTGAGCGGTTCTGGCAGGCCGATCCCTCCAGGGGGGAGCCGGAGCATCACGGCCTGGGCCTGTCGATCGCCAGGGCCATCGCCCAGGCCCACGGGGGGCGACTGCGGGCGGAGGAAGCGCCCGGCGGAGGATGTCGCATGGTACTCGACCTACCGACGCAACCCTGAACGGTTTTCCGCCCCACCACCTTCACAAGTTCTTCACGGGCGCCATGGCAGACCAGAGGAAAAGAGGACACCCATGGCCACGTTCACCCCTTTCGATCCCCTCACGGGGTCTCTGACATCGCTGGTCAGCGGACTGCTGGCCACGAACTCCGGAGTCGTGGTGGACAGCAACAGCATCAGCCTCCGGCTCTCCGGACCTGGTGCCCTGAGCTTCTATGACGCCTCCGCGGGTCTGCCCCTGGGAATTGGGGCGGGCCTGCTCCTCACGTCAGGCACCACCCCGGGCACCAGCAACACCAGCACCTGGTTTGGCAGCGACAACAGCGGCGCCAGTGGCTTCGCCAATGGAGACGTGGACATCGACGCCGTGGTGAACACGGTGTTTCAGACGATGTCGTACGACGCCACCACCCTGGGCTTTTCCTTCAACGTCACCAATCCCGCCAACACCTCGGTCAGTTTTGATCTGGTGTTCGGCTCAGATGAATACCCGGAGTGGGTGGACGCGTTTGTGGACAGCGGAATTGTGATTGTGGACGGGGTGAACTATGCCCTCTTCAACAACGATCCCCTGCATCCCCTCAGCGTCATCAGCCCCAACCTGAGCGCTGGCTACTTTCAAGACAACGGCGCCAACGTCATCCCGATTGAATACGACGGGGTGAGCGGCAAGCTGCGGATCGTCGCCCCCTTGAAAGCGGGTCAGGCCACCCACACCATCAAAATCGGCATTGCCGACACAGGCGACCACATCCTCGACAGCGGGCTGTTCATCGCCAACCTCAGCGCGGGCACCGATCCTGGATCAGGGGTGGTATCGAACCCCGGCGGCGGCACCAGCGGCAATGACACCTGCACCGGCAGTGGCAAAGACGAATACTTCGATCTCAAAGCGGGCGACGACCAGGTGTTTGCCGGTGGCGGGAACGACATCGTGGTGGCTGGGGCCGGCAATGACAGCGTGTATGGCGGCAGCGGGAATGACGACCTCAAGGGTGATAGCGGCAACGACCTGCTCGACGGTGGGGCGGATCTCGACACCGCGGTGTACGGGGGAGCCAGTGGCGGCTACACCCTCAGCTATGACGCCCTCACCAACCAAACCACCATTGACGGCACGGCCCAAGGGGAGGGGTTGGATGTGCTGGTGGGCGTGGAGCAGGTGAAGTTCAGCGATGGACTGTTCACCCTGAGCGCCGGCGGCCTGGCCCCTGTGGGCCCGCCCCCGCCCCCCGCGACCAACCTCCCGGGCGCGGTGGTGATCACCGGGCTGGCGGCCGTCGGCAAAACCCTGCAAGCCACCGTGATCGACGCCGATGGCCTGCCCGCTGGGGCTGGCGCGATCGCTTACCAGTGGACAGCCAATGGCGCTCTGATCGCGGGAGCGACGGGATCCAGTTATGTGGTGCAGTCGAGCAACATCGGCGCGACGCTGGGGGTGGAAGCCGTCTACAACGACGCCAAGGGGAACGCGGAGACCGCGATCGCCAGCGGTGTGTACGTGCTTCCCCCCAGCGATGGCGACCTGGCGGTGACCCTGATGGCCATCGAAGGCCCGGCCGTGGCCAACGTGCACACCCCCATCACCACCCTGCTCGAACGGGCGGTGGAATTGGGCGAAACCCCGGCCAGCGCCACGCAAAAGATCCGTTCCGCCCTGAACGTGCCCGCGGCGGTGAAGAGTCTGCTGAGCACCAACGCCTTCCAGATCCTCACCACCGGGGTGGGCGACACCACCACGGCCTTGGCCCTGGCGAAGTTGCAAGTGCAGGTGGAGGTGATCTGCTCCCTCAATGACGATCAGAGCGGGGTGAAGATGGCCCTGGCCTTGTTGAACAAGGCGGCGAGCGGCGGCAGCTTTGATCTCACCAAAGCCGCCGATCTCTGCACCATTCTTGATCTCAATCCCTCCGCCTTCAACCTGGCGGACAAGACCACCTATCCCCAGCCTCTCAGGGAGATCATCGACCGCACCAGCAACATCAAAGCCGCCACCAAGCTGTTTGGCGCCACCGACAGCAAGAGCATTGAGCACGAATGGGTCGATTTCCTCTCCAACTGGGACTCCCTCCCCGATCAGGTGCTCCTGAGCGGCACCAGCGTGGCGATCAACCAGGGCCCCTCAGGCTTTGCCAGTGCCCCGCTGCCCAATGTGGCCGCCGGTGACGCCATCACCCTCACCGCCTCCCAACTGATCACGGGGATCACCGATCCCGACAACGACCCCCTGCTGGTGAGCTGGCTCACCACCGACCACGGCGATTGGTTCGCCGCCAACGGGGATGGAAGCTGGTCGCTGGATCCCAACGCGGCGGGCTACGACCCCGCCTACCTCGGCCCCCTGGAGATCACTTACACCGTGGAGGATGGCCAGGGCCACAGCCTCACCGCGACCCAGATGCTGGTGGTGGTGGATCACGTCAATCAAGCGCCCACGGGCTCGGTGACGATCAGCGGCGTGGCCAGCCAGGGGCAAACCCTCTCCGCCGCCAACACCCTGGCCGATCTGGACGGCCTCGGCCCCATCAGCTACCAGTGGAAGGCCAACGGCGCCGCCATCAGTGGAGCCAACGGATCCACCTATCTGCTCAAGCAGGCGGAGGTGGGCAAAGCGATCACAGTGACCGCCAGCTACACCGATGGCTTCGGCGCCGCCGAGGCGGTGACCTCGGCCACCACTTCCGCGGTGGCCAACGTGAATGACGCCCCCACCGGCTCGGTGACCATCAGCGGGGTGGCCAGCCTGGGCCAAACCCTCTCCGCCGCGAACAGTCTGGCTGATCTGGATGGCCTCGGCCCCATCAGCTACCAGTGGAAGGCCGACGGCACCAGCATCAGCGGGGCCAACGGATCCACCTATCTCCTGCAGGCGGCGGAGGTGGGCAAGGCGATCACGGTGACCGCCAGCTACACCGATGGCTATGGCGCCGCCGAGGCCGTCACCTCAGCCGCCACGGGCTTGGTGAGCGACATCAACCTCCCCCCCGCGCCGCAGGGCATCGGCGTGAGCGGATCGGTGCTCACGCTGCGCTTCTCGGAAGCGATCAGTGCCCAGAGCGTGCCCGCGAGCCTGTTCCCGATCGCCCTGGTGAGCTCCACAGGCACGGTCACGACGCCAACGATCAGCTCCATCGCCGTCAGCGGCACCGACAACACCCGGCTGCTGATCACCCTCGCCAGCGCTCCGGCCTCCACGCTCGACGTGCGGGTGGGATACAACGACCCGACGGGCAACCAAACCAGCGGTGTGGTGGAAGATCTCACCGGCCTGGATCTGCCCAGCTTCGCCAACCAGTTCGCCACCAGCTTCAGTTCGGCGGCCACGGTCACCACCTTGGCCACCAACTACCTGGACCTGACCCTCACGGGCACGGCGGCGATCAACGGCACGGGCAACAACAACGCCAACACCCTCACCGGAAACAGCGCCAACAACGTGCTGAGCGGCGGGGCGGGCAACGACCTGTTGGTGGGTGGAGCGGGGGCCGACACCCTGGTGGGAGGAACGGGCGCGGACGTGCTCACGGGGGGCACCGGCGGCGCTGGCGACACCACGGCCGACACCTTCAAGCTGGGGGCGCTGAACGAGTCGTTGTTGGCGAGCTTTGATCGCATCACCGATCTGGTGATCGGCACCGACAAAATCGATGGCCCCACCTCCGTGAGCGCCGCCAACCTCAAAGAGGGTCTGGGGGCGGTGACGGACCTCACCCAGAGCGCGATTCAGGCGGTGCTCACCAGCACCAGCTTCGCCAAGTCGGGCGCGGCCACCTTCACCTTCGGCGGCGGGACGGCCACTCGCACCTTCCTGGCGCTGAATGACAGCACCGCCGGCTTCTCGGCCACCAGCGACGCGATCGTGGAGATCACGGGCTACAGCGGGTTGCTCAGCAATCTGGCCGTGATTTGAGGAGGGCGCTCCAGCTCTGGAGCTCGGCGGGGGTGTTGAGGTTGGCGAGAGCGGCGGCTGGCAAGGGGAGGGAGCGAACCCCCTCCCCGGCCAGCCATCGCAGTAAGCCCCTCTCCCCCCGGGCCAGAGCCTCCCCCAGGCGCTGGCGGCGAGGGGCGTCGCTGGGATAGACGCCCAACAGGGGCTGGGGCCGCTCCGCCGCCCCGATCCAGATGGCCCCCGGTTCTCCGTCGGCCGCCTGCAGCAGCGTCCGCAGGCAGAAGACGGTGAGGGCAGGCATGTCGATCGGGCAGAGGAGGAGCCGCTCGTCGGGGTGGGCCGCCATCAGGCGGCCGAGGGCGACCAGGGGACCCCGGGGGCGTGAGTCGGGCTCTTGGGGGTCGCGATGGTCGTCCAGGACCTCCAGCTCCACCCCCAGGGCGGAGAGGGGAGCGGCCAAGGCGGCGGCCCGCTCCTTGTGGGCCGGCCAGCCACTGACCAGGCTGACCGGCGCTCCGATCTCCGCGAGCAGGCGCAGCTGACGCTCCAGCCAGGTGCCACCGTCGGGATGGGGCAGGAGGGCCTTGTCGCGGCCCATGCGCCGGCTCTGGCCCCCGCTGAGGAGGCAGCAGCGGAGGGGCGGGAGCACACGGGGCGGAGCGATCGATGCCAACATGGAAAGTGATTTTTCGCCACATCGCCATGGGCCGCGCCCGTGATCCCTTCCGCATTCCCCGGGCCGGCATCGAGATGGCCCCGGCGGCGGGGCTGGCCGCTCTGGATGTGAACTTCAACGGCGGTCACTTCAGCCACGGGGAGTTTTTGGCGGAATCCACGCTGGGGGGAATGGCGGTCTACGCCTGCTACCAGGCGCTGCTCTCAGCCCTGCGCACCGAGGCCCTCCGGCGCCAGGGCGACATCAGCCGGACGGTGCAAGTGCAAATGATCGCCTCCACGGTGTGGGAATCGGTGAAGCACGGCGCCGCCGTGAGCATGATCTTGGCGGTGGTGCTGCTGGTATGCCCCTGGCTGAGCCTGCCCCTGTCGGTGCTCGGGGTGGTGGGAGTGGGCAAGGCGTCGCTGGATCTGTTCCACGCCTTCTGGGATGCCCTCGACGAGCTGCAGCGGGCCGAGCTGTTGGCGGCCGCCATGGAGGCGGGCGTGAATCTACGCGGCTACCTGCGGGGACGCGAGGCCTGGGCTTGAAGGTTGGCCCTGATCCAGGGCCGGCGGCCAACAGTTCCACCAGCCCGCTTCTTGAGGGCCCGCTCGCTGGGTTCAGCGACGCCACGCGATACACAACCACCGTCACCACTGTTGGGCGAATCGCGGAGATCGCCCATGGGATGTCTGGGTTTGTGGCTTGAGGAGGCTCCAAGGCGCCACCAGGACCGCCTGAGGTGGGCAAACGGTGCCGGAATCGGGGGTGCGCCTGGACGACCACCCGGCCTCAGAGCCAACGCCAGCCTGGGCACCCCGCACACTGTCAGGCTTTAAGTATTTGTACTTATCCCAGCCCCTCGGTCGTGTTTGATTGGTTTCATCTCGTTTTGGCTTCCACTCCGCCGCCATGTCCCTCCAACCCGGCACCCTGGTGCGGCTAGCCGGCCGGCCCGGCCGCACCTATCAGGTGGTGAACCTGGATGAATACACCGACTGCATCTGGGTGCGAGGCTGGCCCCTCTCATCCAAACGCAACCCCACGTTCTCCATCTCCGCCGCCCTGGTGATGCCGGACCAGCCTTCCGCGGACCTGCTGGCGGCCGGGTGACGAGGACCCGATCTCCGCGCGTCGAAGTCATCTCCACGGATGCCGACTGAGGCCGAGGGCGCTGAATGCACCGGCATCAAGTGGATCCATGGTCGCGATCGCCATCGCCATCGCTCCCCCCCTGCTCGGCCTGAAAGGGATCAACTGGCTGGGGTGGCTGCCTGCGCTGTTCAAAAGGGACCTCGTCTGTGAGATCTCCTTGGCGGAGGAACTCACCGGTGGCTTCCCAGGAAGCGAAGTGACCATTGCCGCCCTGCCGCGAGAGATGGCCCAGGGCCAAACCTCCGCCATGCCGCCCATGGCCGAGCTGTGGTCACCCTCGCTCCGGCCTCCCAGCCCGCCAAGGGCGGCCCCGCACCAGACGGGTTGATGCGCGCGAGGACTGATGCGGGGCCCTGGATGCCAACCTGCCCGTCTACGCGAAAGGCCTGGGAGACCAGGCACGGAACGGCGCCAGCGGTGCGCTCCTGGAGCAGGGACTGGAGCGGGTCCTCGGTTGAGCCGCCGCACGCCAAAGCGACGCGCGGGGTAGTGGACCCTGGCCAGCGCCATCTCAGCGGCACGGGGCTCCTTGGGCTAGACAGCGGTAAATTGGCTCCACCCCCTTGCTCCCACCTAATCAGCAACAAAGCTCCGCAAGCCCCCAGAGGCCCCGCCATCCAGCCGCTAAACTAGTACAAGCGCACTGTTGGAGGACCATCGCGTGCCCCAGAACAAAGTCCAGTACCAGGAGGGG
>Ga0315905_10000830_pt1 | contig 33877 bp, 21 predicted proteins | sample LakEriMetagenome_5_FD_203522 | JGI IMG/M metagenome (GOLD analysis project Ga0315905, IMG submission 203522) | Freshwater fungal communities from buoy surface, Lake Erie, Ohio, United States - Buoy 4 MA121 | ecosystem: Environmental > Aquatic > Freshwater > Lake | place: USA: Lake Erie, Ohio... | reverse complement strand
GATTACGCTTTTCATTGCTTGATGATTGAACTACAAAAAAAACAATCCTTAAAGATGTAACACAGATCATTTAAGCCTGATTCGTAGGTTTTAAAAACCATTTTTAACGATACAATCCACTTCATTTAACCAATCGTTTCATTTAGATGGTTACTTTTGCATTATGCAAATTCTTGATGGCAAATTGGCTTCCGCTGCTGTATTGGCAAATTTGAAAAATGAAGTTGACAAGACATTGGCGCAATTCGGACGAGCACCGCAACTTTGCGCATTGATTGTAGGAAACAATCCTGCCAGCGAAAGCTATCTTACGAGTAAAGCAAAAGGCTGTGCAGCCACTGGAATCAAAAGCACCATCGTAAGACTTGAAGCTGACGTAACCGAAAGTGAATTTCTGAATGTCATTAGCAAATTGAATAATGATAATACCATTGACGGACTGCTGATTCAATTTCCTTTACAGCCGCAATTAGATGAAAAAAAAGCCATTGAAGCCATCAACCCATCAAAGGATGTAGACGGGTTACACCCCATTAATGCCGGCAAACTTGCATTGGGATTGCCTGCATTTATTCCTGCCACTCCATTGGGTATCATACTATTGCTGAAACATTTCGATATTGAAACCAAAGGCAAACATGCTGTTGTAATAGGCCGAAGTAACCTAATAGGAAGGCCAATTAGTATCTTGCTGAGTAGAAATGATACTTATGGCAATGCTACAGTAACGGTTTGCCATAGCCGAACTCGGCACTTAAAAGAAATATGTGCAAGTGCGGATATCATAATAGCCGCATTAGGTAAGCCTGGATTTTTAACCGCCGATATGATTAAAGCCGGCGCAACTGTAATTGATGTTGGCATCAACAGCGTTCCTGATTCAACAAAAAAATCAGGATTTTCCATTAAGGGCGATGTAGCTTTTGAAGCTGTTGCGCAGAAGTGCGGCAGCATTAGCCCGGTTCCCGGAGGCGTGGGGCTTATGACAATAGCTGCTATCCTCAAAAACACCATAACTGCTTTTCACAACAACAATAAAACCTACTAACTCATATGTCTGCGCCTGAATTACAAACAACTGACAACATGCTGCCTGTTATGGAACATTTTTACACCCTGCAGGGTGAAGGATACCACCAGGGCAAAGCAGCTTATTTCATCAGACTTGGAGGTTGTGATGTTGGATGCGTCTGGTGCGACGTAAAGGAAAGTTGGGATAAAGATGCCCATCCAAAAATGAGCACCGATCAACTCATTGAAGCAATCCATAAAGAAACTTCAACAGGAATTATAGTAGTTACCGGAGGAGAGCCATTGATGCACAACTTAAAGGAAATGACATCTTCAATGAAGCAAAAAGGCTTTCAAACGCATTTGGAAACATCGGGAGCTCATCCTTTGAGTGGTCATTTTGATTGGATCTGTCTCTCCCCAAAAAAATTCAAGGCTCCACTAGAAAATGTTATTCAGGCTGCCAACGAACTGAAAATAGTTGTTTACAATAAAAGCGATTTCGAGTGGGCTGAAGTTTATGCCGCCAAGGTGAATGTTAACTGCAGGCTATTTCTTCAACCCGAGTGGGAAAAAGCCGCAACAATAACTCCAGATATAATAGCCTATATTAAAGAAAATCCTAAATGGGAATTGTCGCTTCAGCTTCACAAATACATCAATGTACCTTAATGAAAAAGTCTTTCAATATTTTTTTACGTGGTATAAATAAAATTGGAGCCAAAAAACTAACCCTTTTTTTTGCAGTTTTATGCATCAATTGGATATTTTCAACAGCAGCAAAATCGCAATGGTACGACCCTGAAAAAATTGATGATAAAGCCCAGCTGGTATATGAGGCCGCCTACGAACTGGCTCTTAAAGGCGAATACCTTTCTTCCATCAATAAGCTAAACGAGGCCATCAGCATAGAACCCAAATACGTTGAAGCCTTCTTATCACGTGCAGGAGTACACGCAAGTTTAAAAAACTACAAGAAATCAGTTGAAGACTTTGAGATAGGTACAAAAATGGACAGTGTATTTTCTGCGTATTACCTGCTTCCCTACTCCATTTCACTTGCCGGAACAGGCGATTTTGAAAAAGCACTTAAAGCTGTTGAGCAATTTCTACAAATTGACCATCTCAATACCCAAAGCATCAAAGCAGCAAACTACCGTAAACGAACATACGAATTTGGCATACAGTTCAACAAAGCACATCCAAACAACAAAACAGCATTTGTACCCATAAGCCTGGGATCAGGGGTAAATACCGAAAACCTGGAATATTACCCTTCTATGAGCATCGACGGGAAAACCATCATCTTCAACAGACGTGTAGATTCCGATGAGGACTTTTACCAAAGCGATTGGCTAAACGGAAAATGGACAGAAGCCCATCTACTGGAGGGAAAATTAAACACCAACTTCAACGAAGGTGCACAAACCTTTTCTGCCGATGGCGAATGTTTGATTTTTACCGGATGCAACTACCCTGAAGGTTATGGCAACTGCGACCTTTATATTTCCTATAAAAATAAAAACGGAGAATGGATGCCAGGTGAGAACCTTGGGTCATTTATCAATAGCGACCTTTGGGAATCAACACCATCGCTTTCAGCAGATAAACAAATACTTTATTTTTCGAGTACACAACATGGTGGTTTCGGCGGTAAGGATATTTGGATGTGTAAAAAAGTAGGCCCCGGGAAATGGGGAAAACCAATTAACGCTGGGCCTCAAATCAATACAAGTGCAGATGAAACTTGCCCATTTATTCATGCTGATAATACCACTTTCTATTTCAACAGCAACGGACATTTAGGCTACGGCCAATCGGATGTTTATGTTGCGAAAAAACTAAACGACTCTCTCTTCTCATCGCCTGTAAACCTGGGATATCCCATCAATACAATTGATGATGAAGGTTCATTGTTTGTTGCAGCAGATGGAAAAACCGCCTACTACTCAAGTGACAGATTCGACATCAACCATGGGTTGGATATTTATACATTTCCTTTGCCTGATGAAATCAAAGCCACCAGAACACTGTGGGTAAGCGGTAAGGTTTATGATAAAAAAACAAAGGCAGGGCTCCCCTCTATGATTCATTTAACTACCATCGATTCTACTCAAAAAACAACAGCTGTTCAAACCGATGAAGAAGGTAATTACCTGATTACCCTTCCCGAAGGATATATATATGCATTGGATATTTACAGAAAAGGCTACCTCTTTTATTCCAACAGATTTACGCTTGAACAAGCTCCTGATGATTCTTTTTACATCATCGATGTGCCGCTGCAACTCGCAGAGGCGGGATCCAGCGTTGTATTGAAAAACATTGTATTTGACTACAACAAATCATCCATCAATGAAAGCTCCTTTAATGAACTAGACAATATTGTTAAACTGCTTAGCGACAACCCTTCTGTCAAACTATCGATTGAAGGACACACCGACAATGCGGGCGGAAGTGCATTTAATATGACACTAAGTCTCAACAGAGCAAAAGCAGTAGTGGATTACCTTGTTAAAAAAGGAATTGCCAAATTACGACTTATACCAAAAGGATTCGGCGACACAAAGCCTATTGATGATAATTCAACCGAAAAGGGGAAAAGCAACAACAGAAGAACGGAAATTCACATTATTTCGAATTGACCTGCATAGTATTATTGCTATCTGTATGGACAACGATCTTTTTTACCAGATAGCATTAACAAAAGTTCCGCATATTGGTGATGTTCAAGCCAAGATACTTGTACAAATTTTAGGATCCCCGGGAAACGTTTTCAATACCGCTTCAAGGTTTTTAGAAAAAATAGAGGGTATTGGTAAAATAAGGGCAAATGCTATAAAGAATTTCAAGTCTTTCAAGCAGGTTGAACAGGAAATCAGGTTCATTACAAAAAACAACATTCAGCCGCTTTTTTTCACCTCCGAGGAATATCCTAAACGGCTACTAAATTGCGCAGACAGTCCCGTATTGCTGTACTTTAAGGGCAATACCGACCTGAACCATGAAAAAATAATTTCGATTGCAGGTACAAGAAACCATTCGGATTACGGGCAATCAACTTGCGAGGAACTAATCGAAGCGTTGAGCGATTATTCCATAACTGTTGTCAGTGGGTTAGCTTACGGAATAGATACCATCGCACACAAAACAGCTTTAGCCAACAAGCAACACACAATTGCAGTGCTTGCGCATGGGCTCCATACCATATACCCCAACGTAAACTTTAATTTGGCTAAAGAAATGGAAAAAGAAGGAGGATTGCTCACGGAATTCTGCAGTACAAATAAACCAGACAAACAAAACTTTCCCAGAAGAAACAGAATAACCGCAGGAATGTGTGATGCATTAGTAATTGTTGAATCCGGCGCAAAAGGCGGGTCTCTTATTACTGCGGATATCGCCAACAGTTACCATAAAGATGTCTTTGCCTTTCCGGGAAGGGCATACGACCTTAAAAGTGAAGGCTGCAATCAACTGATAAAATCTAATAAGGCGCAGCTAATTACCTCCGCAAAAGACATTTTAAAAATGATGGGTTGGGAACATCACCGTAAAACAGAAAAATCAACACAATTAAAATTATTTGCAAACTTAACCGATATTGAAAAAAAGATTGTAGACCTGCTCTTTATTGAAAAAACAGCCCATATTGACACGCTCAAATTAAAATGCAAACTTAGCAGCAATGAAATCGCTGGCGCCCTGCTCGATCTTGAATTATCCGGAAAAATCAATGCTTTGCCCGGAAAAATGTTCCGACTAAGCAAATGATTGCTGATTTGTTCATCAAAAGTTAACCATGAAAAGGGAAATGTAATTTCAAAATTGCTAATTTTGCCTATGGCAAACAAGCGTAATACCCCACTCGATTCCACTTCCGGTAAAATTATTTCTGAAGGTCTGACTTTTGATGACGTATTGCTTAAACCGGCTTACTCGCAAATTCTACCCAAGGAAGTTGACATCTCCACCTTTTTAACCAAAAAAATAAAACTCAACATTCCTTTATTGAGTGCGGCCATGGACACCGTAACCGAAGCCTCTTTAGCCATTGCTCTTGCCAGAGAAGGCGGCCTTGGTGTTTTGCACAAAAACATGAGTATACAACAACAAGCCGATCAGGTTAGAAAAGTAAAAAGAAGTGAAAGTGGTTTGATATTAGATCCTATAACCCTTCATGCTGATGCTACCATTGGTGAAGCACTTCGATTGATGAAAGAAAATAAAATTGGCGGCATTCCTGTAGTTGACAATAAACACAACCTCATTGGTATACTCACCAACAGGGACCTGCGTTTTGAGACCAACATGAAAAACAAGGTAGGCGATATTATGACCAAAGAAAATCTTATCACCGCGCCCGAAGGCACTGACCTTAAAAAAGCCGAATTGATTTTCAAAAAAAACAAAATAGAAAAACTCCCCGTAGTCAACAGAAGCGGCAAATTGATTGGACTTATCACCTTTGGCGATATCTTAAAATTAAAAAGCCATCCATATAGTGTTAAAGATGAATTTGGCAGATTGCTTGTTGGTGCAGGCGTTGGCATCACTTCAGATATCATGGAAAGAGTAGAAGCTTTGAATCATGTTGGTGTAGATATTATTTGTTTAGATAGCGCTCACGGACACACGAAAGGCGTAATCGACAGTTTGAAGCAAATTAAAAAATCTTTTAAAACTATAAATGTTATTGCAGGAAATGTTGGCACAGGCGAAGGTGCAAAAGCGCTTGCCGATGCGGGGGCAGATGCAGTAAAGGTCGGAATTGGGCCTGGCTCCATTTGTACAACGAGAATTGTTGCAGGTGTAGGCGTTCCTCAAATTACTGCTGTAATGGAAGTTGCAGCTGCTTTAAAAAACAGAAATATTGGTATTATTAGCGACGGGGGAATCAGATACACCGGCGATATGGTAAAAGCACTCGCTGCAGGCGCGAGTTGTGTAATGATGGGAAATATGTTTGCTGGAACAGAAGAAAGTCCGGGCGAAACCATTATTTATGAAGGAAGGAAATTCAAGCAATACCGAGGCATGGGCTCTTTGGGTGCAATGTCTCAGGGCAGCAGTGACAGGTATTTTCAGGATGGAGAAGCTGATGTGAAAAAATTTGTGCCCGAAGGAATTGAAGGCAGAGTGCCATTTAAAGGAAGCCTAAAAGAAATCGTCCATCAGTTCACTGGAGGTTTGAAATCCGGAATGGGCTATTGCGGGGCTTCTACCATTTCAAAATTGCAGGACGCCAAATTTATTAAAATTACGCATGCAGGAATCAGAGAAAGCCATGCTCATGATGTGTTTATAACCAAAGAAGCGCCTAATTACAGCAGATAATTTTGCTATTTTTGAGGTTCATCTATTGAAATCAAAAGAATGAAAAATCTAGCGGGTATTATTCTGCTTTTATTTTTATTATTTTTATTGCCATCCAATTCAGTTAATGCAGCTGATTCTTCAAGAATAAGAATATCATTATTGACCTGCTCCCCAGGAGAAGAGCTCTATTCAATATTTGGACATAGTGCTATCAGGATTATTGACAGCAACAGCGTGACGGATTATGTATACAACTATGGTACTTTTGATTTTGAGGACAAAGACTTCTACCTAAAATTCGCGAGAGGCAAATTGCTGTATTTTGTAAGCCTTGAAAGAACAGAAGACTTTTTATACTTCTATGCAGCAACAGGCAGAAGTATACAGGAACAGGAATTGAACCTTACAGAGGCCGAAAAGAAATCCATTCAATTTGCATTGATTGAAAACTTAAAAGTGGAAAACAGGTTTTATAAATATGATTTTTTTCTCGACAACTGCACAACACGCCTTCGAGACCTCATCAAAAAACACAAACATCCTGCCCCTGCATTTCCATATGTAATGCCTGAAAAAACACGATTTAGGCAAGCCATACATCAATATTTAGAAAAAGGCGGACAGCTATGGAGTGAACTTGGCATTGATTTGGTGTTAGGTCTTCCAACAGATAAAATTATGACCGCCGAGGAACAGGAATTTCTGCCCGACAATTTGATGAAAGCCATTGACAGTTGCAACAACACCCAATTGGTTTCCAAAAAATCTACCTTATACAATGCAATGCAAATCAGTGACAAAAAAAGCAGGTTCAGCCCAATGACTGTTTTTACTTTTTTTGCTTTAATGGTATTCTTGCTTTCCCTGCTAAAAAATCGAATTGCCATTACCCTTACTAAAGGAACAGACCGATTCCTTTTTTTAACAACAGGGTTACTCGGTTTTGTTTTGATTTTCATGTGGACGATGACCGATCATAGCATGACGAAAAACAATTTCAATCTGCTTTGGGCTATGCCCATTAATGCTATTACTTGCTTCTTTACAACAACAAGCAGCCGTAAGTTTAAAGGCTATTTTCTTTTCTATGCGTTGCTTTTGACAATATTAATATTAAGCTGGTCATTTATCCCTCAGGAATTGAACAATGCCCTACTTCCACTTGTATTGTTATTGGCATACCGTTCTTATATGATTTATAAAAGTCCGGCTTCGCCCTCAAGAAAATGATCAATAAAACAATTCATTATAACCAGATCAAAGTGAATTATGCCGTCTATGGAAATGGATTGCCTGTAGTATTGATACATGGTTTTGGAGAAGATAGTTCCATTTGGGAAAATCAAATTCCGATACTAGAAAAATCATTCAAGTTGATAGTTCCCGATTTGCCGGGTTCAGGCAAAAGTGAACAGCTACTTTCAGAAAATACATCAATAGATGATTATGTAAAAGTTATTCATGCTATCCTAAAAAACGAAACCATCAATTCTTTTGTAATCATCGGCCACAGCATGGGCGGATATATTTCACTTGCCTATGCCGAAAAATATCCCGATAGTTTGATGGGATTAGGGCTTTTTAATTCCACCGCATTTGCCGATAGTGAAATCAAAAAAGAAACAAGAAAAAAGGCAATGGCTTTTATCGCAGAAAACGGAGCACAGGCATTTTTAAAAACTTCCACACCCGGATTGTTCTTCAACATTGAAAAACACCAAGCACCGATCAACGAGTTGTTGTCAAAAGGAATTGAATTTGCAAATGAAACCCTTATCAGTTATTACCATGCAATGCTTGAAAGACCTGAAAGAACTTCTGTACTTAGCAATGCAACTTTTCCTGTGCTTTTCATTGCCGGGCAGCACGACATTGCAGTGCCGCTTGCAGACAGTCTAAAACAAGCTACTTTAGCAAACGAAACCTGGTTTCATGTCTTACAAAACGCTGGGCACATGGGAATGATAGAGGAAACAGAAAAGGCCAATGAAATACTTGAGTGTTTTTTAGAAAAATTTCTACCAATTTAATTATCAAATTCAAACGACATACTATTTATGACTAAAACAGTACTTATCACGGGTGCTACATCTGGAATCGGAAAATCCTGTGCAGTAAAATTTGCCAGCAACGAAAATCGTTTGATTATTACAGGAAGAAGACAAGAAAAACTTTTGTCCTTGAAAAATGAATTAACTGAACAATTCAATATTGAAGTGCTTGACTTGTGTTTTGATGTGCAAGACAGAATTCAGGTAGAATCTACATTGAGCCAATTGAAAAGCCCATGGAATAAAATAGATATTCTCATTAACAATGCCGGATTAGCATTGGGCAGAGACAGCTTTGAAGATGCTTCTATGGAAGACTGGGAGACCATGATGCAAACTAATGTGAACGGCTTATTGTATGTTTCAAAAGCCGTTCTGCCCGGCATGATTGTAAGGAAACAAGGGCATGTAATTAATATTGGATCTATTGCAGGTAAAGAAGTATATGAAAATGGGAATGTTTATTGCGCAAGTAAATTTGCTGTTGACGCCATTTCCAAATCTATGCGGATTGATTTACTGAAACACAACATCAAAGTAACTGCGATACATCCGGGAGCCGTTGAAACCGAATTCTCCATTGTTCGTTACAAAGGAGATGAAACAAAAGCCAACGCAACTTACAATGGATTTACTCCACTTGCCGGTGATGATATTGCTGATGCCATTTTTTATGCCGCTCAACTTCCTGCACACGTTTGCATCAACGAATTGACTATAACCTGCACTCAACAAGGAAGTGCAACAAACTTTTACAAAAACAATAAGTAGATTATTGGATTTATTGCGATAAAGAAATCCTGATTTGCACACCTGCCCTTGTGTTGGTAGTTGGAGCACTTGAGGAAATATAAGGAAGCACTTTTCGCTTGTCAAAATAGAGTTTGATGTTTACGCTTCTGCTAAGGAAATAATCAACAGTCGGACTAAATGAAATTTCCTTACTTCCTCCCGTAGCAAAATTATTCTCCTGATCAAGTCTGCTATTGGCGGTTACATTGTCCCTAACTCTAAAGTCTACCCTAAAATTAATTTCATTATCCAAGGTGGAAGAATTGTTTTTACTCAGGAACTTGGGCAATTTAATTCCCCCAAGAAGCTTAAGGCCTTTTTTTCTGTACCCTCCGCCAATTAAAAATTCTGTTGTCCTTACTTCACTCAACTGATAATCGTTCAAACTCAGACTTAGCTGACGTGTTTTAGAATATTCAAACTTGGCCTGAAACTGATTGATGAACTGCATATCTACACCTACCAAAGGTGAAAACTGCTCCTGTATGGTGATGTTGGGAACCAGAAAATAGGGAACAAAATTCTTAGAGCTGGTGTCGAAGAAAGAAGGATAGCCGTATTTGGATACATCCTGATACAACAAAGCACTGGTAAATCCATTCATACTCAAATTACCGGTATAAGCATGCGTAAGGGTGAAATTGGTAAACACTTTATCTAAAGGCTTCACCCTATTCAATCCGTTGTAATCAATTTTCCAGTTGGGCCTAGGAATGATGGCCCTGAAAGGATTCGATTTGATATTTGGATTGTTTTGTTTGATTAAACCCACTGAGTTAGGATCCTGGCCGGTATATGCTGCAATAAATGAAGGAATAAGCACATCAATAGCATACTTTCCATAGCCATAATAAAACCCGTCTGCACCTGCACCCTGAATTGCACTATATGGATTTAATTTTCCTAGTCGCTGGGATAGTATTGACCTATTGTTCTGAAAGGTCCTAAATGTTCCGGAAACTAGATTTGGATTGAATTTACCAAAAAGAGTTTTATACGAAATGTAAGACACATCAAAGCCTCCGCCTGCGTATGGATTCAAATGTTTAAAGGTAGGGTTTGTACCTGCAGCTGACGTATCAATAAACCTGAAGGTTTCCGAATAATTCTTAGTAAAATTCTTGCTGAGGTTTACAGTTATATTTAAATCCCTCACTGGCTCCAGTTGAGCAGACAAAGTTATTTTCTGATCAAAGTTTTGTTGTATAAGCGCATTAAAGGCACTGTCTCTCGAAAGCAATCCTTTTCTTGATTTTTCATTAATCCAATTGGTATCGGGTTGTCTGCCCAAAACAAAATCGAGACCGGGTGTCATCATTCTAAAATTATTTCCAAAGAATTGGGTACTATCCATGTAACCGGGCAAACGTGTATTTCCACTTTCCGAAATGGAAAAATTGGCCTGCTTCACACTAGTAAGCAATTTGCCGAAAACCTTTAGCCCACCTCCGACATAAGGCAAAGCTGATTTGTCAACAATTCTTCTCTTTTTTACCACCTTCTTTCCTGATTTGGTAAGAATGGTATCTCTTACAATAGTGATTCTGTTTCTCCATTTCTCTCTATCTTCTTTATTTGATGGCTGATCAAGCTGACGAAGCAATTTTGATTTTTGATAGATCTTGGTAAAATCCATTTGCATGGTACCTTCCTTTTGATGACCGTTTTCAAGGAAATTACCCAGATTGACTGCTAGTCTTGAAGCGCCTATCCATTTATAGGTTGCCTGATACCTGAGGTTGATGGTTGACCAATCCAACAGCGGAAATTTGGCTGTAGGAACAACGTAAGAGAAATTGGCGGTTTGATTGAAAAGCGTATTCCTTCCTCCTTTTTTGAGGTTGTTCCAAATGGTATCCCTTTTAGCTTTGCTGTCTATTCTACCGAAGGGCTCATCAATCCTGGAATTATTCGTTGCCGTATAATCAAAATTCAGCGACTTGGTGAAATTCCATCTCATAACATAGTCGCGCTGCATAGTGAAATATTTGTCGTAGGTTTCCGGAACTGCATATTTGGCATCACCTATTGTTCGAGGCCTTATTGCTCCGAATTGTCTGCTTGCATCTGCTCTGAAACTAAGCTGAGAGGGCAAATAAGCAAAATTAAACTCGCGGATAAAATCAAGCCATTTAGTTTTATTTTTCTTGAAGATGTTTTTAAAGGGCTCAATGTATTTTGGCTGCGGCGAAAAGTTATAGCCTAATGCTGCGCGATGTTTAGTTACCTCATTTTTTTCGATAAGCGGATTTCTACTCTCGGTTTTGATGTAGGAATAACTCACATCAACGTTTTCAATATCGTATATTTTTGGCGCACTGCCATTGGTTTTGTTTTTTCTGACATTGGTAAAATTCAACGTCTTCACTGACGTAAAGTCTACAGCTGTTTTTCTGATAGAATCACGCAAAGTCTTTGGACTCGCGCTCAATTTTTCTTTGAGTTTTATATCCATATCGTAAGGGTCGTATTGCGGGCTACTAACAGTTTGTGAATAGCCGGCAAAAACAGGAATAGACAAGCCAGTGTTGGAAGGTAAAAGTTTACCAAGTTCAATATTGCTCGAAACATCAAACTGAGTGAAGTCATCACGATATCTTTCAACAACACGCTGTTCAAGCGTACCAAATCCCCGAGTATGAACATTGGCTGACACTGATATTGTTCCAAGGTCGGCAAGATTAAAATCAACCCTTCCCAATCCTGCAAAGCCACCTTCTTCATTGATGGAAGACAACCTGAGCTCATTGAGCCAAACCTGACCACAAGCAGCCTGTGCGTTGGAATTTTCAACACCAAGCAAAACGCCTCTTACCTCTCCGAGATTGGGATTTCCAATTACGGAGTATACATGACCGTCATCCTGCGCTTCGCGATACATTTGCCCAAGTCCCGTTCCGGAAAGATTTCTCCTTTGTTTAATTCTGGTAAGTTCCTCCAAATCAAGATCAAGTGAATTGGAAGGATACCAAAGCGAATCATTGTAAGCATCGCTATCTGGATTACCTCCAGCATTTAATGGAGTAAGCATCAAAGGTATCCTTACTTCATAATAGTTATTGATGAAGTCTGTACCCATACGAACTACAGCAACTAGATCTTTGTTGTCAATTGTATTGGCGGGATTCTGCGCTTCCTCAGCATGAATGTACATAGATAATTTCCTGAACTGTCTGATGTCTCTGTTGGCGAAGGTTTGAAAAACACCTTTGGCATCACCTTTAGATAAATTACAAAAGGTTAAACTCATGGCTTGTTCATTCTGTAATAAATTAACGCCATTATTACTAAGCGTCTGTACTCTTTGAATTTCCTTTGGTGTTCTGTAAGGCAAAGGTGTTCTTTTATCGTTTTCTTCAATGTTAACTGCCTCCACATTAAAAGGAGTTGAGGAAGTTGGTGAATACAATCCCGTTGAATCAAGTTTATACTGAAACTTTCTCCATACATTTCTGGTCAATTGAAGCAAACCAAATCTCAATACAACACTGTCTTCAAATCCTGTCATAAACATTCTTACAAATCTGATTGATTTGAAATCCGGGATATTACCAATCTTACGTTCGTAACTTCCAATAGGTATCCTAAACTGATACCAGGTTTCATTCCTTGTTGTTCCATTAACAAGGTTAACGGCAACTTCTTTTTTATCAACGATGAAGTTGTTTCCAATCAGCATTTCCGTTGCGTTCTTTGGCTTGATGTCAACGATATATTGAAAATACTCTTCGGTTTCATTAAGTGAGTTATCCCTGTTCAAATCTTCAGCATCGGGATAAAGAGTTGCCGCAGTTGAAAATGTTGTACTGGCAATTGGCGAATTGCCTTCTGGACCATTGAAATTTTTGTACCTGGAAAGAATCCCATCGCTGACGGTAAACCTTTCATCCCTATAATGCCTGTAATCATCTGATGATGGGTCAATTGTCGCTTTTTGATACGCCAGTGATGAGGTACCATAAGCAGTGGCTATCTGAGAAATATAATCACTTCTAACAGTTGCTTCCTCTGCACCTGCAATTCCGTCGAAACCAATATCCTGGTATTGCCTGTCGCTTGGTACATTACTGAAGGCATTGGTTACCTGAATGGGATTTCTGGGAACCTTACCCCAAACAGTGGTATCGACTGGCGAAGGTGCATTGGGTGTATTCAACCCATTTTCATAAAAGCGTTTTCCGTCCTTCAACACATCTTCAGAAATGTTTCCAAGATTGAAGTACAACTTTCCTCCGCTGGAATTCGAATATTGTGGGAGAATAAAAGGATCCTGCATCCAGAATTCAATGAACTCTATATTGCCGGTTTCGAAATCGGTTTGGTCGATATTGCGCATCAATCCACCAAACTTGGCTTTGGGATCAAGAAACTTTCCGTCGGAGGCAATCTTAGTAGGATCTGACTCATAATTGTATGGTCCTTTTTCCTTTGGATAATAAGCCAAATCAAAAGTAGTGAGCTGGCTTTCGCCGAAGCCTGTGGTTCGTTGTGGGAAAATCTCTTTTTGATAAACCTGCCTTACCCTTGGATCGCTCAATTCGTTTCTGTCGGTGATGGGATTATTAGGGGCATCATATTGCTGAAGGGTTTGTTCTATCTGATACCAGGCAAGCTTTGCCCTGCTTTTACCATAGTCGAGATTGTTGTTCAATGTGGCTTCCGGAAAAAGCTCAATACCCTGACTGTTGGTAGCTTTTGCCGGAGTGGAAGACAATGTCCAGTTGATAATAGGGAATCTTAGGTCGATACCGGATTTGCTGCCTTCAAAATCATCGATGTAAACGATGCCGTTGTTGCCTCGCCCAATTTGAGGTGCATGACCAGGTTGCAAATAGGCGGCTTCAATATAAGCGTTTACACTTGATGGTGCAGTTGTTTTGAAAATGGGTAGTTTATCCAATATCTTGGTCAGTCTGGGAAGATCCCGAGTATAGTTCGCATCCAATCCGTACATCGTGTTACGAATGGGTTCCTCGTTGTAATTTACTTTGTTGAAGAATGGCCTTTCACCTAAACGAACGATGGTTCCTCCGAAAGACAACTGTTCCTTAACACGATTTTTTGCCAGATAATCGAATCTTAAACCAAGGTAATTTCTTTGCTGCAAACCGAATGTTGCATTGTTTTCGAAATTTACCTGAACGGGTAATCCGGCATTGAGAATTGCCTGATTGGTCATTTTAATAGTGCCCAAATCATAATTAATGTCGTAATCAACGCCTTCCTGCAAAGTCCTTCCCCCGGCAGTAACCCTTACAGATCCTTGCGGAATATTGTAGCCAATACTAATGTCGGATGAACCGGATGTTTTGGCTGTTCCCTTGAGTAAAAATCTGTTTTGATTGGGGTATTGCTGAGCTACTGCTTTAATGGAATCATAAAGAGCATAAAACAAAGTATCTTCAGCAGTGGATGGAACTGACCCGTAGATTTGAGGGGCGAGATCTCTTCCGAAAGGTTCAAGCACAGGGAAAACAATTCTACTGTATTGAGATTGCACTGTAAATCCTTCCACGTAATCGAAAACACCATCAGGCTGAGGGTCCAGCTGACTGTTGAGTCTATCGAGATTGATTAAAGAAATTAAAGGCGAGCCAAGATTCTTGTCGCCAAAGGGTACGTATCTTTTTGCTCCAAGACCCGGCTCCTGATAAACCACATCCAATTTAAAATCGGCAGGCGTTAATGTACCGTAACCTACAGAGTATACGTTCTTCATCATCAGATCCCAAATGGGAAGTGCAGGTCTCTGAGAGGTTGCTTTCAGCAATTTGAGGAAAAGCACTTTTTGAGAAGCCGAGCTACTATCCGGTGGTACATCCTGCGAAAACTCACCTACCTGATATACCCTGCCATTATAGGTGTACTGATATGCCACTGCCAATACCTCATCGGTTTGCAAGGGCTGACTCAGCGACAACATGCCCAATTGTCGGTTATAACTGTATTGGGTTGAATCAAGCTTTCTGGCGAAAGTTTTTTCGAAGTCTTGAACAGGATTTAATCCGAGGTTAATAAGATTACTGTAAACCGTTGCTGAATTCCGGGGATTACTTTGACCCAAAACTTTTGACAATAAATTATTGGTGCCGTTATTGGGTGCCTGTATTGCTGTAAGCACATCTATTACCGGCGGCTGCAAGTAAGGACGAGCTTCACCCAGATCGGCAAGTCCCACAATATCCCTTGTGTCAGTTGTAGTTCCGTTTCTGTTGGTAACCCAAACTTCCAATCTTAGAATCTGAACCGGTGCGGTTATAGCAGGAAGGTTAGACAAAACCTTATTGTAGTTATCACGAAAATACTGCCCGATAAGAAAGTGTCTGTTTTCCTCGTATTCATCTGCTTTTACTTCAAAAGGAGTAGCTGCAGCACCCCCTTGAAGATTCACGTTTTGTCTTTGTGATTTTTGATTGGCAACAACCCCGGTAATGAAAAGCTTACCAAATTGAAGCTGGGTTTTTAATCCAAACAACTGTTGCGCACCCGGTATCAAGGTTCCTTTAGCTGGAAAGGAGACGTTACCTGCTTCAAAACGTTTCAAGATTTCATCATCCTGTCCTGAATAATCCAATTTCAATTGATTGTCAAGGTCAAAATTAGCTAGCGTGTTGTAATTGATAGGAAACTTTAGCTTGTCACCGATATTGGCATTCACGCTCAATTGAGCGTTCATTTGAAAATCTAATCCGCCGTTTCGTCTAGCCCTTTCCGGTAGTGTTGGGTTGTCGATACGCTGGCCCTGGTAACCAGCTGTTACATCTACATTACCCTGCGGAGTGATTTCAATCTTTCCATTACCAAAAATCCTATTGAAGAGATTGTCTGTTAAAGATAATTTTGGCCTTTTTAACTTGTCGCGATTAAGAATGCTTGTAGTTCCGGCTCTATTTTGAAAATACGCTCTTTCGCTTTGCGCATTTACCATTCGCCAGTATTCTGAAAAGGAATAGCTTACCGGAGACCTGTAATAGCGATCTCCAATCTTTTCGTAAATGATGTATTTACGGCTTTCATAATCATAAACAACAGAATCGGAAATAGAAGATGGCTGAAAAGCATTAAACAATCCGCCGGATGACGACATCTGATCTCCTCTACGATCGGAAATAGGATAACGTAAAGTATCTACAGGTAATACAGTTGTGTCCTGAATAATGTAACCCGACTCAAAAAAAAGCTTTGTTGCTGCAGGTGATTCTATTGCGCAAAAAAGCAAACACAACCCAGCAAACACAGCAAAAAAAGGAGCCGTACCAATAAATGATACTCTTTGAAACATTCCGAGAATTAATTAAAGTAGAATTTTATCAAATGGCTCTAAGTGCTTTTTTTAACAATTCTTCCAAACTGCCTATATGCGGTTCGGTACTTACTATTTTCTGCAGGGTTTGTTCTGCTACATTTTTTGAAATGCCAAGCGCTATCATAGCGTTCAACGCATCCTCATCAATACTTACTACCATTGGCTTTGAAGAACTTAACGAAGGCGTAATATTCTTGTTTACCTTATCCTTCAATTCAAGCACCAGCCTTTCTGCAGTTTTTTTACCAATACCCTTCACACTCTCCAATAACTTCACGTTTCCCTGAAGTATTGCTTTTGATATCTCTTCTGCCTTCATGGATGAAAGCATCATTCTTGCAGTGGAAGCCCCTACTCCGGAAACACCGATCAAAAGTAAAAACATTTCCTTCTCCTGCTTGTCAAAAAAACCAAAGAGCACATGACCGTCCTCCTTGATTTGAAGATAAGTGTACAACATACCTTCTTCCTTATTTTGAATAGCGGAAAAAGTATTCAAACTGATGTTAAGTTCAAACCCTATTCCATTTACATCAACCGTCACCTGAGCAGGGCTCTTGTGGGTGAATTTTCCATTCAAATATGCGTACATACTCAACCTTAAGTAAGGAGCGAATATAGTGAAATTCCGTCAGCTAAAGAACAAAACCCGACCTCAAGTTATTTTAACGTATTTTTACGGCCGAAAAAACCATAAAAAACACAAAATGAACAAAATCTCAGCTGCAATTACTTCTGTAGGTGCTTATTTACCTGAATTTCGACTGACAAATGCCATTTTAGAAACAATGGTGGAAACCAACGACGAATGGATTAAAACCCGTACTGGTATTGATGAAAGAAGAATATTAAAGGGAGAAGGCCTGGCCAGCAGCGATATGGCTGCCGAAGCTGTAAAAGAACTGCTACACAAAAGAGGTATTTCAGCAGAGGAAATAGATTGCATTATTTGTGCAACCGTAACCCCGGATATGGTATTTCCAGCAACAGCCAATATTGTGGGTGATAAAGCAGGATTGAAAAATGCTTTCGGGTTTGATATAAGTGCAGCATGTTCGGGATTTCTATATTCCCTGACCGTTGGTACATCGCTGGTAGAAAGCGGCAGATATAAAAAAGTGATTGTAGTTGGGGTGGATAAAATGAGTGCGATCGTAGACTACACCGACAGAACAACCTGTGTGATTTTTGGCGACGGAGCAGGTGCCGTTTTACTTGAACCCAATGAGGAAGGATTCGGTATAAAAGATAGTTTGCTGAAAAGCGATGGAAGCGGGCGCAATTTTTTACATATGAAGGCGGGTGGATCATTGAAACCCTCAAGTATAGAAACCGTTCAGGCCAAGGAACATTACATTTATCAGGAAGGTCAGTCGGTATTTAAATTCGCTGTAAAAGGCATGGCTGATATCAGTTATGAATTAATGGAAAGAAACAATTTGGCTGCCGACGATATTGCCTGGCTTGTTCCCCATCAGGCCAACCTAAGAATCATAGATGCTACAGCAAACAGAATGGGGCTTTCTAAAGAAAAAGTAATGATCAACATACAGAAATACGGCAATACCACTGCTGCAACTATTCCACTTTGCCTTTGGGAATGGGAAAAAAAGCTCAACAAGGGCGACAATATCATATTAGCTGCTTTTGGCGGTGGGTTTACCTGGGGAGCAACATGGGTTAAATGGGCCTACGACAGCAAGTAACTGTTTTTTCCAACTACAACCCTGCCGAAATTAAAAACACAATATGTTTCGTTAAAAAGATGGTTTTCTTTTTCAACAAACTTAGCTGCTGTTTGTTTGTATTAATTTTGGTAACTACTCATTCAACTTGTCATAACCCCAATGAAAAAGCAAAACCTTTTTTTATGCGTACTGATATTCTTGGTGTCTATTGCTAAGGCTCAGGAAAAACTGGTTGTTGTTCGTTTCAAAGACAAAATCAATAGCCATTTTCAGCTTTCCCATCCGCGAGAATTTCTTTCTGCGAATGCCATTACAAAAAGAACCAAATATCATTTACCCATAAACGAACTTGATTTGCCAGTAAATGAGGCTTACATCAGTCAAGTTCTTCAATTAGATGGAATCGCATTAAAAAGCATTTCTAAATGGCTGAATCAAATTGCAATCAACATTTCTAACGATTCCCAACTTGCAGCGCTCTACCGATTTCCATTTGTTGATAAAATTATTTATTCCAATATCACTGACTTTCCTAAAAAATCAAATAAATGGAATGTGGAAAATGCAATTTCAAATCAATTGTTACATTCAAGTGCCTCTAGCCATATTTCAAGAAACACATCGGAATACAATTATGGATTGAGCGAAAATCAAATCAAAATACATCAAGCTGATTTTTTACACAATCATGGATTCAAAGGCGAGAACATGAAACTGGCCATTTTGGATGCGGGTTTTTATCGCTACGATGCGCTGTCTACTTTCGACAGCGTAAGAACCAACAATCAAATCAAAGAAGTATGGGATTTTGTGGCCAATGATTCAAGTGTGAGCGAAGACAATTCTCATGGTATGAAATGTTTCAGTATCATAGCAGCCAATATGCCCGGCAGTTTTGTGGGAAGCTCTCCCAACAGCAATTTTTACCTTTACAGAACTGAAGATGTTGGTAGTGAAATGCCTATTGAAGAACACAATATCGCTGTTGCTGTTGAGCGTGCTGACAGTATAGGAATTGATGTTTGCTCTATCTCGTTAGGTTATACAACATTCGATGATCCCTCTCTCAACTATACCTACGCAGATATGAATGGAAACACCAGCATTAGTGCCAATGCCGTTGATATTGCAGCAAGCAAAGGCATTTTAATGGTTGTTTCTGCCGGTAATGAAGGCAATAGCAGCTGGCAATTTATTACTACTCCGGCCGATGCCGATAGTTGTCTAACCATTGGTGCTGTTGATGTGAACGGAACACCTGCAGGCTTCAGCAGTATTGGACCAAGCAGCGATGGCGACATCAAGCCAGATGTGGCCTCTGTTGGTGTTAATACAATAGTTGCCAACAACTTCGACGGTAGTCCAACTTCCGGCAGTGGCACTTCTTTCTCCTGTCCTAATATGGCAGGCATAGCTACGTGCCTGTGGCAGGCCTTCTCTGAAGTTTCAAATATGGAATTAATAAGTGCCATCAGAAAAAGTGCCTCCCGATTTGAAAATCCGGATGATAAAACCGGATACGGAATACCTGATGCGAAAAAAGCTTTTGTTATTCTTCAGCAAAAACTATGGGAAAAATCTGTGAGCAACAATCAATGTGTTGCAGCATTTGCTTTCAAACTAAAATCAGATCCTTCCATGCAAATAGAAATTGAAAGAAAAGGAAATGCTGGTTTTTCCACTATAAATACGCTTCAAAAAGATTCGGCTTATGACAATCATTTGTTCCTATTCAATGATGATTTATCGGCATTGAATATTTCGGAAGTTTTTTACAGAATAAAAGTAAATATAGGAACAGATACCAGTTATTATATAGATAGCTTTTCACTTGTATTGAATAATCCATGTAATGAAAATGGCCCTTCAAAAAACTTTCTAATTACTCCGAATCCATTCACCGAAACGATAAACATTCAGCTTAACAACACTTCGATAAACCAAAATACAACAATTGTAATAGCTAATATTTTAGGGCAATGCGTATATCAATCGACAATTTCTTCCACAAACAATTCCACCTCACTTAGCTTGCCTTATTTGAATAATGGCATTTATTTTGCCACATTGTTTGTAAATGGAAAACAAGTGTATCGCCAAAAGTTATTGAAGCTTTGATTAGCAGGTCAATATCGCCGAAAAGAGTGTATCCGCTGCTGTTTCATAACCTTTGTAGTATTGAGACTGAAGTAACTTTACTTTTTTGTTCGCTTGCATAAACTGTTCCAATACTGCTTCATTTTCCTTTTTAAAAACGGAACAGGTAATATAAACAAGCAATCCGCCTTGCGCCAAATGCGGAAGAATATTCTGCAAAATTGCGAGTTGCTTTGCTGCAAAAACAGCAATATCGTCGGCAGAAATAGCCGATTGCTGTTCGGGCGTTCTGGCCCACGTGCCGCTACCTGTACATGGAGCGTCGCAAATCACCATATCGAATTTTTCATTTGCATTAAGCCCGGAACTTTTGGTAAGGTCTGTGGTAAACTTTTTAAAAATACTGATGCCAGCAAAACCTAACCGTCCGGAAAGATTGTTGAGTATATTATTTCGTATATCGGACAATGTTAGTTTGACTTTTCCCTTAAGTAAGTCATGAATTAATATAGATTTGCCTCCGCTTGCCGCGCAGGCATCCCATATTTCAATGCTTGATTTGGCATTAGAAGAGGTAAGAAATTTATCTAGCCCATCAAATACCCTTTGCGAATTAGCATCTTGAACAACCACATCCTTGTTTAGTTGCAAAAGCGCAGCAATATCAATACCCGTTTTAAGCTTGATACAATTTTGGTTCATCAACTCGCATTGAACTCCTGCATTCAACAGTAAATCAAATACTTTTTTATCTCTTCCGGGCCTTATCCTCAAGTAAAGTGACGGCTGCTTTAAGAAAGATTGGGTAAATGCATCCTTATCAACCTGCTCCGACAATTCCCCCTGAAAAGCAAATAAATTTTTGGAATCAAGATTCAGCAAGGCTAATTTTTCAGCTATTGACAGCTGTAGCTTTTCGTGCAAATCCGCTGAAAGAACTGCCAGAAGATTATTTTCTTTAAGCTGTTCACATATAAATACTGCTTTCAAAAGCTTATCCTCCAAATTTCCACTAGTAGAAAAAAGCGATTTGCATCTGAAGTAATCATAGCAAACTGAAGCCACGATCTTACGGTCTTTGGATCCCATTTTTTTATGGGCAGAAAAAAATGATTTAAGATGAAGTGCGAAAGGTGCACCCTGCTTATGTGTTTCAATAAGGGTAACAGCGGCTTTAAGGTAAGAGTGGTATCTACTCATAAAAAAATCCCGCCTACAGCGGGACTATATAGATTTTTCAAGGATTATAATTCCAGAAGGACATTGATAGGGTCTTTACCGAAGAGCATCAACGCTGGATTTTCAAGCAGTTGTTTTACCCTAACTAAAAAGCCAACCGACTCTCTACCGTCAATGATACGATGATCGTAGCTCAACGCGAGGTACATCATTGGTTTAATAACAACTTGTCCATTCACTGCCATCGGCCTTTCAACAATATTGTGCATTCCCAAAATGGCACTTTGTGGTATATTGATTATCGGCGTACTCATCATGGAACCAAAAATTCCACCATTGGTAATGGTGAATGTTCCTCCCGTCATTTCCTCTATGGTAAGCTTATTGTTTTTTGCTTTAGTGGCAAGATCAACAACAGCTGATTCAATTTCAGCCATGCTCAAACTTTCAGCATTTCTGATTACAGGCACAACCAAACCTTTTGGCGCACTAACGGCAATGGATACATCACAATATTCGTGGTAAATGATTTGATCTCCATCAATGTATGCATTTACTGCCGGGAATTCCTGCAAAGCATAACAGCATGCTTTGGTAAAAAAGCTCATGAATCCAAGATTGACGCCATGTTGATCCTTGAATTTATCTTTATGCTTCTTTCTGATTTCCATTATGGTCCCCATATCAACCTCATTGAAAGTGGTAAGCATAGCTGTGGTGTTTTTAGCTTCCACCAATCTTCTGCTAACAGTTTTACGAAGGTTGCTCATTTTCTCAGGACGGTCGGTTCTGCTAAACATTTCAGCACCCGGCTTTCGGCCCGGATTGGAAAGTGCTTCCAGCACATCCTGCTTCATTATTTTTCCATTTGAACCTGAGGGAACGATTTTTTTTGTCTCTACTTTTTTATCTGCTATGATAGCTGCAGCCACAGGTGTAGCTTTGGCATCTGATTTAGAAGAGGAATCATCCGCTTTGGAAGGAGCAGATACCACAGGTTTGACTTCTTTGGGCGCTTCAACAGGCATATCGGCAGGTCTTTCAGCCGAAGTATCGATACTACAAACCAAATCTCCAATGGCAAGGGTATCGCCTTCTTTGGCAATATGCTTAACAGCACCCGCTTGTTCGGCGTTGATTTCAAAAGTAGCTTTCTCGCTTTCCAACTCAGCGATGACTTCATCACGATCGGCCCATGCGCCATCAGCCTTGAGCCATTTCACTAAGGTCACTTCGTTGATACTCTCCCCTACAGTAGGTACTTTGATTTCGATAGCCATTGAATTGGGATTTTTGTTGCGAATTTCGGACAAAAAGGGCATTTTTTAAAAGAAATATACGGAAAGGCATAAAAATCAATTCAATACGCTTGTCTATCCGTTGCTATTTTTGTTCATTTTAAATTAATGGATGAATTTTAAAGATTGTAACAGCATTATTTTGAGCAAAAAACACATAAAATAGCCCATTTTGCTGGTATTTTAGCACCAAAATGCCTACCTTCGCCACCCCGTTAAAAAACCACGGGGTTTATTTTATGTCATTTAATATTTTCAAACAATTAAACGCAGACGAACAGGAGTCAATTTCTTCTTCAGAAGTTGAGGCAACTGCGACAACAAATGCCCCTGTAGCAAAAGCACCTGTAGTTGAAACTGCACACGACGATTTCGACTGGGCGCGCGACAAACGCAATGTAGTTGCTTATTCCAAAGAAGAAAAAGCAAAATACGATGCGGTGTACGACAACACCTTCAAACAAATCAATGATGGTGAAATGATTCAGGCTACTATTGAATCACTTACTAAAACTGATGCTGTAGTTAACATCGGATTTAAGAGTGATGGCTTGATTTCATTGAACGAATTCAGAGATATCCCAGGTGGTATCAAAGTAGGTGATGTTATTGAAGTTATGGTGGTAGAGAAGGAAGACAGAGATGGCAACCTTCACCTAAGCCGTAAATCTGCAAGAATCACCAGAGCTTGGGAAAGAATTGTTGAGGTTAACAAAACCGGCGAAATCGTTACGGGATTGGTTACCAGCAAAACTAAAGGCGGTCTTATCGTTGATGTATTTGGTATGGAAACATTCTTACCGGGTTCTCAAATTGATGTGAAGCCTGTTACAGATTACGACCAGTTCGTAGGCAAAACAATGGAATTTAAAGTGGTTAAAATCAATGAAACCATTAAAAACGCTGTTGTTTCTCATAAAGCCCTTATCGAAAGCGATATCGAAGCTCAAAGAGCTGAAATTATCGGCAAATTGGAAAAAGGTCAGGTATTGGAAGGTACCATCAAAAACATCACAGACTTCGGAGCATTCCTTGACTTGGGTGGATTGGATGGACTACTTTACATCACCGATATTTCATGGGGCCGTATTAACCATCCTTCAGAATTATTGAAATTGGATCAGAAACTGAATGTGGTGGTATTGGATTTTGATGATGACAAGAAGAGAATCAGCCTTGGTTTGAAACAATTAACTCCTCATCCTTGGGATACCCTTGCTGAAAATCTTAAAGAAGGCGGTATCATCAAAGGAAAAGTGGTTAACATCGAAGATTACGGTGCTTTCTTGGAAATCATGCCTGGTGTAGAAGGTTTGGTTCACGTAAGTGAAATCACATGGGCCAACACACCAATCAATGCTAAAGAGTTCTTCAAACTTGGCGATGAGCACGAAGCTAAAGTGGTGACCTTAGATAAAGACACCCGCAAAATGAGTCTTTCTATCAAGCAAATGACTGAGGATCCTTGGAGCACTATTGAAACAAGATTCCCTGAGCAAAGTCGTCATATGGGTGTTGTAAAAAATATCACTCCTTATGGCGTGTTTGTTGAATTGTCTACCGGTATCGGTGGAATGATTCACATCAGTGATTTGAGCTGGTTGAAGCGTTTCAATAACCCTAACGAGTACACAAAAGTTGGAAAAGAAATCGAAGTGATTATTTTGAGTATTGATAAGGAAGGCCGCAAGCTTCAACTTGGACATAAACAAATTGAAGAAGATCCATGGAATTCTTTGGAGACTGTATTCACCATCGGATCAATTCATGAAGGAACAGTTATTAAGAGAGATGAAAAAGGTGCTGTTGTTCAGTTGCCTTATGGTCTTGAAGGATACGCTCCTGCACGTCATTTGATGAAAGAAGACGAAAAAGCAATTGGTGCAGACGAAACTGCGAAGTTCATGGTGATTGAATTTGATCGCAACGACAAGCGCATTTTGTTGAGCCATACTCGTCTTTGGGAACAAGAAAAAGAAGAAGAGAAGCAAATCGAAATGAAGGAGAAGAAAGCTGAGGCTGACCAAACCAAAAAAGCAGTGAAGAATATTCAAGCAAAAGTTGAAAAAACTACATTGGGAGATATTGGTGCTTTAGCAGATCTTAAAGCCAAAATGGGTGGAGATGATGCAGCTTCTGCTGAACCTTCAGCTGAGTAATTACATCTCCTTTTTCTGAGATAACTTTAAATCCCGACCAAATGGTCGGGATTTTTTTTGTCGATACACCCTTGTTGTTGTCACCAACAAGGGAAATAACTCCCCTCTCCCTTGGTAGAAGGGTTGGGGGTGAGGTCTAATGTCTAGCCAATAACTTACATATTTCTTTACATGAGCAGCTGGAAAAAACATTATCTTAGAATTTGCCATGTAATGACAATAATAACTCCCCTCTCCCTTGGGAGAGGGGTTGGGGGTGAGGTCTTTATATTTTACAACTATTGTTGGCCTCTTAAATTTTCTATTGAGAAGCAGATCTGTTTTCTTCAATATTTTGATTACTTCCGGTTGTGCTTATAAAAACAGGCGAGCTACTATTTCTGGGATTTGGTGTATTAATAGTAAAATCTAAAGCATTGTTATCGCTGTCATCGCAGCCATTGTTGTTTCTAAATGCTGCTGTAATACTTGTCAACAATGCAGTAGGTGCTCCTTCATATTCACTTTCTGTTCCGTAAGCTACAAAGTCTAATACTGCTCCGATCGGCTGATCTGCTAATGATGAAGAATCAATTAGAGACTCAGTACCCAAAACAATCTTTCCTTTTGTTGCACTCATGACAAAACGAAAATAGAAGTCTCTTACAATTGGAAGAGTTGGATTACTTCCAGTGGTTAATCCGGAATCTGCAAATGTCAAATAACATACTGCAAGTATAATTGCGTTTCGCGCTTGTCGGCTTATTGCCAGCAAGGTCTAATAACAAAAGAGGCCGCCAATGGCGACCTCTTTTGTATAATTTTGAAAGTGCTTATTAATAGACCATTACTCTTTCGGATGCCAGTCTCTTTCCAGCTCTGTCAAGTATTTCAATCAAATACGCTCCTTTTGAATAACCAGTTAAATCCACTTCCATTTTCTGGAAAGGTGCATTTACGGAATATCCTCTTGTATATACTCTTGAACCCTTGTTGTCGTAGATATTAACTGTTCTTGCAACGCCAGCTACATCCTTAACATTGTTGCCATATCTGATTTGGAATACCCCTGTTGTTGGGTTAGGATATACAAATACCAAATTACTGATGGAATCTCTGATGGTAACTGTGTTGTTAGACTTACCCATACAACCGTTTCCGTCAGTTATTTCGAGGGTGTAATTACCCAAGCCATTGATATCAGCAATATAGGAAGCGCTTGTGGCTCCTGAAATATCATTGCCCTCAAGCTGCCATTGGTAAGTAACGGTTGGCGTACTTGAAACGGTGATGGTTGAGTTCAAGGACGTCTGCATACCCGGCAATAAACTGGTGTATGGTGATGCACTGATAACAGCAACCGGATCAGGATAAATTGTCACCAAAACAGGAACAGGTGCTGAATTACAACCTGGCGTCTGAGACACCAATGTGTATTCAGTTGTTTCGGAAGGAGCAGCATATACTGTAGGTGTTTGATCTCCATCATTGTATTCGGTCGTCAAAGCTGAATCTGTATACAATCCTGTTGCAGGACTCCAAACGCCTGTTGCAACCGCTGTTGTTGAATAAGTGATTTCCAAACTCCAGTTATCAAGCGTGTTGATAGTTTGGCCAGGAGCAGCTTCATCAGCCCAGAAGTCATACAATGCTAATGTCCATGAGCCATTTCCTACCGTAAACAAATCGGTGAAGTTACTGGCATCAGGAATATATCCGTTAGATCCTGTTTGAACAGGGTCGTTTGGAACTGTTGAGAACGACGGGTTTGAAGGATCATTTGCAATTGCCATGCTTGGGTCAAATGCATCAGGAGCGAATGTTGCGCTGTATGGATCAGCTCCGTTGCTGAACGCCTCAGTGCCATCTGAGCTGAATACCGTATTGGTCAATCCGGTAGTTCCTGCAGCACCTCCAGTTCCAGTTAAGGCATAAGCAAGATTTATTACTTTTCCGTTAGGTGCCTTCAATACAGCAACCAAATCACCAACCCATGTATGCGTTGCATTTAGTTTTACTTTCACATTATTGATGATTGCATTGGTAGGCAAATCGGCAACTGTAATTGTATGATTAACACCCGCGGTTGTTCCATCATCAGGTATAGCTGTACCCAATGCACCTGACTCATAAGTCATGGTGGTATTGTCGGTAGGCACATCACCGCTGATAGACAACTCAACAGAAGCCCCCTTACAAATTGCAGCGGAAGATGGATCCACAGCTGCAGGTATTTGATTAACTGTTAATACTGCAGAGTCTGAATAAGAAGTAACTCCACAGCTTGTTCCGGACAATCTGTACTCAAAACCATTCATTTCGTCAGCAATTCTGGAGATGCGAAGGGTATCTGTTGTAGTTCCTGAATACAATGGGCCATCACTAATTGATGTCCACGTTGCAGCAGGACCAGGTCTTTGCTCCCATTGATAGGTTGCAGATGAACCTTGAGCAACTACTGAAAAAACAGCTGATAGTCCACATTGAACTGTTTGAGAAGCGGGTTGTGAAACGAACACAGGAGGTCCGCAAACAATTGTTACTTTGTAGTCCTCAGTTTCACCATAAAGATAACCAAAACAAGCGTCTGCTGCGGTTAAAGCAACATTATACCTAATCCTTACTCTCATTTTAGTATTTCCAAATAAAGCAGTAGAAGGTATCTGAACGTTCCCAACTACATCTTCTCCATTTCCACTTCCCAATGCTGTGAATTCAGAAGCATCATACACGCCATTTTGATCATAATCAATCCAAACGCCAACATATTCTGTTCCACCAGGGCCAACCGTTACGGTCATTGGATAAGTAACTCCCTGAGCCAATGTATCTGAAATAACTGATGTAGCATAGTTTGAATACCCATCAACTGAACAATCTGATGCATTGTTAAGCTGAGCTATGGCAACATTTAAGATTACGTCATCCAAGTTGCAATTGGTTGCAGGTGGCAAACAATGACAATCAAGGATTACATTCATATTTACTTGAACTGGTGTAGAAGTTGAAGTAAATGTTCCTCCACATGTAGCAATTAACTGATACCAGGTAGTATCAGATTGACTAGCAGAAAGGGATGTGCTGGTAGCACCTGCTATATCAGTGAAGATAACTCCATCGTTAGAAGACTGCCATTGATAAGTAATCCCCGTAATAGAATCTTGGCTGTTGGAAACAGAAAGATCAAAGGGTAATTCAGCACAAACTGCAGTGTTTGATGAAACTGTATTACCAAGATCCGGAATTCCAGAGCATGGAGTTGGCGCTACAATTTCTATTTTATAGTCTTCCGTTTCACCGTAAGTATATCCTAAGCATGCGTCAGCATCTGTCAATGCAATATTAAATCTTAAACGAACCCTCATTCTAGTTGCACCACTTAATGCAGTTAATGGTATATTAATTGAGCTATTGATAGTTGCATCATTGGCACTTCCTAATGCAGTAAATTCATCTGTGCTGAAGAATCCATCCTGATTGTAATCAATCCATGCAGCAACTCGCTCAGTACCTCCACCGCCAACAGTTACACTTATGGGTACAGTTGCACCAGCATATACACTTGGTGTGTTTACAGCGGGGTCATCTATGTAATTGGTGTAACCGTTGGTTCCACAGGTAGTTGTATTATTTAAAGCACCGATGGTGACATTAAGGATGTTATCATCAAGGTTACAGTTAGTTGTTGGTGGAACACAGTAACAATCGGTAGCTGCATTTAAACCAACGTTAACGGGAGTTGAAATAGCTACATCCGTTGAGTTACAGGTAACAACTAACTGATACCAAGTAGCTGAAGTTTGATTGGTTGTTAATGTATTTAAAGTTGCCCCAGAAATATCAGCATAGGTTACCCCATCTAATGAAGACTGCCATTGATAAGTAATACCAGAAGCATTTACATCATTTTGAATTGATAAATTAAAATCTATTTGAGAGCAAACAGATGCTACTGAAGAAATGGTTGATCCCGGATTTGGCGTTCCTGTACATAAAGGCGGAGCTACAATTTCTATTTTATAATCTTCGGTTTCACCGTAAGTATATCCCAAGCATGCGTCAACACCAGTCAAGGCTGTATTGAATCTTACACGGACCCTCATCCTTGTTGCACCACTTAATGCAGATAAAGGTATGTTGATTGAGCTATTAATGGTTGCACCATTTGCACTTCCCAGGGCAGTAAATTCATCGGTACTGAAGAGTCCATCCTGATTGTAATCAATCCATGCAGCAACTCGCTCCGTACCTCCACCACCAACAGTTATATCAATAGGAACATTTGTTCCTGCAATCACACTTGGTATATTTACAGCAGGATCATCAATATAATTGGTGTAACCGTTGGTTCCACAGGTAGTTGTGTTATTTAAAGCTCCCATGGTAACATTAAGGATGTTATCATCAAAATTGCAGTTGGTTGTTGGTGGAGTACAATAGCAATCAGTAGGAGTATTCTGGCCAACAAAAACCGGTGTTGAGATAGCTACGTCTGTTGCGTTACAGGTAACCACCAATTGATACCAGGTAGCTGCACTTTGATTGGTTGTTAATGCATTTGAAGTTGCTCCGGAAATTTCAGCATAAGTTACCCCATCTAATGAAGACTGCCATTGATAAGTAATCCCAGAAGCATTTACATCGTTTTGAATTGATAAATCAAAATCTGTTCCAGAACAAACAGATGCTACTGAGGAAATGGTAGATCCTGGGTTAGGAGCCCCTACACATGGTGGTGGTGGAACAATATTCACAACATAATCTTCTGTTTCGCCATAGGTAAAGGTTGTACAAGCCTGCCCACCATTAATTTGAGTGTTGAATCTAACCCTTATTCTCATTCGTGTTAAACCATATAATGCATTCACTGGTATAGCGATAGAAGAATCAATGGTTACACCATTACCTGAACCTAACCTTTGAAATTCAGTGCTATCGAAAACTCCATTTTGATTGTAATCTATCCAAACTGCTAAACGCTCAGTACCACCCGGGCCTACGGTAACTGAAATGGGATAAGTGACGCCACTTGTCAAATCAACAGCCGGAATGGTTGTTGTGTAATCACCATAGCCTAAGTCAGAACAATCTGTAGTGTTGTTGATGGTTCCAAAACTAACGTTGGTGATTTTATCATCCTGCGTGCAATTAGAAGTGGCAGGTGTACAATATTGCGCATTTGCAGCAATGTTGGAAAAACAAACAAATCCTAAAATCAAGAACAAAGACATAAACATGCTCCTGATTTTTTTTAGTGTAGCATTGGATTGCATAAATAAGATTTTGATTAAAAAAATTAATAGACTAGCACTTTATAGAAAGGGCTAGCTAATTTCGGCGTAAATTACAATTTATTATATGTTTAACAAATTATTTTTTGAATTGCGTACATCTTATACAAAAAAACGCTAGAACCAACTTTATCCCGAGTGAAATCAAATAACTACATCAAAAAAGTCAAATGATAAAAAAAATAAGAAAAAAGCTCCTAATCAGCATAATCGGTATTATCAGCTATCCGCTTTTCAATGTTTTTAATAAATTAAGAATCAATGGCATGGAAGTACTTGGAAAACTACCCCAAAAAAAAGTACTTTTTGTGAGCAATCACCAAACCTATTTCATGGAAGTAATTGCTTTTTATCACCTTTTTAGCGCTTCGAAATGGGGTAAGAAAAACAAGCTTGGCTTTCCTTATTATCTGTTAAAGCCCTTTATTGACTTAAATTATGTTGCTGCTGGATCAACCATGCAAAGCACTTTTCTTGCGCGTCTTTTTACACTAACCGGGGCTATTACCGTAAAAAGGACCTGGACTAATACTCTCGGAGAACAAAAGACAGGACTAGACATTGGCGACACCAGAAACATCACCAAAGCAATAGAAAATAATTGGGTTATTACCTTTCCCCAGGGCACAACAACCCCATTTGCTCCCGGCAGAAAGGGCACAGCACACATCATTAAACAAACGCGTGCAACGGTTATACCTATTGTAATCGATGGATTTTCAACTGCATTTGAGAAAAAAGGGGTAAAACTGAAAAAATGTAGCTCCAAGCTGAGCATCAAAATCAAAGAACCCCTTAACATAGATTACGACAGCAGCGTTGATACAATAATGTCACAAATAATGGGCGCTATTGAACAGTCTGATGCCTATAAGCCTGCATAGTTATATTGATTTTAAAATTTCAATTCGCAAGACTACAATTATCTTTGTGAAAATTATTTCCAATGGAAAAAAAACCGGTTGAATCTCTCGTAGTTATGACTGAATTGGTATTGCCCAATGATACCAATAATTTCGGTAACCTAATGGGAGGCAGATTGATGTATTGGATGGATATCGCAGCCGCTTTAGCTGCAGCAAAACACTGCGCAGCACCAGTAGTAACTGCATCAGTTGACAATATCTCTTTTGAAAGTCCAATTAAAATTGGGAATGTAGTGCATATTGAAGCGAAAGTTACCCGTGCTTTCAATAGTAGCATGGAAGTGCACCTTAAAGTTTGGGGTGAAGACCCTATCCAACAATACAAATACAAAAGCAACGAGGCCTATTATACTTTCGTTGCGCTCGATCCTAATGGCAAGCCCCGAAAAGTAAACAATCTAGTTCCCGAAACAGAAGAGGAAGTAAAACTTTTCGACGGGGCACTCAGAAGAAGGCAACTCCGTTTGATACTTGGCGGAAAGATTACTCCCGATCAAGCACCAGAACTCAAAGCGCTTTTTGTAAAATAATAAAGGCACTGCCTTGAATGTAAATCAGCAATTCAATCACAGCCTTAAACAATTGTTTATAACAAGGATTACTTTTTAGTAAATTTTTTGCGATGACTTCCAATCAATCACCTACTATATCATTTGAAAACACCGAATACGCCTTTGCTTACAAATCAAATAACGAATTACGTAAAGCAAGGTGGCTCTTCTCCATCATGGGTAATCCACTGCTTGTGAATCTCGGCATAAAACTTACACCACTTGCCATAAAATGGCATATACCCTTTACCAAATCCATCTTAAGGAATACCATTTTCAAGCAATTTGTGGGCGGCGAATCACTCGAAAAGACTAAGCCTGCAGTTTCATTGCTTGGTAATTATGACGTCAAAGTTATTTTAGATTACGGGGTTGAAGGCGGTGAAGGAGAATCAGCTTTCGATGACGCATGCAAGGAATTCATCAATGTAATCAACTATGCTGCTCAACAAAACAATATCCCTTTGATCAGTATCAAAATAACTGGAATTGCAAGGTTTTCCTTACTGGAGAAGCTAGATGAACTGATGCAACAATTTTCAGGCGACTCGATTTTTACAAGTTATACAACTGCTACTAACAAGCTTAGCCATGAAGAAAAACAAGAATTGGCAAAAGCCGAAAAGCGATTGCATGCCATATGTGAAGCGGCACATAATAAAAAGGTTGGCGTTTTGATTGATGCTGAGGAATCATGGATTCAAAGCCCTGTTGATGCTTTGTGTATATTGATGATGAAAAAGTTCAACAGAAACAAGTGCAGCATTTTCAACACTATTCAACTCTATCGTCACGACAGATTGGCTTTTTTGAAAGAAAGCTATGAACTGGCACTTAAGGAGCAATTTAGCTTAGGCGCGAAACTTGTTAGAGGTGCATACATGGAAAAGGAAAGAGCGCGCGCACTTGAAAAAAACTATCCCTCCCCCATTCAAATCAACAAAGAAAATTCCGACTCAGATTATAACAAGGCGTTAGAATTTTGCATCAATAACATTGAAAAGATTTCTTTAATCGTTGCTTCCCACAATGAACACAGTAGCCTGTATGCTACCCAACTCATGCAAAGCAACGGCATCGACTTCAATCATCCGCACATTCACTTTTCCCAACTTTATGGAATGAGCGACAACATTACCTTTAATCTTGCAAAGGCCGGTTGTAGCGTAAGCAAATACTTGCCTTTTGGCCCCATTGAAGACGTTGTGCCTTATTTGATGAGAAGAGCAAGGGAAAACAGCTCTGTGGCCGGGCAAACGGGAAGGGAGCTTTCGCTTATTCAACAGGAGTTGAAAAGAAGGTCTATCTCCTAAGCATACACGAAACATTATCTTGATCCCATTTCAATAATTTCACAATCCCTTATTTCACGCTCGTCAATCACAAAGCGAACCATAGTTTTGGTTTTGTGCCAACCCTGATTTCCGGCAGCACCGGGATTGATATGCAGGCAATTGAATTGCTGATCGTACATTATTTTTAAAATATGGGAATGCCCGCTGATGAACAATAAAGGTTTGTGTAATAACATTTCATTCTTCACCCCCGGCGCATATCTTCCGGGATAACCGCCTATATGTTTCATCATCACTTTAACCTGCTCGCATTCAAAAACCAGAAGCTCCGGAAACCTACTACGAATTAGGGTATCATCTATATTTCCATAAACCCCCCTCAAGACAGCCTTGATATTCCTATCAGACATTCCTGTTTCTAAACGCTGTAAAAAATCTTCCTGGCCAAAATCGCCCGCATGCCATATTTCATCGCATTCTACAAAATAATCTAAGAAAGCCTCATTGAAATAACCATGTGTGTCGGAAAACAATGCAATCCTTGTCAAAATTTGAGCAGTTGAATGGTAATGATAGAATTAATAACTAAATTTGAAATGAAGTTAATTTCTTTTTAGAATAATAAATTGAATTGCATTGCCATTTCACAGAAACTTTATTTATTTCATCGACAAAAGAAACTGGAAATATTATTTCCTCATGCTATCGCTTTGCAAAGGTTATTGATTAACATTCACTACCCATAACATCATTTTACTTGTCACCTTTTTAATTCAAAATCATGCCTCACTATTCAAGCCTGGGACAGATACCCCATAAAAGACATACTCAATTCAGAAAACCAGATGGCGGATTGTATTCCGAACAGCTTTTTTCGACTGAAGGATTTTCAAATGACTATTCCCTACTTTACCACATCCATCCACCTACGCTCA
>Ga0315905_10000829_pt1 | contig 33880 bp, 27 predicted proteins | sample LakEriMetagenome_5_FD_203522 | JGI IMG/M metagenome (GOLD analysis project Ga0315905, IMG submission 203522) | Freshwater fungal communities from buoy surface, Lake Erie, Ohio, United States - Buoy 4 MA121 | ecosystem: Environmental > Aquatic > Freshwater > Lake | place: USA: Lake Erie, Ohio... | reverse complement strand
TGCAGGATCTCCTGGTGAAGGTGCCGGCACTCGTGGAAAAGGGCCTGCCACTGGATGAGCTCCTGCCAGACCGCTGGGCGTTGGCCAACCCGAAAAAGGTACTCCTCAACCGGGACATCGAAAACCGTCAGGCTCGCCAACGCAAGGCCCGCAAACGAATCAAAGGAAGGACCGTCTACGCCTGATATTCAGCAGGTTTTTAACGGACACTCTAGAACAGCAAAAACTCGCGATGCCATGGTCTTGGTTATCGCCTTTCCTTGCCTTAAAAATGGTCTGGAATTACCCCAAAGCCGCTTTAATACATTATGATTTGTTAACCTAGCTGTTTTTTCCTCGACTCAGCCACCGGGACGCGCCCAATGCCAAAGCCTCCCGATTATTCGAGCAACCCGGGTCTTTTCCTTACCGTTTGCTCGGTCCTAGTGCTCGCGGCCGTCAGCAACCCAGCGCTTGCGGTTGTGCCCGAGGAAGTGCGGGCCGTCCTGGCTGACCATTGCGCCGACTGCCACGGTGGCAAAGGCAAAGCCAATATCGATGTCACCTCGCTGGACAAGCTTCAGTTGGGTGACCGACTGGAAGTGCTCAACAAAATTCAGGATCAGCTCTTCTACAAAATGATGCCACCGCCTTCAGCCGACCAGCCATCCGCCCGGAATGAGCGCGTGCTGGCGGATTGGGTGCGGAGCGAACTGCGCCGGCACAAGGCGTCCAGGCTGGACGACAGGCTTCCATATCCTGACGCTGGCAACTATCTCGATCACGCCACACTTTTCGATGGGTCGATTTCGGAAAAACCGTACACCCCTTCCAGGCGGTGGCTGGTGAGCCCCCAGATCTTCGAGGAGCGGGTCCTCGATGTGTTCCGTTTGGAGGGGAAGGAAAGGGAAAAATTCAGGCGGTCCGGTTTTTATGGGGTCAACAACCCGTTTGTCCTGCCCGATCATGCGGGTGTGCGGTACTACGACTTGACCAGGCTAGACGGCGGGCACCTGCTGGTGGTGCTCGCCAACGCCGAGTGGATCGCCAGCAAGCAACTTCAGGCGGCAAGGGTGAATGCCGGCGATCCGAACGCCGGTTCAAATGACCACAAAAACAAATGGTTTCCGCAGACTACCCCGCCCGAGTTCGAGGCTATCGTCGCAAAAAAGGAGGTCCCTTCGGATAAGGAACTCCTTGCGGCGATCCGGACCCAGTTCGGCCTTGTCTTGCGCCGGAATCCTACCGAAGCGGAATTGGGCCAGTACACGCGTTTGGCGCGCGACTCCATCCGGTTGGCCGGCAACACCGAGGGCCTCCGGCAGATGCTCAAGGCGGTGCTGCTGGAATCCGAATTCATGTATCGGCTGGAGTTCGGGGAGGGCAAACCGGATGATACCGGCCGCATACCGCTCTCCCCGCGGGAAGCCGCCGACGCCATTGCCTACGCTGTCGGCGACCGAGGACCGGATGCCCTGCTGTTGAAAGCGGCCGAGAGCGGAAAGTTGAATACCAAGGTCGATTTCGAGCGGGAGGTGCTCCGGCTGCTCGCGGACCGTGACTACTTCGCCAGCCCGGTTGACAAATCATTGGGTTTCAACCCTCCGACAACTTCGACCCACCCCCGGTTGGTCCGTTTCTTCCGCGATTTTTTCGGCTATCCGATGGCGTTGAAAGTCTTCAAGGATGGCAAACGGGCCGACGGGCATTTCGTCAATGCCGATCGGGGCAACACACAGACCCCGGGCCGCCTCATCGATGAGGCGGACAAATTGGTCATCTGGGCGCTCGATCGCGACCGGGCGGTCTTCGAAACCCTGCTGACCACCGATCGCTACTTCGTATATCACCCCATCGACAACGCCAAGGGCCGGGCGCAGTTAGACAAGTGGAGGGCCGGGTACAACGCTCTAAAAGACACCGACTGGAGGAAAGATCCGGATCAGGTGGCCAGGGACCACGCCGATGTGATCAGGAAATACCTCGACCCTAAGGGTTTGCCTGGCAAAAGCAAGGCCCGCCACGACAACAGCGTCGACCGGATGATGCGCCACTTCGAGTACACGTTTGGGCATGGTCGAAACCCGTTCACCACCCTCCCATGGGCGCATGGCAACCAGTACTGGTATTCGCCCATCTACAATTTGCCAAAAATGCCGGGGCGTGATGGCAGGTATGGGGGTGACGACGGTTTCGACTACCAGCCGGAGCAGCCATTCCCCCTGCCAAACCGCAAGGGTATTCTGACCCACCCCGCGTGGCTGGTGGCGTTTTCCGCCAACACCGCGTCCGACCCGATCAGGCGCGGACGCTGGATCCGTGAGAAACTGCTCGCCGGGGTGGTGCCCGATGTGCCCATCACCGTCGATGCCAAGGTCCCGGATGACCCCCACGGAACCCTCCGCGAGCGGGTGAATTCGGTCACCACGGCCTCGGCTTGCGTCAAATGCCACAGCCGTATGAACGACCTCGGGTTCCCTTTTGAACAGTTCGATGATTTTGGCCGTTTCCGCTCCTTGGAACCGCTGGAACACCCAGACAACCTCATCGCCACGGGCAACGGCAAATCCACGTTCGACAGGTACAAGACGAAACCGGTCGATTCGACGGGGTATCTGATGGGTACGGGCGACCCGATGCTCGACGGACCGGTGAAAAACTCGTTCGAATTGATCGAAAGGCTGGCAAAGTCTGATCGCGCGCGGCAGTCGATCATCCGCCACGCGTTCCGCTTTTTCCTCGGTCGCAACGAATTGCCCTCCGATTCACGGACGCTGATCGAGGCTGACCGGGCATACCTGGCCAGCGGTGGCAGCTTCAGGGCGGTCGTCGTGTCGTTGTTGACTTCCGACTCCTTCATGTACCGCAAAAAAACGGGGAACTGAACATGAGCAACCGCCGCGAATTCATGGCCACCGCAGCCCTGGGGGGTGCCGCCATCACGCTGGCACCGAAGAGGGGGTGGTCCAAGCCGGCTGGCGGCAAGCCGCCGATGCGTTTCATTTTCCTCCATAAGGGGAATGGACTGTTCCCATCCGTGATGGTCCCGCCCTCCCTAGACAAGGCGGAAGCCGCCGCGGAGGCCGCGAAGGGTCCGCTCAACCTCGACCTTGCCCGGCACGAATTGCCCGAGTGGATGAAACCACTTGCGGCCCATCAGCGTGATTTGACCATCCTGCAGGGGCTTTCAGGCAAGATGTGCACCACCGGACACCATACCTGGTGCTCTTCCCTCGGCGTGTTCAAGGCGAATGAGCGGGTCAGCTCCATCAAATGGGCGACTGTGGATTTCGAGCTGGCCAGGTTGTTCCCGTCACCAATGGAACATGTCGAGTTGGCCTGCTTCCCGCTCGGTGGCGGCAACGCCCGCGGCACCCTGAACGGCATAGCCACCGGTTTTTCGGCCCGTGGGCCACAGCAACCGAATTACGCTTTCGGCTCACCCAAGATCGCTGCCCAGGAGTTGTTCAAATCGGTGTCAACGGACCGTGGCGTCCAGGTTCTTTCCACACTCGGGCGTGAATCATTGGAGTTCGCCGCCAGGCGGGAAAGGAGCCTGGCGGAAACCGCGCCCGTTGGCGATCGGGCCAAAGTCCAAAGCTATGCCGACTCCCTCGAGGCCGTTCGCGGCCTGGAACGCAAGGTGGACGCCATGGGCGATGCCATCCGCCCGCATGTGCCCAAACTGGACGCCAAATACCTGGCGGACGAGATGACCACCGTCGACCGCCAACGGGGGCATGTCGAAATATTGCTCGCAGCCCTTGCCGCCGGGTTGACCAATGTGGTCGCCTTCACGGTGGACGAACTGGGCCACGAGTACACGGGCCTGCCCGGATTGGAGACCGAGAAGGTCAACCTGCACGATGTCGGGCATGGCAAGGGCTTCGGCAAGCTGACGGCCGAGGAGGTTCGTTTTGCCGTCCGTCGCCAGCACATGACGCTCGTGGACACCATCGCCACCAGGCTGAAAAAGATACCCGAGGGCGATGGCACCCTGTTTGACAACACGATGATCTTCTACTTCCCCGACAATGGTGAGACCCACCACTCCCACGGCACGGAATACCCGTTTGTGGTCCTGTCCGGCAAGAACGCGAGGCTGGATATCCGGGGTCGTTACATCCGCCTACCGAATTATGGCGAAAAGGGCCACAAGACGCTCGGCAACTGGTACACCACCCTGCTGAACGCGCACGGCAACCCTGTCAGGCACTTTGGCGATCCCGACCCGGGTCTCGCCCGGTTCGGTTTGGACCAGACCGGTGCCATCAGGCAATTCATGGCCTGAATCCGCCCGGGCATCCACCTTGAGGGATAATAAATCCTTCCAAAACCATGCGGTTTTGGCGCGATGAAAACACTTGGCATGTTTCTAATAGGTAGCGGCATTTCGGAAAATGGCGTTACGCTGTGGACGAAAATCACTTCAAGAAGTTTCTGGATGGGCTCTGGGAAGCGGACAAAGGCCGCTCGGCCCATAAACGCGAATCCAAGTCGGGCGAAGGGAAGCCTGTAAATCGTGAGGCTATGGGAAAGTGTTTCCAGGCTGCTGGCTGGCCACCCCTTGACAAGGCCATCCAGTACCACAGCCCATCCCGGTCAAATGGCGCCATGACCACCTTTTATTACGACAGGGAAGCCGGAATCGCCTATCACGACACCGGATACTGGTGATCGAAGAAAATCAACAAATCGGGCTGATCAATTAACCCGGATCCATTTAGCGCTGTAAATCCGGAGGCGGCCATTGGATCTGGTATTCGTATGGCCACCATCGCGGTATGCATTAAAGAGATAAATGGTGCTTCCACCAGGACAACCGGGATTTGCTCCTTTTCTTGAAACGCTTTTTGAAGCCACCTAATTCTTTTCCGGGGGCAACCCGGTCGGAATTTGCGCCCCCGTTTCCTTGAGCCAGCGCCGCAGGTTCTCGTCCAACTCCGCCGCCACCTTCGATTTTTGGGCCGCGAGGTCCTGCTTTTCGCCTGGGTCCTTCGTGAGATCATAGAGTTCTAGGGAGTTGTCGTCATACCGGCGGATCAACTTGAACTGGCCAGCCCGGACCGCCCCGCCCGGACGGTTGGCCTTGTGCCATGCGTAGTGCGGGTAATGGAAGTAAAGCTTGTCGCGGCCCAGGGGCTTGCCTTCGAGCAGGGGACGCAACGACACCCCATCCAGCGTTTCCTTCTGCCCCAATGTCACACCTGCCGCGTCAAGAATCGTCGCAGACAGATCCATGCTGACAACGGACGTGTCCTCCGTCGAGTCGGGTGTCACCCGCTTCCCGGTTGCGACCACACCTGGCCAGCGGACTAGCAACGGCACGCGTAGCCCCCCCTCGTACAGATCCCCTTTGCCGGACCGCAGCGGACGGTTGTCGGTCGCTCCTTCCCAGCCACCGTTGTCGCTGGTGAAGATCACGATGGTATTGTCCGCTATCCGCAGCTTGTCGATCTCGTCCAGAACTTTCCCGATCGCCCGGTCGGTCGCCTCGACCTGGGCGGCATAGACCGCGTTCTTGAGGCCTGGCCCTTCCTTCCCTTTGTACTTCGCGATGAGATCCTCGGGGGCTTCAAATGGATAGTGCACGTTGTACGGCCACAGGCAGACAAACATGGGCTTTTGGTGGTTGCCCCGCATGAAGTCGATGGTTTCTTCTGCAAGCCGGTCCTCCAAATACTCGCCCTTCCTGCGCGGCTTGATCGCTGGAATCCGATAGGGGTCGAAGTAAGACGGCGGCCCACTGAGTCCGCAGCCTCCCGCGTTCACATCAAATCCCTGGTGCTCGGGCCAGAATTTCGGGCCACCCCCCTCCGGATCCCTGGGATCGGACTCCCCGGAGAGATGCCATTTGCCGAAGAAGCCTGTGGCATAACCGGTTCCCTTGAGCCGCTCCGCCAGCGTGACGGTCTTGAGCGGAAGCACATGTTTGGCGGCGGGCGGTTGGATTTTTCGATCCTTCGGCCAGAACGCCGGTCCGTCCTTGCCGTGCTGGGTGATATGCAGTCGCGCCGGAGACACCCCGGTGATCAGCGCTCCGCGGGTCGGCGAGCAGACGGGTGAGGCCGCGTATGCGTTGGTGAAACGTACGCCTTGCTTCGCAAGCGCGTCGAGGCGCGGGGTGTTCAGGCGCCCGTTGCCCTGGCAACGCAGGTCCATCCAGCCCAAGTCATCCACCATGATTAGCACAACATGCGGCGAGTCGGCCCGGGTAGGCCCCGCCGACAGGACAAAAAACATGGCGAGGGCAGCGATCAGCCTTGCGATCCTAAAGCTGTGGCTCATGGAGGATCCTGTCTGTCGGGTTTCCAGGAGTTGGCGCCGCCCGGCACGCCCGAGCCAACCAATTCCGCTTATTCCACAAACCCATCGCCTACACCGCCAGGATGGCGCTAGGGCGATCAAAAACTTTGCGGATATCCATGGGGTGGTTGGTGAGGCTGTTCGAGATCCGCGGGGAATCATCCTTCCATTATGGTCGGGCCCGATAGATTGCGCAAAAAAGTAACGCTGGGTTTATGGCACCATTAAAAGTGCATCAACACCAAATAACTTCCACTATTCGCTGCCTCCGCTGCAATCATGTGAAAAAATGGGTTTGCCTTATCAGTCGTTATTGATGGCCCGAAATCCACCTCAACCAAACGGACCAGCCCACTACATGCAAAATCCCAAGCCCCCTTCGCATTTCTGTGGTGGAAAAAATCCCTCAAATCTCAGCACCTACGCACCAAACCACCCCATTTTTCACCAAACATTTTTCCAAAATCTTTGCCAACTGCTCTCTGAACATCGTCCTCTGTGCGTCAACAATCCAAGGGAAGTGGAAAGGGATAGAAGCCAGACGGGCTTGCAAGGCCAGCAACCCCCGCCTCGCGCCACCTGACCCGATCCACGGCGGCCCGTGCCGGTTGAATCCGTTCAACTGTCCCGGTGTCTTTAGCCCTGCCGGATCTGTCGCCACGGTGGCGCCGGACCGTCGGCCCGGCTCAACCCTGCGGAGTCAGCACTGATGTTCCCCAAGGCTCTCAGCGCCCTCCGCACAACCGCGCGCCAACGGCGGGAGTCTGGCGCCAAGGGGCGCGACCATTCCGGAACCTTCCGACCCCGGAACCGCGCTCTGGACTATGTGTTGTTTCCCGAGGCGACCCGAAATAATCGGGGTCTCTGGTTTTCAGGTGGCGCACCGCCCACAAGGCGGTTTTCCGGTCGTGGAGAAAAACCCGACCACCCCCTGGTCCGCTCTATGTCACATCGGATCGCGATGCCCCGGCTGCACGCCCCGGCCCATCGCGGCACAGACCCGCCAGGGGTTCCACATACAAGTTTTCCCTTTCCATGCATGGAGAGGGAAATGCCCGTAGGGCAAAGGGTGAGGTCTCATGACCGTTCAACCCTGGAAAAACGCTCAGGCCAGCCCGGTGGCCCCAACCACCGGCCCAGTCCAAGGTCCATACCCTGGCGCGGCAATCGGCATTGTCCGTTCGAGGTGCCCAATCAGCCATCACACCCCATGGTTGCACCGACCCTGACACCCTGTTAAACCATATAGACCTACCTGCAAGAATCCGTTTCCCACCCAAACAGCGCAGATTGACCTCCCGAGGTTTGCCATGCAATCGCGACAGTTCTCCCTGGCCCTTCTCGCCGGCCTGCTCACCTGCACCGGCTGGCTGGTGGCACAGCCCGACACCTGGCAGGCCCACGCGGCTCCCGTCCACCACCTCGCCTTCTCGCCCGATGGCAAGACCCTGGTTTCGGCCGGCTTCGACAACACCGCCAAGCTGTGGAGTTGGCCTGAGGCCAAGGAGAAGAAAGTGCTGACCGGCCACACCGGCCCGGTTTACTGCGCCACCTTCTCCCCCGATGGCAAACTGGTCGCCACATGCTCGGTCGACAAGACCATCCGCCTCTGGGACCCCGCCGACGCCAAACTCGTCCGCGAGATCAAGGGCCACACCGAGATCGTCGATGGTGTCGCCTTCTCGCCCGATGGCAAGACCCTCGCCAGCGCCAGCTCCGACAAGAGCGTGCGCCTGTGGAATGTCGCCGATGGCAAGGAGGTCAAAAACCTCGGCGCCCACGGCGGCAACGCCTACGCCATCGCCTTCAGCAAGGACGGCAAGATGGTGGCCAGCGTTTCCGGCGACCCGGACAAGCTGGTGAAGGTCTGGAGCGTCGACGAGAAAAAACTGCTGAAGGACCTGAAGGGCCACACCGCCAGCGTCACCGGCGTGGTCTTCCTCCCCGACAACGCCAAGGTCGCCTCCATCGGCCATGACCGCATGGTGCGCCTGTGGAACCTCGCGGATGGCAAGGAACTGGCAGCCATGGGCCCCACGCCCGATGACCTCTACGGCATCGCCCTGTCCCCCGATGGCAAGAAACTCGCCACCAGCGGTTACGCCGGCAACATCAACGTCTGGGATCTCGACGCCAAAAAACAGCTTTTCACTCGCAAGGCGCCGCAGTTCGGCGCCTATTGCGTCATCTGGTCGCCCGATGGCCAGAAACTACTCACCGGTCACGACCGCCAGGCGATCTTTGTCACCCCGGCCAAGGCGCCCTGACAAACAACTAGGCAATCTCAGCCCCGCCGGTCCAGCGCGAACGGATCATTCGGCAAGTCCGCCGGGGGCTTGGTCCCCGGTGTGTTGTCCGGCATTTCCTGCCGTAGCTTGGTGGTCTTGTTTTCAGTGTCGCCCCCGGTGGCCAAAAACCACCGGCCCTTTTCAAATCCCGCGTCGATGGCCATCGACGGATTGCCATCGGCGGTAAACCGGGCCTTCTTGACCGGTTCCCAGTCACCCCCCGCCTTGCGCACCCAACCGTTTCCGTAGCGGGCCTTCCGCGCCTTCTTCAGCGATTCCCCGTCCCGCATGAAATCCTCGACGAAACTGTAATAGCCCGACAGCAACCCCTTCGCGCTCAGGGTGCTGAAGCTGGCAACCAGTTGCCACCCCTCCAGCCCGGGTGCCGAATACCACCCGGTGTAGGTGATCCGGTCCTCCCCCTCCCGCTTGGCCGAGACCAAAAATCGCAAAAGGTCGCCGTCCTTCCAGGCGTTGTCCAGGAACGACTGCCCGCCCGTCCCCTCTCCGCCAAAGCGTCCCACGCGCACCTTCTCACCCTTGGCCAGCAGCTTCACCCGTTTCTCTGCGGGCACCGCGTTGGGATTGTCCTGTGAGCCCGGGTCCCACACCGAGAAGATCGTCAACCGCTTCCCGTTCCACAGCTCCTGCACGCCGAAATAACCCTGCCGGAATCCGCTGGAGCAGAAGTAGGTCCCAGGCGCCGACCGGTCCACCGACACCTCGTTGTAGAACAGTTCACCCTCCGGGGCGGTGTACGCCAGGTGCACGCTGCGGCAGGCCTTGCCGGCAAGTTTCTCATCCGCCCGAAGGGCGCCCGCCCCGAACGGAAGGGCCATCGTCAAGGACAGGGCCTGGCGGCGTGACAGTTGCATGGTGGTTCCTGCGAGGTTGGAAAGAACGCGGATCAAAGCGGATGGGCCCGGCACCTGGTTGGGCGGCCGGGCCCATTCTTTTTCAAAAACCGTTGAAAATCAAGGCTTGGCGGGCGGAGTCGCCCCGGCGGGCGCCACGGGCTTGGTAGCGCCGGCGGGCAGCACCCGGTTGGCCTTGGCGTCCGGCTCCTCCAGCAGCTCCTTCACATCCTTGGCAAGGTCCTCGCTGGTGGTCCCCATCAGCAACCGCGGGTTCGCCTTCTTCCGCATCTCGGCGAACACCACCGGAATCTCCGCGTTCACCTTCTTCTCGAAAATCTCCTTCGACAGTTTTTCCTTCACCGAATCCAGCGCCACCGAGGTGTCGGCCGGGATCCGCTTGTCACACTTGATGCACACAATCCCCTCGGGCGTGCCCACCAGCGCGCTCACCTCGCCCGACTGCAGAGAGAAGGCGGCCTTCTCCAACTCCTCGTTGCCGGTCGTGTTGCGCGAGATCGGCCGGATCTTTCCGCCGGCGCTGGCCAGCGTGTTCGACTTCTGGGCCCGGGCCGCGCGGTTGAACTCCTCCTCGCTGTCGCGAATGCGGCCGTACGCCTGCATCGCAGCCTTCTCCTCGCCCCGCGACCACATGATCAGCCGGCAATCCACCTTCTCGCCGTAGTAGGCGTCGTAGGCCTTTTTCAGGTCCTCATCCGTCACCTTGACCCGGCCACGCACCAGCTTCGCCAGCATCAGTTGCGGACGCAGCACATCCTCTTTCCACTCGTAAAGCGTTTTCTTGTAGTTTTTCAGCACCTGGTCCACGAAGGTCTTGCGGTCAACGCTCAACCCGGCCAGATCGTTGTTCAGGCGCTCCTCCACCTCCGCGGCGGTAACCTCGATCCCGGCCTTCTTGCACTCCATGTCGATGATCTTCTTGTTCGCCAGAAGCTCCAGGCGCTCGGCGCCGAAACGGGCGATCAGGTACTCGCCCAGCTCCTCCCGGGTGATCGGGATGTTGTCATAGATGTAACCAACCACCCGGCTGGAATAGTCCGGGCTGGAGGTCACGCTCGCTGGCAGCACTGCGGGAGTCGATCCTCCCGCCCCGGGCGCCGCCGGAGGGGTGGTCGCCACCTTTTGGGCATGCCCGGTGGAGGGAACCGCCAAACCCAAACCACAGGCGACAGCCCCGGCCCCGCCAAGGATGCTGATCCGCCTGAACACGCGCCTGATGGGATGGACCACAGCAACACCTCCGCAATACCGCTTGAACCGGCAACGCCTGAATAAAGTCCAAATCTCTGGTTTTTCGATAACACCGTGGTCTTTCCCGGAACAAGTCCAAGGGACCGGTAGTCAAAAAGCGGGCTAAATAAAAAAAATGGGTAATTTTAAGACTGGGTGTCCAATGGCCCCGCCACGGTGCCGGGATCGGGTTCCGCCGGCTGGGCCTTCCGTTTGACACCAGTCAACCAGGGCGGCAGGCATTCGATGATGATCGATTTGCGGCTCGGTTCCACCACCACCTGGTCATAGGGATTCAACCGCACCTCGTTGGCTTCCACCTGGTTTTTCAGGTGTCGGTTCAGGTTGATTTCCTTGGTCTCGGGGGCCTTTCCCTCCGCGGCGTTGGCGCGCCGCACCACAATCCGCTCGGCATCGGCGGCCTGGGTCAGGCCTCCGGTTCGCTTGAGGAAGCTCACCAGGGTTTCCGGTCCGTGGTAGGGCACAGCCCGGGCGGAGCCCTCCACTTCCCCCTCGAGGAAAATCACCTGGCTTTTATGCTCAGCGACAGCCAGCTCCACCGATTCGGTCGGGATCTCGAAAGCGTCCGCGATCCGCCGGCTGATCTCGGGAATGGTCTTCCCATCCACCTCCACCCGCAAGGAGGGGCTCAGGTGGATGCTGCCGTCATTCTGGACTGTCAGTCGTTCCGGCAGCTCCGGCTTGCTCTCCACCCGCAGGGCCAGCACATCCGGGGCCTGGACCGTGTAACCGCTCTCCAGCTCCCGGAGCGGCGTGGACGGCACCCGGGCCAGCGAGGGGTCCTTGTTGACAGGCGACTGCCGGCAACCCGAAAAAGCGCAAATCATGGCCCCCGCGACCAGAAAACCGGCCGCGAAACGGGTCGTCAATGGATGCGGTCTCCCCACCATGGCGGGGGCCATAACCCCGCCTCACCCGGCGGGGCAAGTGGAAAACTTGGGGCTTTAGGGCTTTTTCGAGGCGGGCTCATCCTGGAAAACATTGTCTTTTTCCAGGGGCAACTGGAAGGCGTCCGCCACACGGGTCATGAAATGACAACGGCTCGACCACCAGACAACCCGCCACATGCCATCCCGGCCGAAATGCCGCGCCAGTTCCTCAAGATCGGCCTGACACACTTTCCAGGGCTCCAGCGCCTGCTTCCGCGCGAACCGCAACGCCACCTGGTGGTGGGGTGGAAGGCTGGACCAGTTCCCGCTGGCCAACATGGTTTCCCGGTCCCGAATCTCCTCCTGCTTCAGCCCCGCGACCGCGAGGCCCATTTCGCAATGACCCATTCAATAAAAACAGTCGAGCGCCCGGGTCACCACCCAGAACATGTCCGCCTGAATCATGCGGTCCAGTGCTGGAGTCGCGGATTTGGGTGGCCCGCTCGAGGGGTTTTCCATCGGCTTGGCTTCATCGGCCTTGTCCAGCCCTGCCTTGGGTGTGGGCGGTTTGGCGGGCTGCCCGTCCAGGCGGAACATTTCCACGCAGGTGAACCAGGCGTCTGCCATTTCCGGCTGGCCGCCAAACGCCACCAGCCCCCAGGCCACGCGCGGCCACTTGCGGAGCGAGCTGTCCAACTCCAGCCGCGGCTCCACTTCCTTCCACTCGGGAATGCGGATCCGGCCCTTGCGCGCCTTTTGCTTTTCCATGCCCTGCATCAGATCATTCAGTTTCTTCCCGGCCCAGGTGGCATCGGTGGGCCCGAAGTTTTCAAATTGCCCGGCGGGTTGGGTTGCCGGCGGCTTGGCGGGAGGCTTGTCACCCGCTTTTTTCGCCGGCGGCGGCGGGACCTTCAGGTCGAACGAGGCCAAAACAGGCCGGGGAACCCCGCCGCCCTCGGTCTCCACAGGCGGCCTGAGCGTCAGGAACAAACGGTCCTGAAACGATCCATGCGCGACCATCAGCACCATGGCCACCACCTGGGGCTCGCTGAATTCGACCAGCAGGTTTTTCACCTGCTGGTCCGTGGTGTTCTGTGCTTCCAGGGCCAACTGGTGGCAAAAATCCCAAACCTGTTTTTCAGGTCCTGACAACCGGGAAGCATCCACCCCCGAGGCTCCCGTCCATTCCTTCAGGTCCGAGAGCGCGATGGCGCGCCCGTACTCCGAGTGGTTGGCCTCGGCCACCGCCAGACGCACCAGGCACCGCAATCGCGGCGACAGCGACGGCGTGGTGCGGGTGAGGGCGTCCAACCGAAGCATTCCCGCCGTCGCCCTTGGCATGGATTTCGCCAGCATCCGCGCCCACGAGGGCAGTGGCTTGGGCGCTGCGGTAGCACCAGGCAGCAACGCCCAGGCCTCCGCGTTGCCCATCGGAATGGGAGCCAATGGCTGGGGCTGGGCGATCATCGGCAACACCAAAAGCCAAGTGGGAAGATTCATCGCGGGCCCCCGGAAGGCTTGTCCAAAGGAAGTTGGGCGGCCTCTGTCACCCGGTCGAGGTAGGCGGCGTTGCAGGCGTGCAGCACCACCTCCGCCACCTGATAGTCATCGAAGTGCTTGCGAACCGCAACCACATCCCCATCCTGCACGGTCCAGGGGGCCGTGGTGATCTTTCGGGTCAGCCGGATCACCGCCTGTTCCTTGTCCGACAAGCCGGGGCCACCCTGATCCCATTCCTTGAGATCCTTGGCACCGATCCCCAAACCGGCAGCCCGGCGGGAGATCAACTGCTGCATGTACCAGGCGCGATCCTGCCGGGCGCAGGTCCAATCCACCAGCACGCGTGTGCGGGCATCCAGTTTGCCTTTGTTCTCGGCCGAAAGCAGGGTCGCGATCCGCCCCTTGTTGGCCACCTGGAACACCTGGAGCAGGCGCACCCAGGCTGGGTCGCCGGGCTCACCCGCCAAAGGAAGCAGCGCCTTGCGGGCGGAAGCTTTTTCCCAAAGGGCCTCCAGGGAGTCAAACGGCTCCAATGGCGGACGAACCCCCGCTTCGGCTCGGATCGGGGCGACGCGGCTCACCTGATTCTTGTAACCCTGGGAGGTTGGCGTCAGGAAGGTGTCGAGCTCCACCGAGGGATCAACATTGGCCCCCCTGCGGAAAAACTCGCCGGTTTCCTCCGCGGGAATGTTCAGGGCATCAGTCCATCGGTTTGTCGAGTTATAACCAGCGACCGCCTGCACGATCTCGGCGATCTGCCTGGGGTTGTAATGCTTGGACAGGGCCTCCACATCCTCGGGCCCCATGGTGTGGGGTTCCCGGGTGAGCTTCAGCGTGAATTGGAAAGCCGCCCTCTCGGCCGGTGGAACCTTGTCCCAATCCCCTTCCAGCGCGGCGATCTCATCATCCTTCAAGCCCGCGACCGCGAGCTTATGCTCCTGGTGGCCCAGTCAATAGAAACAGTCGTTGGCCCTCGAACAGATCCAGAACAGCTTCACTTTGAAGGTATTGTCCAGGCTGAAAGCCGGATCCGTGGGACGCGGCGCACCCGCTCCCGGGGCGTTGCCCCGGGGCCCCGCAGCGGGGGTTTCCCGCAGGTCAGGCATGATGTAATAGGCACGGAACCGCCCATTGTTCACCCGTGCCAAGGCGCCTCCGTTCGGATCATCGGGAGGCATGGGCAGGCGGGGAGCCGCCTTCTTGTGATTTTCCAGGGCCTGCTTCGATTGGTCCCGCGTGAGGGCCGCCGTCCGGGTAGCCGGCGGGACAGGCTCCTGCAACAGGGCCAAGCAGGCGAACACGAGACTGGTCATGGAATGCCATCCTCCAGGGCGACCGAGCGATTGGGTTTGGTCACAACCCGGTAGGCGACGCGCCGGGCCTTGCCCTCGCCGCCGCCCTCCCCCTTCAACTTCAGGTTGACGATGAAACTGATCCCAGTTCCCACCACTTTTCCGTCATTCTCAAAGGAATAATCCGCCAGGGGGACACCCTTGGCGAATGAATTGTCCTGAAGGTACAGCGGGGGTTTCCCTTCAGCGAGAGCTTTTTGAGTGGTTCCCTTCTTCCACGAATCCAGCGCCTCGGTGATGGCCGCCTTGGCGTCGGCCGGAGTGGTGGCCATGTCCAATGTGGACTGGCCACCACATCCAATCACCAGCCCGGCAAGCCACAGCGCCCCAAGCCGGTTATTCACTGATCACCTCCCCGCCGGTGGCGGAGCCCATGGCCCGCCAAGCCGCAACGCTGATCGCCGCGGGCACAAAGCGCACCGAGCCGTCGCAAAGCCCAACATTCACGCCACCGCTGTGGTTGCTGTTGGCCGCAGTCGCGATACGACCGGGAGGATACATGCAGGAATTGCTGAACGGACGGGTCACATGGAAATAAACCGTGGTGGAGTGGTACCCGTAGATCCAAGGTGCCCCCACATCCGACATGCCTTGGTAAAGCAAGTTTTTTGTATCGAGAGTGTCGGCAATCTTTTGCGCCTCATCGGCATTCGCGGGATACAAACCCTTTGCCTGGCCGAGCCAGAACGTGTCCGAAATGCTGGACATGCCGTTGTTGAAATCCCCCTTGCGGTGCTCGCTCAACGCGGCGGTGTTGGAGGTGCCGTCGGTCAGGTCCGTCAAACGCATCTTGCTGTTGAGGAAAAAGGGCCCGTTGGGCGCGGGCATGCCCGCGTTGGGATCGCCGGCGGTGGTGGGAGGCAAACCCCAAAGCAGTCCAGAACCCTGGTTCACCCGGTAGTTGTTCCCCGCCCAGCCGGCCGGGATGGAATTGAAGCTGTCGGAAGGGCACAGGAAAGTCTTCACCACCGAGGCCCTGGCGTTCGCGTTGGCCGCGGTGTTCCAAGCTTGGGTGAAATCAATCAGCTTGAAGATGCCGTCCTGTTCCAGGTGCGGCAAAAGCTGGGCATGCACCGACAACGAGACCGCGGTGCGGCCGGAGGGCAAACACCCTTCCGAGCTGTGGTAATTGTGCAGGGCCAGCCCCATCTGCTTGAGATTGTTGGAGCAACTCATCCGGTTGGCAGCCTCGCGCACCTTCTGCACCGCCGGCACCAGAAGCCCGACCAAGACCGCGATGATGGCGATCACGACCAGCAATTCAATCAGCGTGAAACCGCGGCGGGACTGTCCCCTCGCCATGTTCCTGACCATGGTGATACCCCTTGATATATGTGATTTTTGAGCAACCATTCCGAAGCCATCCTGCCCACCATGGGAGAGGGAATGGCCTTTGGCTTCACTGCCCTGACAACCCGATCAAAACCGGTTCCGGCAGAGACTGTGTCATGGACGCAATGACGCCATGGCACGCATATCAATCAGCACAAGGATGGATCAGGCCCGAGGGGGCTGGAAAATACCGGAGGGGTATCCGGGACAAAAATCAATCCCACGGGACGGGAACACGAATTCTACCAGGTTCAAGCCACCCATGGTCCAGCCAAGCTGCTGGCAGGCATCCTGAACAACGAAGGTCGGGGCCGGTGGGGTCATGGGAGCGGGAGGAACTTCCCGTTTTTGGCAACTGGGCCCCTTGCAAGGGCAACCAGGGTTGGATGGTGTGACCACCACCACTTCGCCATTATCGCGCTGGACCACATAACCATGGTCGCCGCAGCCGGCCTGGGCGCTGGAACCCCCCATCAGGCAAGCGCATAGCGCCACCGCAAAAGCGGTCAGGCATCGCGCATACTTGAGGAGACAGCGGAACATGCATGCCGTTCCCTTGGCTAATCACTTAACTATCAGCCCATATCGCCGGGTTGACAAGGGGAACCGAAATGATTTTGGATATTTTTAACGACTCATTCCTGGTGGCCCACAAAAAGGACCTACTCATCCACTTCAGGCGATTGCTGGGGCATGCTCCGGACCGCCATCAGGCAGCCACCATTCCGGAATCGTTTTTCTTTGGTTTTCGCGCCGCGGGCTGGTGTTTCCAGCGTCGGTGGAGCCAGAAGTATTGCTCCGGGTGGCGGCGGATCATGCGTTCCAGGGCCGCGGTGTAGCGGGTGGTCAGAGCGGCCACCGAAGCGGGTTCGTTCTTGAAGTCGGCGGGCTCCAGGATCTCCTCCACCTCGAGCCGGTACCGCAGGGGTTCGCCCACCTTGGCCAATCCCACCACAACCACCGGGGTGTCGTATTCCAGCGCCATCAGGGCCAGCGCCTTGTGGGTGGAGGCTGGGCGGTGGAAGAACGGCACGAACTGCCCCTTGGGCCCGGCATCCTGGTCGGCCAGTGTCGCCAGGATCCCACCCGAGCCAAGCACTCCCTGGATCAGTTCGAAGTCACCCTTTTTGGCGAGGATGGTTTGGCCGGTCCGCTGGCGGAAGCGGCGGAGAAATTTTTCCAGATGCGGATTGTCCAAAACCCGGGCGATGGCGAAAGTTTTGAATCCCAGCAAGCCCAGCATGTAGCCCGCCATCTCCCAGTTGCCGAAGTGCCCGGTGGCCAAAAGAATCGGCCTGCCCGAAAGCAGCAGGCGAACCAGAGGGGCCGGATTGTCACCCAGATCGATATGTTTCTTCCAGCTTCCCACCTGGAACAACCTTGGCAGCCAGATCATCTCGATGACCAACCGGCAAAAATGGCGCAAGGTGGCCCGCACCATCGCGTCCCGTCGACGCACGCCGCCGGCCACATGGTTTCCCAGCGTGTCGGGGAAGGCGAAAGCCAGGTTCTCGTGGGCCACTTGTCGGTGGCGCCTGTCCACCTGGTAAACCAGCCAGGCCAGGCCATCCGCAAGAGTGATGCCAGCGCGGTAGGGAATCGCCTGGATCACACCGACCAGCAGGCGCACGGCCACATAGACCGTGAAATCAAGAATGGGTTTGGCGGCCTTGGCCATGGCTTGTCCCCCTCGTTCCACCCCTGCCAACCAGTCAGGCTTCCAACGGACGACCGGCCGCGCCCGGCCTGAATCCAACCAGAAAGACCAAGTAGATCACCCCGGTGATCCCCGCCCCGATGAAAAAGATGGCCGGAAGATCGGATCCGAAATCACCCTCGGGAATCGCGTCCCTCAGGGCGCCGAACACCAGGTTGCCCACCATCAGCCCGAAGCCCTGCACGGTGAAGAACAGCGATTGGACCGAGGCGCGCAGGTCCCCGGTCACCTCGCCGTTGAGGTACACCTGACCGGCCATCAGGAAGTTGGTGATGACCAACCCGTTGAGCAGCAGCGATCCGATCACCAGCCCCAAAGGTTGCCCCGCCGAAAGCATTAGCAGGGTGATCAACCAGGCCCCAAGGCCGAGGATCATGCTGCCCCGTTTGCCGATGGCCCGAAGCACCACGGGGAACAGCAGCATGGTGCCAATCTCGTTGATTTGACCCAAGGTCAGGATGGCTGGCAGCCATCCTGCGGCATTTTCACCGCCCGCGTCGGTCAGCAACCCCTTCAGCAGGATGGGGGTTCCCTGGACATTGAAGGGATGGACCAGGCACCAGCCGAAAATGGCCAGGGCAAAGCAGTAGAAGGTGGTGCCACGAATCGACCGCAAGGCGGCCAACGGGGCAACACGCGCCACGCCGGCAGACCTGGGCCTTGTGGCCGGCAACGTGAGCGCGAAGGCTCCCAGGCCCAGCGCCAACCCCGCCCCCAAAAAGAGGTAGGTGGTCATGGGCGCATGGGTGTCCCAACCCATCAGTTTGTTCCACACCAGGAGAACCCAGGGCGGAGTCATCCAGCCGATGGTGCCCCACACCCTCACCTTGCCGAAATCGCGCTCGGGATTTTCCAGCAGGCTGAAGGCGATACTGGAGCACATCAACGACATGGGAACGGATCCCACCCAGAAAATCAGGGTGGCAGCGAACATGGTCGCGTAGGTCTTGGCGAAGGCGATTCCCACCATGGCAAGCGCGCACCACAGGCCGCAGAAGGCGAGGCACCGATTCGGGGCCAGCCAGCGGTCGGCCACCTGGCCCATCATCGGGGCCGCCATCGCGATCATGCCGTTGGTCGCGCTGCACATGGCCACCTGCCAAGGCGTGAACCCCATGTCCTCCAGCCGGACGGAAAACATGGGGACCAGCACGCCATTGACCGTGTTCTGCAGGAAAAACATCAGGGCCAAACGGGCGATCATGTCATAATCCGGTCCAGCCCCCCGCCACCGCGCGGGAAACGGTCAAACAAGCAAACCAAGCCGGCGCAAGTCCTTGATGGCCTGGGGCAGCAACTGACGCACCAGGTGCTCGATGGTGGCCTTGTCGGTGATGGGCACATTGTTGTTGGCGAGCTTGAGGTCACCGGCGACGCATTTCTCGATGATCTCCTGGTCGATCGCCTCGCGGTCACGGGTGCCGTCCAGCAACTGGACAAGCGCCAACTGGAGGTCGTTGAGGTTGATGGTCTGGTGCCAGCAATTGGAGACCTCACGGTTGTTCTTGCCGGCGCGCATCCGGGCGAACGGACTGGCCACCGGCTTTGCCGCGTCGGCCTGATCGCACTGCACCGGCTCGTCCACCACATGGAACAGGCCGTTGGCGAACCCGCGCACCAGAACCTCCTCGAACAGCTTGTCGGCCCCCTGCAGGTGCTCGGGGTGATCCTTCAGCCGCTCGCTTGCCCGTTCCTTCCATTGGGAAACGGACAGGGTTTCGGGCCAGGCGTCGTTCAGCGTGTGCATCATCGCCTTGGCCATCGGCTGGGTGCTTGCCAGGTTGCGCCCCTCGCTGTCGGTGAATTTCTGCTCCAACGTGGTGTGAATGGGCGCGTCGCCCTCGATCTTGAAGGCGCCGGCCACATGGAACTTGGCCAATCCCTCGGCGGAAATATCGCGCTTCAGGCCGGCCGCCAGTTCCTCGCGTACCAGCAGGGTTCGGCGGAAGCGGCGGTTGCGGAAGAAATCGAGGTACTGCTCGATGGCCAGGATGTTGCCGCCGGAGACCCGGTTCAGCGCGTCCATCACCTTGGGGCCCAGGTGATGGGGGATCATCTCCTCCAGTTGCGCCTCGCCGAGGTAGGCCAGCTTGTTCTCACCCGCCCTGGCGACGAAATCCTTGAAATAGCAGGGCTCGTTGTGCTCCTCCAGGTGCTCGTGCAGAAGGTAATCATCCGACACCACCTTCAGCAGGTCGGCCTCGGCCTGAAGGATCTTGCCGAAGGCGCTGTCCTTCTCGGAGATCTCGGTGATGAAGTTGATGATGGCCCGCGACTGCTGCACCCGTTCGGCCGGCGTGGGACGGCTGCCGGCATGGAAGTTCATCGCGTCACGGATGATCTCGCGCATCTTCCAGCCGGGGTAGCAGTTGTAACTGATGTAGGCCACCCCGTTCTCGGTCAGCGCCTCGCGGCAGATCCGCAGGATGGCGTCCCGGACGGATTCCGGCACCCAGCTATAGACACCATGGCACAGCACATAATCAAACTTGCCATCCTTCGCGGGCTTGTAGGCTCCCAGATCGGCCTGCCGCAGTTCGATGTTCTTCAGTCCCAGGGCCTTGATCTCGGCCATCCCCTGCTCCACCTGCACCTTGGAAAGGTCCAGGCCCAGGATTTCCATGCTGGGGTAACGGATCGCAAGCGGGATCAGATTGCCACCCGAGGCGCAGCCCAACTCCAGAACCCGGGCGATGCTCGGGGGAGTTGGATTCATGCCGAACAGGCGGCCGATGAAGGCCAAGCGCTGCGGATGAGTCTGGATGAAGGCCCGTGAAACATACGGGACATCATCATACGAGGTGCCAGCCTTGTTAGCTTGGGAAGTCTGAACAGTCTGGGACATACTAAAACCCCCTCGGAACCCTGTCTTCCGCCGTAAAACGAAGGCAATCACTCACTTGGGCCAAAGGTAAGCAATCCGCTCCGTCAACGACAAGCCGGGTTCGACGGCCGCCCCTTGGTGCCTTCCCAAGGGGGGCGTACGATGCTTGGACAAGGATGACCCGCACCCCGTTTGTTGATCGGGCCACGCGGACAAATCGGAAGCGCAGGAATCCCCGCTGCATGTCACTGTTTCCTCCCGAAGAAGGCAGAGCCACCCTTTTCCAGAGCCCTCCCACCGAGGAATCGTTGCTGGAAGGCCTGACCGATTCCCAGAAAGAGGCGGTGACCCACAAGGATGGCCCCGCGCTGGTTCTGGCGGGCCCCGGTTCGGGCAAGACCCGGGTCATCACCCGGCGCTTGGTTTGGCTGCTGACCCAGGGGATCCCGGAACACCAGGTCCTGGCCATCACCTTCACCAACAAGGCCGCCGGCGAAATGCGGGCGCGGGTGGAAACCCTGCTACCGGGCACGCGGCTGCAGGTGAGCACCTTCCACAGCTTCGGCGTGAAATTCCTCCGCCAATACGCTGAACAGGCGGGGATAGACCGGGGCTTTTTGATCTACGATCAGTCCGACCGGCTTCGGATGACCAAGACCGCCATCGAGGACGCCGGCCTGGACGACACCCGTTTCAATCCCGACCGGGTGAGCGCGGCCATTTCCAAGGCCAAGAACCTGCTGTTGTCCCCGGCCGCGTACGAGGCCCAGGCGGCCGATTACTGGTCCAAGCAGGTGGCGCAGGTCTATCCCGCCTACCAGAAACGCCTTAGGCAGGCCAACGCGCTCGACTTTGACGACCTGCTGTACCTGCCGGCGATGGCCCTGCGCCAGAACGCCGAGCTGCGGGCACGGTGCGATTCCAGGTGGAAATACCTGTTGGTGGACGAGTACCAGGACACCAACCTGGCCCAATACGCGCTTGCCCGCCAACTCTGCCAGGACCACCCCAACCTGTTCGTGGTGGGCGACCCGGACCAGAGCATCTACAAGTTTCGCGGATCTGACATCCGCAATATCCTTGATTTTGAGCGTGATTACCCGGCCTGCCGCACCATCCTTCTGGGGGCCAACCACCGGTCGACCCAGGCAATCCTGCGGGCCGCCGACTCCCTGATCGCGAACAACCGCCAGCGCAAACCGAAGGTGCAGACCACCCACAACCCCAAGGGGCGACCCGTGGAGGTGGTGGCTTTCGAGAACCAGGAAAGCGAGGCCGAGGGGGTGGCGCTGCGGATCCGCGACGAGATCCAGGCGGGCCGCAGGTCGCTGCGCGATTTCGCGGTGCTGGTGCGGATGAACGCCCTCACGCGCGCGCTGGAGCAGGCGTTCATAAAGCACCGCATCCCGTTCCAGATCGTCAAGGGTCTGGCGTTCTTCGAGCGCAAGGAAAACAAGGACGCGGTGGCCTACCTGCGGCTGTTGTGCAATCCCAAGGACGATGTGTCCTTCCTGCGGGTGGTGAACGAACCCGCGCGGGGTATCGGCAAGACCAGCATCGAGCATATCGAGGCGCACGCGCGGGCCAGGGACCTCTCGCTTCTGGAGGCCGCAGGCCAGGCGGAGTTCATCCCCGGGCTCACGGGACGGGCGGCCCAGGCGGTGGTGAAGTTCGCCCGGCTGATCGAGAAGCTGACACCGCTGGCATCGGGCCAGCCCGACCAGGCCCTGATCAAGGTTCTGGACGAGACGGGCTACAAGGCGGCCCTGAAGAAAACCGATGACGCCGACGAGGATCACCTGGCCAACATCGAGGAGTTGATCACGGCTGCCCGCCAGTTCGCGCAACTGGATCCGGCGCACGATGTGGCCGCGTTCCTGGAGAACATCTCGCTGGCCAGCGATTTGGACGGATTCAACACCAGCCAGGAGAGCGTGACCATCATGACGATGCACGCTGCCAAGGGCCTTGAATTCCCGGTGGTGTTCATGGTGGCCATGGAACAGGGTCTGCTACCCCACGAGCGCAGCCTGGACAACGAGTTGGAACTGGAAGAGGAAAGGCGGCTCTGTTTTGTGGGCATGACCCGGGCGATGCAGGAACTGCAGCTTTCGCACGCCCGGCTGCGCGAGTTCCGCGGCCGCACCACCTACACCATTCCCAGCTCGTTTCTGGACGAATTGCCGCACGATGTGCGGCGGATCGAAAGGGGCATGCGGCGCAGCGACCCGGATTATTCCGTCGACCATCCGATGGACTATGACGACATCCCGCCGGTGATGGCCCCGCCCAAGCCCGCCCCGGCCCGAAGCGCGGGCCCGGCTGCCCCGTTCACGCCACGCGCAGGGGAACCCGACGAGTTGCGGCAAGGGATGTTTGTGTCCCATGGCGAATACGGTGTCGGGCAGATCGTGGAGGCGTCCGGCAACGGGGCGCTGCGCAAGGTCCGGATCCGATTCCAAACCGCGGGGCTGCGAGTCTTCCTGGCCTCCAAGGCCAAATTGACCATCGTCCACCCGGGCGAGGATTTCTAGCCAACGGCAACCGGGTCGGTGCCAGGCATATCCCCGTGGGCGCGGACCCTTTGTCCGATCAGGGCGCATGCCCCCCACACCAGGGCGCCGCCGAGCACCAGAAACACGCTGACATTGTTCTCCAGGCCGATGGGCCGGGGATCGTTGCGCAGAAGCTCATTGAGGAAGCGGTGGCACCCGTAGAGCAGGAAGAAAAGCGCCGCAGCCTGGCCCATGCGTGACCGCACCGGCAGGTAGGCGATCATGGCCAGGCACAAAAGCACCATGCTGACCACCTCATAAAGCTGGGCCGGGTGGAGGCCGGGCGTAACCGGACGAATGGAAACCGGGGTCTCCACGCCGTCGCGCATCACGATCAGGTCAAGCCGGGCAACACCCCGGAACGGGTCGGTGCCCCAATCTCCCAGTAGCAGGCCGCTGAGTTCCCCCACGGTGGGGATGTCACGCCCCTGGGCCTTCAAGATCAGATCCCCCTTGCGCAGCGCGTCAGCGCCCGCGCCGGGTTCGGTGGCCAGGACCACCGCCTGGGGGTAGCGGGAAGGGTCCAGCGCGAAGCCGGCAGCCGTCTGCATTCCCTTACCGGTGAGGTCGAACCGGGCAGCGGCCGGCAGCGGGTAGTGCATGGGCAAGGTGGGCGCGTCCTCCGGCACCACCTGCCCGTAGCAACACCCGTTCATCAGGCACCCGACCCTGCCAAAAGCCACACCGAGCGCGGCCGGGGCGGCGTACACATCCAGGACCCGCAGGGGGTTGAAGGGCTTGTCACGATGCCGCACCCACCAGCCGAGCAGCATGCCCACAATTCCACCCGCATAGCCGCCGTACAGGATCAGCCCGCCCTGGTTGAGTAGGAGGAACTTGCCGAAAAAATCCTTCCATTCCGCGGTGTTTTCCCACATGTACAGGGCGCGGCCACCGGCGATGCCGCCGAGGAAAGTCCAGAGAGCCAGATCCTGCAACATGCCGGAATCGACACCCTCACGCCGGGCCAGGCGCACGATCAGCCAGTTTCCGGCCAAAAAGGCGCACAGCAGCATCAGGCCGAAGCCGTTGACCGCCATGCCGTTCTCAAAGCCTGGCAACGGGATGCGGAACAGGATCTGGTACATGGAATCACCCGCCCGTGGCTGGTCGGGCCCGCGCATGACAGGCCCGAACCCCGATCGTTTTACCTTTTGGGGCCCAGCGGGGCCAACTGGAGATCCAGCCCCTTCTCGCTGAGATGGTGGTCCAACAAGCCAAGGCCGTTGTTTTCGCGCAGTTTGGAGAAGACCCTGCCCCGCTCCTCCTCCCAGACCTGCAGGAGAAATGCCTGCGGATTGGTAGCCGCCCGGTAATTGGCCAACCTGGACAGGAAACGCGACGCATCTTCAGCGGCCAGGCGCCCCAGATTGTCCGCGCGGGTCTGGGCCTCCTGCGTGACCCGGTAGGCCTCGGCCTGGGCGGCGCGGTTTCTGGTTTCGGCCTCCTGCCTGGCGCGGGTGACCAAGGTCTGGCGGCCCGCTTCGGAGCGGGCCACCAGGTCAAAAGCCCCTTTGACTTCATCCGGCGGAGCCAAGGCGCCCGCGCGGGCGTCGGTGATCAGGATCCCCATACCCAGCATGTCCAGCCTTTGTTGAACCCGGGGAACCAGCTCGCTGGCCAAACGCACTTTTCCTTCCAGCAGCAGCGGATCGATCGATCTTTCCCCGGCCCATTCACCCAAAGCCCCCTCGATGACCTGCGCCAAGATGGTCTCGGCCCTGTCGGCCACCGGCGCGAAATCGAGGACACGGGATGGATCAACACGCCATTGGACGGCCACCTCCACCTGGACCAAATTGTGATCACCGGTGACCAATTGACCGCGCGGGGTCGAGGCGTCCTCCTCGTTCCCTGTTCCGATCGAAAGGGTGCGAACGCGATCCACCGCGACCTTGTCCACCCGGTCGATCCCCCACGGCAAGAGCCAATGGGGGCCGGGTGGCAACGGCTCCAACATTTTGCCGAACCGCCGCACAACACCCCGCTCAAAGGGAGCGACCAAGGTGATACCGGTCGCGGCCCAGCCCAGAACAGCCAAGCCAAAAAGCGTGCATAACCATGCCCTGAAAATCATTTCCCAGCCCCCGAAGGTACCGGTTGGGTGGCAGGCTTGCCCGCCGGGGCGGGCGGGTTGAGGAGCGAATCGAACAGTTCCCGGTGGGTGGAAAGCAGCAGCGTGGTTTTTCCGTCACCCAGCACCTTCTGGTACTCCTCCAACTTGCGCAGGAAGGTGTAGAAGGCGGGATCCTTCTGTTGGGCCTCGTTGCGGACCCGATCCGCCTCGGCCTCGGATTGCCCCTTGAGTCGGATCGCCTCGGCCTCGGCCTTGCCCCGCATCTGGCCGATTTCGCGGTCGGCGTCGGCGCGGATCTTGGCCGACTCCTGCTCGCCCAAGCTCTGGTATTCGGCGGCCTTGCGTTCGCGCTCGGAAATGATGCGGTCAAAGATCGCCTGGCGGACCTGCCCCGGATAGCTCACCCGGCGGAGGCGAATATCCACCACCTCGACGCCGTACTGCTCGAGGGCAGGCTTGCCCAACGCTTCCATCAGGGTGGTCCGCAACTTTTCCCTCTCGCGCCGGACGCGCTCAGGCTCCTTGGCGTTGATGAGGTCGTCCATCTGCAACTTGCCGCAGGCGGCACCCAATTCCCCGCCCAGGCGCTGGGCGAGCAACTGTCGCGCCTCGTCCAGGCCACCGGCGGCCCGCAGCAGGCGATCCACCCCCTGCCCCCCGGCGACACGCCACAGCATGTACGCATCGATGGTGAGGGTGCGGTCGATCGCATCCCGCTGGGCGTCGCGCGTGAGTTGCTCGATTCCGGGAAGCTCCAGCACCTGCAGGCGACGGTCCACCCTTCGGACATCCTGCACGGGCCAGGGCCAGCGGGCGTGGAGGCCGGCCTCCTTTGGGTCGGCGCCGTCATATGTGGCGGCATGCGCGCCCAGGGTGGTCAGGTAAGCAAACTCGGAGCGGTCCACCGTGAACAGGCAGGCCACCAGCAACCACAGGCCCAGCGGCAGCGCCGCCAGAAACGACCAGGCGATTTTTCTCATCTTTTTTCCCTTTGTATTGTCAGGATTCCGGGTTGATGGGTCATGGCTGACGACCACCCGGCACATCTTCGCGGGGACCAACAGGATCGTTGCGGCCCCTCTGGGGCTGGAACATCGGTTTCACCAATTCGGGCGGGATCAGCCAGAGCGCGGACCTGATCGGCACCGCCGGGGAATCCACCACCAGCTTTTCCCTGCCAGCCAGGGCGGCGCCCACCGCGTCCCAGAACAGCCTGAAATCAACCAGGCCCGGCTGCGCGGCACGGGCCGCAAGGCGCGTGATGAACGCGGCCCCGGCAGCTTTGGCGGTTTCCACCCGGATAAAGGACTCGACAAAAGAACGAGCCAGCAGATCCTCATCTCGGGAAACCTGCTCGCCCCGCTTGCGCAAGGTGGCCGCCTGGGCCTGGTTCTGCCGTTGCTGGCGGGTTTCCATGGCCCGAGTCACCTCGTGGTAGCTGGTGACCACCTCAGCAGGCGGGTGGAGATCATGCAGCGACACCCCCTCCACCTCCAGGCCGGGCAAATCTGCCACTTCACTCCCTAGGCGACCGGCCAACACCTGGCAGGCCCGCCCCTCCAGTTCGCCGCGACGGCTGGTGAGCAGGTCGGAAAAGGCTCCCTCCGCCGCCAATTCACGCAGCACGGTTTCCGCCGCCACGCGGACAAGCTTGTCCGCCTCGCCCAACTCAAACAGTGACTGGAACGGATTGCCCTCCAGAATGCGGAACCGGACGGTCGCCAAGATTTCAACCAGGTACCCGTCGCCGGTGATGACGAGGGATTCCTCCTGCTGGCGCAGGATCCCCTCGCTGGCATGAGCCGAGGCCCAGGTTCTCGCGACCTTGTTCCCCCCGGGGCCACCTCCCGCTTTCGGTTCGGGACGGAAGCCCACGGTCACACTGCGTGACCGGCCGGGCATAACCCTGGCGACCCTCTCCACCGGCCAGGGGAGCCGCCAGTGCAATCCGGGCTCCAGCGGGGCTTCCAGCAACTTGCCGAAACGCAGGACTCGCCCTTGTTCCTGGGAAGAGACAAGATGGATTCCGGTCCAAACCCAACAGGCAAGCGCCATGGCACAGGCACCGGCCAGGATTTTCCTCCAGTGATGTCCGGCATGGTGCAGCAACTCGCCGGGAGTCAATTGGCCGACCCAACGGCCCACCTGCTCCGAAATAGCCCCCATTCTTGTCAGCAGCGTCGGAGCAGGACGCTCGAACCACAGGAGGCGCATGGAATTCACCAGCACCAGCACGGAGGCGAGCTGGTGATATATGGCCGCGGCGAGTGGCGATTGGTTGCGCCAGCCGGCCGGTGCAATCCAGGGCCAAAGCCAGGCGGTGATGGCCATCCCGACCAGATTGGCGCCCAGGGCAAACCACAGGATGTTCTGGCCAATCACCTCGCGCGTCTCACGCGCCAAACGGACGAGCAGCCCCAGGTGCTCCAGCGGAGCCCCCAGCAACACCGCATCCCCGGCCTCGGCCGCGAGGTCCACTCCCGAACCCCGATGGCTGACGGCAAGGCCCGCGCTGGCCCGGGCCAACGCGGGCGCGTCGTTGATCCCGTCGCCCACCATGGCAACCGGACAGCCCCCCGCAGGCCCTTCCAATTCGGCGACCAGGCCGGCCTTCTCGGCTGGCAATAACCCGGCACGCACCTCCTCGGTCGACAAGCCGACCTCGAGAGCCACCCGCCTGGCCACCTCAGGCCTGTCGCCGGTGAGCATCAAAAAGCGCTCGATCCCGAGCGAACGCAATTCGGCAATGGCGGCGGCGGCGGACGGCCGGGCCTTGTCGAGCAACCCAAACAGGCCGACCAGGGTCCCATCGACCGCTACCAACACGGGCGTCTCGCCGGCCGCGTCGGCGGTCTGCACCAGGTCTCGCGCGGCATCCAGAAGCACCCCGGACTCTTCCAGAAAACGGGCGCTGCCCAAAAGCACCTTGCGGTTGTCCACCAACCCGGCGACCCCGCCACCGGGGCTGGCCTGGATCTGGTCCACCGCCGCCGGCAGGATTCCCCGCAGGGCAGCCGCCGATGTGACCGCACGGGCCAAGGGGTGCTCGCTTCCGGATTCCACCCCGGCCGCGAGGGCCAACAGGCTTCCCTCATCCATTCCCGCCAGTGTGGCGACCCGGACCAGTTGGAATTTGCCCTCCGTGAGGGTGCCGGTTTTATCGAGGCAGAAGGCGCGCACGCCGGCCAGTCGCTCCAGCGCCTCTCCCCGGCGCAACAGGATCCCGGTCCCCGCTAGGCGGCCCAAGGCGGCGATGATGGCCGCCGGCGTGGCAAGGATCAGCGCGCAGGGACAGGCAACAACCAGGACAGCCAAAGCCGGAGGCGCGGCGCGACGCATCAATTGCCAGTTGGAAGGTAGCAATTCTGCCCGGCTGGCGGCTCCCCGGCCCTCCAGCCACCAGGCCACCAGGAAGGTGACCAAGGCCAGGGCCAGCGTGATGGGCAGGAACCAGCGGGCCAAGGCATCGGCCCGGCGCTCAATGGCGGACTTGTCCGCCAAAGCGCTGGCGGTGAGTTTGCCCACCTGGCCCGCCACCGTGTGTTCGGCCACGCGGCGGGCTTCCAGCGTGATGGCACCCAGATGATTCACGCAACCGGCCAGCACCTGTCTGCCGGGCCCCACTTCGAGTGGAGCGCTTTCTCCTGTCAGCACCCTGGTGTCGAGCGTGGATCGCCCGGTGAGGATGACACCGTCCGCAGGGATTTTCCCCCCGGGCTTCACGGCGACCCGGTCCCCCACCTTGAGGTCGGTGACCAGGATCCGTTCCTCCGTCCCGTCAGGTTTGAGTCGCCAGCAGCGTTTGGGCGCCAGCTTGACCAGGCCCTCCAGCGCCGACTGGGTGCGACGAAAAGTCCAATCCTCCAGCAACTCGCCCACCAGGCCGATGATCAGCACCTCGGCGGCGACCAGTGGCTCCCGCAGCAGGATGGAGGCGAGCACCGCGATGGCGACCGCCAGATCGGCGCCGATTTTCCCGGCCAGCAGGGATTCCAGGGCCCCGTACAAAGTACGGGCCCCACCGATGACAGCGGCGATCAGGGCGAGACGCTGGCCGAAAACCTCCCTGGGCCAGACAGGAAGCCCGGTTCCCCACGGGCCAAGCCAGTCAACCAGGGCGGGCCACAGGTCGGCCGCGACCAACCCGCCGATCAACACGAGAAGAGCATGGAGCTCCAGACGGGGCTCATGGGAAAAAGTGGTGTCCGCGTGGGAAATCTCGCGATGCATGCTGGGGATTCTGGAGAGCGAAAACAAATCAGGCGGCAAGCCTTAAGCTTACCGCCTACAGGTCATCCCATGCCCCCCAAAGGGTGGCCTTTCGCGCAGATTTCTCAATCCTCGGCGATGATGACCGACTTGACCTCGGTGTACAGCTGCAAGGCGTATTCACCCAATTCTCGGCCGATCCCGCTCATCTTGTAGCCGCCGAAGGGGGCTGCGGCATCGAACACATCGTAGCAATTGATCCAGACGGTGCCGGCACGCAAGCTGCGGGCCATGCGATGTGCCTTCTTGATGTCGCGGGTCCAAACCGCCGCGGCCAGACCGAAATGGGTACGGTTACCCCGCTCGATCACCTCCTCGATCGACTTGAACGGGAGGATGTTCATGACAGGGCCGAAGATCTCCTCACGGGCGATCTTCATGTCGTCGCGCACACCGCTGAAAACGGTCGGCTCGACATAGTAGCCCGGCAAGTCGGGTTTGCCACCGCCGCAGTGCAGTTTTGCCCCCTCGCTTTTCCCCGCCTCGATATAGCCCAGCACACGCTGCTGCTGTTCCCTGGTGACCTGCGGCCCCTGGGTGGTGGCGGGGTCGAAGGGGTCACCCACCTTTTGTGAACGGGCGCGCCTCACCAACCGGTCGACAAACTCGTCGTGGATCTTTTCCTCCACGAAGAGCCTGCTTCCCGCGCAACAGCATTGGCCCTGATTGAAGAACAGGCCGAAGTAAGCGCCATCCACGGCCGCGTCGAGATCGGCATCGGCAAACACAACATTGGGGCTCTTGCCGCCCAGCTCCAGGCTGACCCGTTTCAGGTTGCTGCGGGCCGCGGCCTCCATGATGATCTGGCCGGTGGTGGTCTCTCCGGTGAATGCCACCTTGTCCACATCCATGTGACGCGTGAGGGCCGCCCCCGCGGTGGGGCCAAAACCGGGCACCACATTGATGACCCCGTCGGGGAAACCGGCCTCCAGCGCGAGTTGGGCCACCCGGGCGGCGCTGAGGGGGGTCTGTTCGGCCGGCTTCAACACCACGGTACAACCACTGGCCAGGGCCGGGCCCCATTTCCAGGCCTGCATGAGCAGAGGGAAATTCCACGGGATGATCTGGCCCACCACCCCGACCGGCTCGTGCCGGGTGAAGCAGGAATAGGGGCCGTCCACGGGGATGGTCTTGCCGACCATCTTGTCAGCCCAGCCGGCGTAGTAGCGGTAGCACTTGATGGTGAGGGGCAAGTCGGCGGCGATGGAGTCGCGGTAGGGCTTGCCGTTGTCGAGCGACTCGAGGGCCGCCAGCTCCTCCTGGTGCTTTTCGACCAGGTCGGCCAGTTTGTAGATCAAACGCCCGCGCTCGCTGCCCGACATGCGGGACCACGGGCCAGAATCAAAGGCCCGGCGCGCCGCGGCCACCGCCAGGTCGATATCCGCGGCATCTCCCTCGGCCACCCGGCAGATGACCTGGTTTGTGGCGGGGTCCACCGTTTCAAAGGTCTTGCCGCTGACACTGGGCCGCCACTTGCCATCGATCAGCAACAACTGGTCCGCCACCTTGGCGGGACGGGCGGGAATTTTCAGCGCGACACTCATGGCGGAGCTCCCGGAAACCGGATCAACAGGGAAAAGTTGCTGAACCGAGTGCGATCTTCAACCCGATTCAAGCCGCAGTCAAGACTGGGGGCCAGCCCTTCGGGAGCCTCCGGGCAAGCCTTGGGCACGCCTGACCGAAGGCAAGGGCTGGGCGGGAGCCGGATACAGACGATCCTGGGTTTGCTGCACGATTCGGGCCGCCATGGCAACCTTCAGCAGGCTCAAACCGCCACGGAAAACAAACAGCCCCAGAATTCCCACCAGGCTGGCGCCTATCACCTGCCGCTGGGCCACCAGGCCCAAGGCCTGGACCAGTCCGAAAATGCCCATCAACATGAAAACCACCGCGAGCGCCTCGCGCCACAAGTATCGCCAATGATTCATGACGGTTTACCCCCCTTTTCCCTCACAGGCCCGGTGCTGGCGTTTCGCGGCGGTCCCGGTTTGACCCCCATCAGCAAACGCCGCCAACGGGCCTCGGATTTACGCCTGCGCCCCAGCCTCCACCACATCAGCCAGCGATCGGCCTTGTTGACCTCCCGGCCCATTTCGGCCCAGGAGGCATGAGCCAGGTAGCCTGCCGCGGCTGTGGGGTCCATGGCCCGGCCTTCAAGCAACCCGAGCTGGACCCTGACCAGCAAACCCAGAACCAATCCACCCCCCATGGCGATGATCCACCGGATCACCTGCACCATGCGGGGCTCCAGGATGTAGTTGTCCAGCAATATGGTGGTCATGAGCCAAACCACCATCACTCCCAGGACCGTCAGGGTGATCGTGAATGGCAAATAAAACCCCCACCACCCAGGTTTCGCCCCGGCACCACCCGTGACCCTTTGTCCGGTTTGAAACAGGGATTTTCGCAGGGCGATATGACGGCAGGCTACCGCGTGGGTGGCTATGACCGCCCCGGCGGTGATCACCCATTCGCCAAGGGAAACCGGGTTGGTGGTGTCGAGGTCGGGCCCTCCACCGCTCCCTCTCCGGGCGAAATAAAAAGGGTTTCTTCCCTCGAACAGGCTGGCCAGCCATTCCTCCGGCCCGATGCCAGACCGGTCCAGCAGCAGGATAATGGGTAGCGAGAACAGAAATACCGTCGGCGTTGCCGACCAGGCCAGCGCGGTGCCCACCGCCAGAATGACCAGCGGAAAAAGCATCCAGCCGGTCTGGCAAATCTGGGCCAAACCAAAAAAGAGCACGCCCAAAGCCACCAAAACGGGGAGAAAATCGCCGGGGCGGAACCCACGGCCATCCACCTCACCCCGGTTGGGGCCAACAACAGCGGGGGACTGGCTCATCTCGGTCCCACCCGGGCGCCGGAACGCCTCAATCTGGCCACCAGCCTCTGGGCTTCCGCGGCGCAATCCTTGCCGACCACCACGGGAACCCCCAGCCGGCCCAAACGCCGCCGAAGTTCGGCCAACGCCTGGCCCTCGGCAGGGTTCAAAGCGTTACCTTCGGCGTTCGGGGGCCCCCCTTCCTTGGCCCCGGGATCCTTGAATTTCCGAAGACCGAATTTGTGGTTGATCCACAACCCGGCAACCCGGGGTATGCTCCGCCGGAACCAGGAACCGTTCTCAACGGGCGCGTCGGGCACCTGGTCCCGCACCGTTTTGGGAGCAAGGACCACCATCACCTCGTGGCGCCTGGAACGGCTGACACGCACCGCCCGTTCCAGCCTGTCCAGCCTGGCGGCCAGGTCTTCGGTGTCGGAAAACAGGACATGCAACTCGGGATCACGGGCACGCGAAACCGCGGAGAGCAATCCCAGGGCCAAACGTTCCGCCCTCGCCTTCGACTGGACCCGCAGGGCCGCGGGAGGCGGAGCGGCCAGATTGCGATCCTCGCGGTGGTCGGCCAAAAAAGCCCGCAAGCTGGTGGCCAACAGGGTGTCGTCCTCAAGCAGGGCGTCCAGATGCCCCGGACCACCACCCTCGCGCGCCACCAACACCGTGGCCAGCACCTTGCGGTCACGCAATTGCCACTGCGGGAAAAAGGAAGCGATCCTGACGGCGAGCCACAACCCTGGCCCCGAAAGGGGGACCGCCAGACACATCCAACCGCTTGCGACCACATAACTGGTCACCATGAGGATGGGGGGGACCAGCCATGTGTAGACCCGATGGCGGTAAATCCACCCTCCCAGGCCGCCGTACCGGCTGAAACCAGGTCGGGGCGGCCCCCAAAGGATCCACCGCCAGGGCATGGACGCCCAGGAGGATCTGGCGATATCCGGGTAGACTTCCCTGGCGACACGCAGCGCCTGGGGAAACAGGACCAGCGGATCCTCCTCCCTGGGGGGAAACACTCCCGGCGAGGCGCAGCTTTCGGCCAAGGTTTGCAAAACGCGCAGCCGATGGCGGCTGCCCGCCGCCGGTTGACGGATGATGACGCGCGCCTCCTCGGCCACCACCAACCCCACCGGGTCCCGCTGCTCCAGGCAATGCTCGAGAACGCCCGCAGCGGCGGTGGAAAGGTTGGCCAGCCTGGCGCCACCGGGGTGCCACTTGCGCAGGGGCCTGGTGCCGTCCACCACCAACTGGCACCGAATTGGCACCTCGCTCTCGAAATCCCGCACGATGATCCGGTCACGCCGGGCCGAGAGTTTCCAGGCGATGTGCCTGGGCGAATCCCCGGGGACATAGTCACGGACATCCAATATCTCTGAAGAGCCGCCCGGACGGCGCAGGCGATGGTGCCCCGGCGGCAGCAGATGGTTTGCCCGCTTGCCACCTCCCGACGGATCCTCCACGGGTCCAGGATCCGGCAACACCAGCATCTCCACGGGCGACCGGATGAATAACGAACGGCCCACCAGCCCCTGGGGATCCAGCACCGTCAGGCGCGCGCCCTCGAACCGGGCGACACCCGGGCTTTCCAGCCTGCCGCGCCAGACCAACTCGAGCCGTCCACCGGGAGGAATGGCGCCGTCGGCGGCCGGCCACTGTTCACGGGCCACCCGTGGAGAAAACCAGCCGGCCTTCCGCTCCGGCCGGTCAACCCAGGTCATGTCAGCGGGCGGCCGATCCTCCAAACGGGCCAAGGGCAAGGTGAACCGGCCCCGGTTGAGCACCGAGCAAGTGATGGTGAGCGACTGGCCATCCCGCAGGGTGCGGCACACGCCTCCACGGTCGCGCACCGT
>Ga0315905_10000828_pt1 | contig 33898 bp, 37 predicted proteins | sample LakEriMetagenome_5_FD_203522 | JGI IMG/M metagenome (GOLD analysis project Ga0315905, IMG submission 203522) | Freshwater fungal communities from buoy surface, Lake Erie, Ohio, United States - Buoy 4 MA121 | ecosystem: Environmental > Aquatic > Freshwater > Lake | place: USA: Lake Erie, Ohio... | reverse complement strand
ATGCGCTCAAAGCGGATTTGGAGATAATCCGGAGCGCGGCCAAGGTGGCCGGCCACAGTAACGTGTCAATGGTGGAGCGTTACATTCGCGAATGGGCGCAAGGCAAGCGTGGCCAGCCGCGCGATGCCAACACAAACAAGGCGCGCACCACAGCGGCATGGCTCAAGGACACGATCCCGGCCATGTACAAGCGCCTTCACAAAGCGGAAGACGTTTCCGATAGCGACATGACGCTTGCTGATGCCATGACCGTGTGGCTCAAAGCAAACAACATTGACCCGCGCGAATTGCTCGCTGACAAATAATCGCCTTCGCCCCGCCGGCCATTTGGTCGGCGGGGTTTTTTTGTGCCCGCGCCACGCCGCCGTGACAGTACCCGGATGTGTATGCTGCGGCTGGCTGGCACCTGACTCGATCACGCGACCCCGTACATGACAGTTCCCGGATGTGTGCGCCAGACTCACTACGCATACGAAGCTACCCACAGGCTTGTATGGTCACGCCTAATACGTATTAGGCCCGCTCAGAGGACCTCGTTCGTGACAGTACCCGGATGTGTGCGGTGACGCCGCTAGTCAGAGCTAATACGTATTAGTCCTGAACTGCTAACACGTACGTGTTAGCACTTTTTGCTCGCCCCCGTCAAACCAAAAAAGCGCGAAACCTAATGTTAGAAATATGGGGGTATTGTGAGTGGTATTGAAAGAAGGCTTTCGCTGTGATTTCAACGACTTAACCCCTATTGTGCAAAGTAAGTTGGGGAAAGCATAACGCAGCCGAAAAGCAGTGGGGCGTCGAGCCTCCTCGCAAGTGAACAGTATAAAACCCTCATTCCCTTTGGGGGGAGCTCTTTTGTTTGAAAAGTACTCTTTTTTGAACAATATATATATATAGGGGTATATCCCCCCGCAAACCTTTGATTTTCCACGCGTTCATTTGCAAGTGCCAATCGCAATCATTGCCTTACAACCGCTTTCATTTAAGACATCCCCCTAACCCACTGATATAGTTACACCTTTCGTCCTATACCCAAAACCCCTTGACTCAAACAGGGTTTTGTGCTACAATAAAAGAAAAAACGGCGCGGACCCTTTGTCCGTACCGCAACTTGGGCAAGGTGTGCTTGCCCCTAATACGTATTAGCCCTGCTTGGAGGCAGGGCGTCATTTGGAGAAGGACAACGACCATGAAGAAGCTGACCCTGTTTTTCGTCCCCTCGTTCGATGACGAGACCGACACCCCTTGCATATACGACGCTATCACTGAGGTGGTGGAGCTACCCCTCGACTGTGCAACCCCCGAAGAGCTGTTTGGCGAAGGAGACCAAGACTAATGCGTATTACCCCTGAAGATTGGAAGGACCTCTTCGCCCTGCGGGACGACCTCCAAGACGAAGACCGTGCGCTGCTGCGCCGTGCCATCAAGTACATTGAGTACCTCGAAATCACCATGCGGCAAGCCCGCAAGCTGCTGCACATCCAAGGGAAGGGCGACCAATGACCAACTGGAAACGACTGGCGGACATGACGCCTGAACCTAGCTTGCTAGAGGCTATCGCGTTCGCGGAGCGTGAGGAGAACATGCTTTCGGACGAGGCAATCAAAGCCTACATCACGAAGATGCGGGCGGTCCATGAGCAACCCCTTAACTACCCTCTCCGGATAATCAACGCCAAGGGGTTCGTGACCCACCTTCGCACCCTGCCCGACGACGAGGCAGTTGCGCTTGCTATTCACGCAGTGCGAGAGGGCGACAACCAGCAAGAGCTGTTACGTAACCGTGCCTTCACCCAGTGGATAGTGGATATGGCGGAGAGCGGTGCGCTGTGAGGAACGGAGCAAGCCAAATGACGTGCCGTCTATGCGGGGACTACGTGCCTGAACGCCGCGCCCTGTTGGGATACCGCACCTGCCTTACGTGTGGCGAACAAGAGGCAAGGCAGGTGCAATGGTGCACCGCACCAATCAACAAGTCTAACTACACCGTTATCACCAACCGCGCCGAACTGGCGCAACTCAACCCGAAGAGGACAAGCTGATGGAAAACGAAAAACTGATCCCCCTGCTGGACGCGCTGGTAGGGAAGACCGTCGCCAAGTGGGAGTTCGTGGGTGAACCCTACTGGAGAGACGAGCCCAACCCCGGTGAGGGTGTCCGCCTGCACTTCACTGATGGCACCAAGTTCACCGTCTACGAGCGCCAACAGGCAGGCCAAGTTGGCTATGAGTTTGGGGAGCAACGCTGATGAAGTGGAGACCGATTGAGACCGCGCCTGCCGAGGGGCCATACCTTGTGTATGGCGGCACTTGGTTCAGCGAACTGAACGACGAGGGGGAAACGGCACTCGTGACCAAGGTGGAGGACAAGGAAGGTGCCTGCTTCAACGTGGCAGACGTTTGCTACTACAGCGTTTGGGTGAAGAACCCCACGCACTGGATGCCACTGCCGGCAGCGCCGAAAGGAGAAACACCATGAGCATGGGTGAGTGGATTGTCGAACTCGATGCGGACTTGCAGATCACGCAGGTCAGACAGCGTACCGACGTAGACCAAGACCCTAACAACGGCCCACTAGGTATCATGTTTACCGACACCCTTGAAGGCTGCGTCTACGATGAGTGGACGGCGGGTATAGACCCTGATGTCGGCTGGAGGTCGCAAAGTCCTGAGCATACGTGGGCTTGGGTGCGTGAGCAATTCCCTCACGACACCTTGTTCTTCTACACCAACGCCGTCGATGAACTGGGTGCGTTTACCAACGTGCAAGCGTGGCTACGTGCGCAGGCATAGGTTCCAACGTGTGGCCAAAACCCCTTGACTCAATGAGGGTTTTATGCTATAATAAAAGAAAAAACGAATTAGGATCAGTAGCTTAGCGTAACCCATCAACCAAAGCTAATACGGATTAGGAGCAATCATGCAGACCATCAATTTCGCCAAGGGCCTGTCGTTCGAGCAAATCGCCCTGTTCATCGCAACATGCCCGGAGATTCGCGTTCACGTTGAGGGTGAGCCGGGTATCGGTAAGAGCAGCATGCTGCCCATCATCGCCCGCTATGCAGGCATCAAGCGTTGGGCCTACATTGATACCCCCAGCCTCGACGTCGGTGATGCGCGAATGCCTGTGCTGAAGCACGACACCAAGACAACGGGCTTCTACCCCAACGAGTGGTTCCAGCTGCATACCGGTGAGCCGGTTGTCATCATGTTGGACGAGTTCCCCAAGGCACCGCAGTCTACGCAGAACATGCTGCACCCGCTGCTGGAAGAGACCAACCCACGGTTCGGTGACATCCCGCTGCCTCCGGGTAGCATCGTATTCTCAACGGGCAACCTGACGACGGACGGCGTGGGCGACAACACCAAGGCACATACCATCGGACGGCAGACCCGTATACCTATGCGCAAGAGCACCAACGAGGAGTGGATTCGCAACTACGCTATCCCCCACCAGATCGACGGTGCCATCATCGCATGGGCCAACGAGACCCCGCAGGCATTCGCCAGCTATCTGGATGAGGGTGCATCCGAGAACCATCTGATCTTCAACCCGCGCCGTGTGGGTAAGTCGTTCTGTTCACCGCGTTCGCTGTCTCGCTGCAACCCCATCGTCAAGCAGCGTGAGATCATCGGTATGGAGGCCATGACGGCTGGGCTTATCGGTACCATCGGTGAGCAGGCAGCGCGGGAACTGGGGACGTTCATCGAATACCACCGCGACGTGCCCAAGTGGGCCGACATCATCGCCAACCCCAAGACCACCAAGCTGCCCATGTCCCCGCCGGCCACGTCCGTGCTTGTCTTCAATGCTGTGACGCGCATCGACGAGGAGACCATCAATCCGTTCATCGACTACCTCGAACGGCTGGACACTGGCTGGCAGGCTACGTTCATGATGACGCTGGCCAAGTCTGAGAAGCAGAAGATCGGCTTCAAGAACGCCCGGTTCGCCAAGTGGGTGGCCGACAACGCTGACCTGTTGTGATTAGTGAGTAAGGAGCAAGCACATGGACACAATACATGACCCGCTAGACCGCAAGCTGAAGCGGGTGAAGATCAACCTGTTGCGTGATAACCGCTTCGCGTTCTGGCGTGGCATCATGATGGTCGGTGATACGATACTGACTGACGACATACCCACAGCGATGACTGACGGCTACAACGAGTTCTATGGCCGGGAGTTCGTCGAGCAGCAGGACGACAAGCAGGTGGCGTTCGGCATGTTGCATGAGAACTGGCACAAGTTGGAGCGGCACCTGTCTACGTATGACAAGCTGTTCGAGTTGGACCCGCAGATATGCAACATGGCATGCGACTACCGCATCAATCTGGGGCTGGTTGACCTTGACCCCATGGAGCAGACCATCCGGTTCCCGACGACCCCGGACGGTAAGCGGTTCGGCCTGTTGGACGAGCGGTTCCGTGGCATGAGCGTGCTGCAAATCTTCCGGATACTGAAGCAGGAGCAGCAACAGCAGGGCGGGCAGGGGCAACCCGGTGACGGTCAATCAGGTGCCGGCCAACCGGGTAGTGGCAATTTCGACAGCCACGACTGGGGCAATGCCAAGGGCCGGGGTAAGGAGGAGCAGGACAAGCTCGACAAGATCATCGACCAAGCCATCCGGCGTGGTGCGGTGGAGCATGCCAAGATCAACGGCAAGGGCGACGGTGCCATGGACCGCCTGCTGGGCGAACTGACTGAGCCCAAGATTGACTGGCGCGAACTGCTGGCTGAGTTTGTCCGCAGCGTATGCAACGGTAGGGACATGACAACGTGGCGCAAGGTCAACCGCCGGTTCCTAGCGCATGACATGCTGATGCCTTCGATGATCTCCGAGCGCATCGGTCATGTGGTCGTGGGCGTGGACACGTCGGGTTCTATAACGGGGAAGCAAATCAATGTGATGCTCTCCGAGGTGGTGGGGCTGGCCAAAGAGGTGCGGCCCGATCACGTAGACCTGCTGTACTGGGACAGCCGCGTGGCGAGGCACGAAGAGTATGACGAGACCAACATCGACCTGATGGCTACGTCTACGAAGCCAGCTGGAGGGGGAGGCACCAGCCCGGCGTGTGTCAAAGACTATCTGAAGCAGAAGCACATCATCCCCGAGTGCGTCATCATGCTGACTGACGGCTATGTGGACAGCTGGCCTGACTTCGACTGCCCGGTGTTGTGGGTGGTGACGACGAAGAAGATCACGGCAGCGACGGGGCAGACGGTCCACCTCGACGACAACTAATACGTATTAGACCTGAAGGAGCAAACCAATGAGCATCGCATCGTCATCCGTTCTTGTGGAACTGAACATCAGCGTGTGGACCGCCAACAAGGTGGACAAGCGCATCACTGACAACGTGCTTGTGTCTAACGGCGCAACCACAACAGACGCCGGCCTGTTCCGCAAGAACCTCATGGCAGGCTCGACCCTGCGCAAAGACATCGCGGACTTCGCAGCAAGCTGCCGCCTGTGGCACAACAACATGACGCTGGCGTGGGCCGACCGTGGTCCGCGTCTTCTGCCTACGTCACTATTCCTTGACTACAAAGCGGAAGCCAACCGGCGCAAGGCACAGTTCGACCACATGACGGCGCACTTCATGACCGAGTATCCGCAGCTGCGCTCCAACGCTCCGGTGTTTTTGGGTAGCATGTTCAACGTAGACGACTACCCGTCGGTTGAGGAGCTTCATGCCAAGTTCGGCTTCCGTATGGTGTTCGCGCCGCTGCCCGAAGCGGGCGACTTCCGCTTGGACGTAGCGAACGAGGACTTGGCCGAGCTACGCAGGCAGTACGACACCAACCTCAACGCCCGCCTGACTGAAGCTATGCAGTCTCAGTGGGACAAGCTGCACGACATGCTGACCCGCATGAGCGAGAAGCTGGAGGAGCCCGAGGGTGAGGACAAGCGCCGCTGGCACGATACGTTCATCGGCAACGCTTCCGAGATGTGCAAGATGCTGACGCACCTCAACGTGGCCAAGGACCCGAAGCTGGAGGAGGCACGGCGCAAGCTGCAAGACGCCATCTCTGGCGTGAACATCGACGACATCAAGGACGACGAAGGCACCCGGTCCGACGTCAAGGAGAAGCTCGACGCCATCCTGTCGGACTACAGCTGGTAACAACGTAGAAGGAGAGAGACAATGGGACGACCGAGAGCCGGTGAAACCCCCAAGGTGTGGAAGAACGTCACCATGGACTCCAAGGCGGCAGAGATGCTGGGCCTTGCCGGCACAGCGCTGAGTGAGAAGTTTGGGTTCCGTCCGACTATAACCCAGACGATTCTCTACCTCATCAAGCACTACGAAAGGACCGAGGACAAATGACCGACGAACCCAAGGTGTTCACGCTGCTGCGTGAGTACGACGAGAGCAAGTCCAAGCTGCGCGCTCTTGAGGAGGAGCTTAACAAAGAGTGCGCGGCCTATGGCCGAGACGTGCTTGGCCTGTGGGGCTTCAGCCCCAACCACCTGCGCCAGCGCCTGTATGCGATGGGCCTAACCAAGAAGGAGCAAACCAATGGGTAAAAAAGATCGCACCTACTTCCGCACCCTCAACTGGGCAGCACTCAAGCGGTGGGTGGACTATGGCACCAACGACGAGGTGAACTGGCACGACCTTGCGATGGTGCTAGTGGAGCGCGCCGACGAAGAGCGCGAGGACGCCTACGACAAGGGACGTGGTGAGGGTTATCACCACTGGGATAGCAACTGAGGAGCAAACGAAATGTCCGCTATTGATTATGGCCGCTACGACTACGTCAAGTTTGGCACCTACAAGAACGTCATGATCCGCTGGGAGAAGGGTGACGTGCAGAAGCCTGTGACGGTCACGTCCTTCATAAGCCCGCTTGTCGAGAAGCTGGCGCTTCACCACGGCAACTGGACCATCATCGGTGATGGCGTGCGCTGGAGCGATGCCGTGCATGTGTTCAACGTTTTTGAGAATGACGAGTACATCGGGTATTTCGCTGAGTCCAATCACCGTGGAAGTAAAGCGGTAGACATGACCAGCCGCACCATCGACCGCTCACTATGGCGTGGGCGACACAAGACTACCGGCGACCTCAAGAAAGCGTACAAGATCATTAAGGATAACTTCGTAACGCTAGGTTTCGAAGACCGTGCTTCGGCTGTGTCGTCTAGGAGTAGAAACGCGGTGACTAACGTAGCCTACAAGATGAACCGAGATATGACCGGCATCTATGATAAGCTCCGCTCCCCCCTGATGTGTTATCTGTACCACAATATCGCCAGCATCGGGCCAGCGCTTGAAGCCATCGGGGCTAGCGCACACGAAGTGAACTCGTTTTGCACCGCCTACGAAGAGATGAAGCTGGGGGAGCATGGTAAAGCGGCTGTTGATAACGATACGGGTGTGACCGTGACGCCGTTCAAGGATCGCTTCATCGTGTGCATCCCCAAGCAAGAGCCGGTCCTCATGACGCAGACCGAGCTGCCCGAGATGCTTCGGACCAAGATGGCCATGCTGAAGCTGATGGACCAAGACAACGTCATTCTGGAAGACGTCGGTATGCGGACAGACGGGAATATCTTCTACATCATACCGTGACGTGGGGGGGGGCCGGAGAGACCCGGCCCTTTTTCCTGTTGACACTCCCCAATGAGGGATATACCTTCAATACAGAGGAGCAAACAATATGGCAGACACGCCAGAGAAGCGCGTCAAGCGCGCCGTCGAAGCTATGCTCAAGAGCATGGGTGTCTATTACTTTTTCCCGCCGGCTAACGGCTACGGGCGTAGTGGTATCCCCGACATCATATGCTGTGTGAACGGCTACTTCGTCGCCATCGAATGCAAAGCAGGCGGTAACAAACCCACACCCCTGCAAATCCGTGAGATCGAGAACATCCGCCTCGCTGGCGGCGTGGCTGTCGTGACCAACGAGAACAACTACGAACTGTTGCGCGAGGTGCTGGGTTCTATCATGAAGAGGAAGCCCCATGGCGAGGAAACCTAAATACGACCTGCATCATATGGAAGTCGGGCAAACCAAAGCATGGCCCGACATTTCCGTAGAGCACGCTATGCGGATCAAACGCAGTGCACATAACATGAACGGGCGAGGCAAGATGTACTTTGTTACTCGTGTCATCGACGGCGTACTGCGGATTACGAGGATCAAATGATTCGTGAGGTGGCAGCGGGTGTGGTGGTGGTCGTTGTCGTCATCCTTAGTTGGATGATGGTTGTCGACGCCGCTGTGTTCGAGGTCGAGCAGAGACAAGAGGAGGTCAACAGTCGATATGCAACCAGCAGTATACCCTAGCGAGAACGAGCCCTTCTTCTACGTCTACTTCACTAAGCAGGAAGGCCGGTGGACCATCGTCGCCGTGCATCCGGAGGGGGAACACAGGCCCCCCGTGTACACGGCGCGTAGCATAATCGAAGCCGTGGACGAGCTAGGCGCATTTCAGAAGGTGAATACATGGCTACAGAAATCAAACGCCGCACTAGCGCAGATGCACGGGTAGTCATGCGAATGAGCGTCCTCACCATCGACTTCGAGACCTACTACAGCCAGCAGTTCAGCCTGTCGAAGATCACAACGGAGGAGTATGTCCGTGACTCGCGCTTTGAGGCTATCGGCGTATCCGTAAAGGTGGACGACGAGCCGGCGCAGTGGTTCTCCGGCACAGCCAAGCAGACCAAGGCTTGGCTGGATAGGTTCGACTGGGCCAACAGCATCGCCATCGCGCACAACGCGATGTTCGATATGGCCATCATGAACTGGCGGTTCGACATCCGACCCAAGCGCATTGTGGATACCCTGTCCATGCTGCGGGCTATCGACGGACCTGATGCGGGTAACAGCCTAGCCAAAGCTGCCGAGCGGTACGGGCTGGGCGTCAAGGGCACCGAGGTTATCAACGCGCTGGGCAAGCGCCGGCTGGACTTCACGCCGGAAGAACTGGCGACCTACGGCAACTACTGCGTCAACGATACCGAGATGACGTACAAGCTGGCGATGAAGCTGACAGACGGGTTCCCCAAGGAGGAGCTGCGGCTGATCGACCTGACCATGCGTATGTTCACCGAGCCGGTTCTGTATCTCGAAAAGGCCGATTTGGGGTTACACTTGGCCGAGGTGCAGGCGCACAAGGAAGCTCTCATGGCCAAGCTCAACTATGAGAAGGCCGACCTGATGAGCAATCCTAAGTTAGCAGAGTTGCTAACCTTCCACGGCGTTGTTCCACCTATGAAGATTAGCCCAACGACGGGCAAGGAGACCCATGCCTTCGCCAAGAACGACGAGGCGTTTAAGGAACTGCTGGAGCATGAGAACCCACAGGTGCAGGCCATTGTCGCTGCGCGGCTGGGGGTAAAGTCTACGTTGGAAGAGACCCGGACCGAGCGGTTCATCAAGATCGCTGAGCGTGGCACCTTACCTGTGCCGCTGCGCTACTACGCAGCCCACACTGGGCGGTTCGGCGGCGACGATAAGGTCAACCTCCAGAACCTGCCGCGCAAGTCACCGCTGAAGAAAGCCATCAAGGCACCTCCCGGCTACGTGATTATCGACTGCGACTCCAGCCAAGTCGAAGCGCGCACCTTGGCGTGGCTGGCTGGGCAGTGGGACTTGGTTGCGGCGTTCTACAAGGGTGAGGACGTCTACAAGATCATGGCGTCATCCATCTACGGCGTACCAGTGGACGAAGTTACTGACTCGCAGCGGTTCGTGGGTAAGACTACCATTCTAGGTGCAGGCTACGGCATGGGTGCCAAGAAGTTCCAAGCGCAGCTGAAGACGTTCGGTGTGACGCTGGAGCTAGAGGAATGTGAGCGCATCATCCACGTCTACCGGGCCACATACCCGCGTATCCCGCAGCTGTGGCAACAGGCGCAGGCAGCCCTAATAGCTATTAGTCGTGGAATGACGTCTCCGGTCGGTGAGCCTGATGTGCTGAAGATAAGCGACGGCGTCACGCTCCCCAACGGCCTCAAGCTGCGTTACCCCAACTTGCGCCCGCATCGGGACGAGAAAGGGAAAGTGGAGCTGGTCTACGACACCAAGAAGGGCAAAGCTGTTATCCCTACGCGGATATACGGCGGCAAGATGGTCGAGAATATCTGCCAAGCCTTGGCCCGCATCATCATCGCCAACCAGATGTTGATGATCGCCCGGAGGTACAAGGTAGCCATGACCGTCCACGATAGCGTGGTGGTGGTAGCACCGCAGGAGGAAGCTAACGAAGCGCGTGCGTTCGTTGAGCAGTGTATGCGTATCCGCCCGAAGTGGGCAGCGGCGTTGCCGTTAAACTGCGAGAGCAAGATGGGAGCAAGCTATGGCGGGTGAGATTAAACTCAGGTTCCGCTGGGACGGCGAAGAAGGGCGAGTCGTAGGTTCAGACTTCGTCAAACTGCTGGATACAGACTGGATTATTGCAGCCGACTTTCTGAAAGACATAATCTGGCTAGCCGAGGGCTACTACAAAGACGTCTTGAAGGCGAAGCACACCAACAAAGGAGAAAGCAAATGACCGAATACAAATTCACGCAAGACTGGTTCAGCCACAACATCCCTGTGTGGGAGCAGCTAAAGAGCTTGCTGCCGGAGCGGCAGCGGTTTCTTGAGGTCGGTTCTTTTGAGGGCCGCAGCATGGTCTGGATGGCCGAGAACATGATTTCTGGCGAAGCCCCTGCGGATATCTACTGCATCGACACATGGAAAGGCAGTGAGGAGCATAAGAACGGAGAGCTTAGCGGGGCCGAAGATCGGTTCGACCACAATACCAACATTGTGGAGGAAGAAAACAAAGTCTACGTCCATAAACTCAAAGGCAGGTCCATCCAGCACCTCGCTTACTGGTTGGTGGAGGCTTTCGAAGACCACCCGACTTTCGACTTTATCTACATCGACGGCAGCCATGTTGCCAAGGATGTGCTGACTGATGCGTGTATGGCGTGGCCGCTGCTGAAGCAGGGTGGCCTCATGGTGTTCGACGATTATCTGTGGGGTGAGAGCCGAGACATCTTGCACCGCCCTCGCTTGGCGGTGGACTTCTTTGTGAATACTTTCGCTGAAGGGCTTGACATTGTTCACATAGGTCATCAGTTTGCGGTGCGTAAGAAGTGACAGGCAACATCGTTACACGCCCACGCAAACCTGCCGGCTGGTGGACGCCCGGAAGGCGGCAAGAAGTTTGGGATATGTACGTAGCTGGCGAGCCCTTTGAGGTGATCGCCAAGCATTTCGGTGTGACTCTCTCCGCCGCTGCGCGGCAAGTTTACGCCCATAAGAAGGAGCAATCCAAGTGAGTGATGAAGTGAAAGTGAAGCCGGTGGACCCGGATTATAAAATCCCCAGCATCATGGTGGCGACACCCATGTACGGTGGCATGTGCACTGGGGCTTACGTGCAGGGCTTGCTCTTCACGATGGCCAAGATGCGCGAAGTGGGGGTGAATATCTTCTGGTGCCAGATCACCAACGAGAGCCTCATCACCCGTGCCCGCAACGAACTGGCGCGTGTCTTCCTTGAGAAGGAGATCGACTACCTGATGTTCATCGACGCCGACATTGGCTTCGATCAGAACGCTGTGGCTATGCTGTTAGCGGGAGACAAGGACATCGCGTGCGGTATCTATCCCAAGAAGGAAGTGAACTGGGAGAGCGTCAAGAAGGCAGCGCGTGAGGGCAAGAACGACCTGCACGACCACGCTGGCGCGTTTGTGTTCAACATGGTGGGCAACAGCCACCAAGAGACGGATGACGACGGCTTCATCGAGGTACGCCACGGCGGCACGGGCTTCATGCTCATCAAACGCCGTGTTTTTGAGGAGCTTGCTCCGCATGTGCCCACCTATCGGGTATCGTCATTCTTTGATCCGGAGAAGGGGGAGTATGCCAAGCCCCTGACCCATGAGTTTTTCGCAACAAGTATCGACGACAGCGGAGCGTTGCTGTCCGAGGATTATCACTTTTGCGAACTTTGGCGGAAGCACGGCGGCAAAATCAATGCCCACCCGTTCATCCGTCTAACCCACACCGGCACGTACACCTATGATGGTGACATTCTAAAGTCCGGTGGCAACCTCAAGTAGGAGCAAGCAAATGAAGAAGGTCACGAAAACTAAGAGCGATCACGCGCGCAAGTTGTTTGCGGATGGTCACAGCACCGCCGAAGTTGCAAGGATTGCGAATGTGAACTACGGCCACGCATGGAATATCCGTAAGGGTATGTTAGCGAAAGTGCAGGCGGAGCCGGAGTCCGAAAACGACGACAACGTGGTGCGTCCAAGGGTTGTAGGCCCGCATAAGATGCAACGTGTTACGAAGGAACAAGCAGAACAGCTTAAAGAACAGGCACGGGAGAAACACTCCGAGCTGCTCTACAGCTTGTCTAACGGTAAGGGCAGAGAGCGCATAGCGCCTGAGCCAGTTGCGGAAGAGCAGCTTAAGCAAATCCTCGACAAGCGGGCCGAGCAATACGGTGCCTTCATGCGTAACGCCGACATCGCTATTAAGCTTAAGCAAGTGATCCACAATGCGATGGTGCGTGAGGATACGCAGCTATACCCAGACCAGCTTCAAGCTCTCGATATGATTGCCGCGAAGATCGGTCGTATTTTGACGGGTAACCCGTCGCACCTAGATAGCTGGGTAGATATCGCCGGTTATGCTAAGCTGGTCTCAGACCGACTACAAGGCACGTCGAGATAAGGCTAAAATAATGACAGCGTGGTCCTATAGCAGCATCAAAACCTTCGATCAGTGTCCGAAGAAGTACTACCACCTCAAGGTGGCTAAGGACGTCAAGGATACTCCGGGGGAAGCTGCTGACTATGGGACCGCCGTCCACGAAGCGGCTGAGTTGTTTATCACGAAGGGGGCACCCATCCCTGAAAAGTTCGCATTTATGCGCCCCATCGTGGAGCCATTGGCGAAGAAGCAGGGCACCAAATACGCCGAGATCAAGATAGGCGTAACGAGCGACATGAAGCCCTGTGGCTTTTTCGACAAGGACGTCTGGTACCGGGGCATCGCTGACTTGCTCATCGTGAACGGCAGCAAGGCGTGGTTGGTGGACTACAAGACCGGCAAGAACGCCAAGTACGCCGATATGAAGCAGCTGGACCTGCTGGCCGGTGCGGTATTCATCCACTTCCCCAAGGTGGAGACCATCAACTCCGCACTGCTGTACGTTGTCAGTCAGGAAATGCCGAGGAAGACCCATCAACGAGAGAGCTTGGCTGCTTACATGGGCGTGTTTGACACCCAACTGGAAAACTTGTCAGACGCAATGAACAACGGTGTGTGGAACGCTAAGTCTAGCGCGCTATGCGGATGGTGTCCGGTTCAAACCTGCGAACATTGGCGGCCACGGAGGCGCTGATGCAACTTCTGAGCCTGAAGGCAAGCCTTGACAACTACCACCAGTCGCGGGCCGATAAGCATGGCTATTTGTACGTGCATAGCAGAACTATTGGTACCGTCGGGGATGTGGTAGAAGCAAAATCACTTGCCACAGGGGGTATCGTCACGCTGATGGCCCCGTACTTCGATGCAAAGGAGATCGAAGATGCCCAGAAAAATACGTGACTACCGCGACGAGTACTTCAAATACCAAGGCACTCCCGAGCAGAAGAAGAACCGCGCTGCCCGTAACGCCGCCCGCGCCAAGCTGATGAAGGCCGGCAAGGTCAAGAAGGGTGACGGCAAGGACGTTGCTCACGTCAAAGCGCTAGACAAGGGTGGCAGCAGCAGCGATGGACTCCGGGTGGAAGGCCGAGGGGCCAACCGCTCATTCAAGCGGGACAACAAAGGTAACCTTGTGTCGGAGACCAGCGCACGAGAGCGCAAAAAGAAGTAACGAGCTAGGAGCAAACTAGTGCAAATTATTGATAACAAAGCGCTGCTTGTCAGTGCCGATGACCCGTCTGTCATTACATCTGTAGTAACAAAGAGCGCCCACACCCGCAACGGTGTGCTGGTACATTGGGGGCAGAAAGAAGCCGAGAAGCTGGCAACGCTGGGCTTCAATCCCCCTTCACCCATCTTACGGGATTATCAGTGGACGGGTAAGTTCACGCCGTTTGAGCACCAGAAGACCACAGCGTCTTTCTTGTCACTTCGCAGGCGTGCGTTCTGCTTCAACGAGCAGGGTACGGGTAAGACCGCCAGCGTCATCTGGGCCGCCGACTACCTGATGAAGAGGGGGCTGATTAAGCGCGTCCTTGTGCTGTGTCCGCTGTCGATCATGAAGTCCGCATGGCAGCAGGACCTGTTCAAGTTTGCCATGCACCGGTCGTGCAGCGTGGCGCATGGGGCTGCGAAGCAGCGGAGCAAGATCATTCAAGCCGGGTCCGAGTTCGTCGTCATCAACTTTGACGGCGTGGCCACCGTGCTGGACGAGATTATGGCGGGCGGGTTTGACCTTATCGTCGTGGACGAGGCGTCGGCGTACAAGACGGCTACCACCAACCGTTGGAAACTTCTGCACAAGATACTGAAGCACACGGACCCACGCCTGTGGATGCTTACTGGTACGCCAGCAGCACAATCTCCACTGGACGCGTACGGGCTGGGTAAGCTGGTCAATCCGGAAGGTACCCCGAAATACTACACGCACTTCCGCTTCAGCACGATGTACCCTGTGACGAAGTTCAAATGGGCACCCAAACCTGAAGCCCCGAGGATCGTTCATAATGTCCTGCAACCGGCTATCCGGTTCGAGAGGAAAGACTGTCTCGACCTGCCGGAAGTCACCTATGTGGACCGTGATGCGCCGCTGACCCCCCAGCAGGCTAAATACTACAGCCACCTGCGCAACGACATGATTCTAGAAGCGGCGGGCGAGGAAGTCAGCGCCGTCAACGCAGCGGTCAAAATGAACAAGCTGCTCCAGATCAGCGGGGGCGCTGTCTACACTGACAAGGGTGAGGTGCTAGAGTTCGACGTGTCTAACCGGCTGAACGCCGTGCTGGAAGTCATCGAGGAAGCAAGCCACAAAGTGCTGGTCTTTGTGCCGTTCACTCACACCATAGAGCTTCTGCGGGCGCACCTAGAAAAAAAGGGAATCAACTGTGGCGTTATCAATGGCAGCGTATCCGTAAACAAACGCGCAACGCTGATTGACCAGTTCCAGAACACCAAAGACCCCCACGTCTTAATCATCCAGCCGCAGGCGGCCAGCCACGGGCTTACCCTTACGGCGGCAGACACAATCATCTGGTACGCACCTGTGACGTCAGTGGAAACCTACCTGCAAGCCAACGCCCGTATCAACCGCCCCGGCCAGAAGAACGCCATGACCATCGTGCACATCCGAGGCAGCGAAGCCGAGTCACACGTGTACAACATGCTTCGCGGCAACATCACGAACCACGAACGAGTGATCGACCTGTACCGGAAAATCTTTCAGTAGATTGTTGACACTGTATAGTGTAAGCGGTATACGGGTTACCCAACCACAAGGAGCAAACCATGGACGAGGATATCCCAGCTGACAAGCTGGTGTCGGTTTACCGTCGCATTCGTACAGCGATTGACGAAAAAGAGGAGGAACATAAGCAGGTTGTCAGCGACCTGAAAGACAAGCTGGAGCTGGTAAGCGAACGCTTGCTCAAGCTCTGCAACGACCAGAATGTCGATAGCCTTCGCACTGTGGAAGGCACCGTCACGCGACGGATTAAGTCGCGGTTTTGGACAACCGACTGGGAGTCCATGTACAAATTCATCAAGGAGCAGGACGCACCGTTCTTACTGGAGCAGCGTATCCACATCGCGAACATGCGGCAGTTCCTTGACGAAAACCCTAACCTGCACCCCGTTGGTTTGCAGGAAGACCGGAAGTACGCCATCACCGTCCGTAAACCCTCTAACAAGTGAGGAATGACATGACCGAATTGATTACCCTTAAAAACAATCTGCCCGCACGTTCGGAGCGCCGTGCTTCGCGGCTGGCAGATAAGATCGCCACTGGCGGCAGCCTGCGCCGTGTTGCCACCAACACCAACGGTACCTTTAAGCGTATCGTGGGCGGTGAGCAGATTGGTAAGGCTATCCCCCACCAGATCGACGTCATCATCGTCGATATGCTTCCCGATGTGTCGCGCGAGTTTTATGCAGCCGCCTACGACCCGGAAGGTACGCCTACGCTCCCCGATTGCTGGTCAAACGACGGCAAGACCCCGGACGCCAAGGCTTCCAACCGGCAGGCTTCCAGCTGCGCTTCTTGTCCGATGAACGTCGACGGTTCAGGCACCCGTGGTAAGGGTAAGGCTTGCCGCTTCAAGCGCCGTCTTGCTGTGCTGGCCGAAGGTGACCCCTCGGGCGAAGTCTATCAGCTGAGCATCGCGTCCAAGTCCTTGTTCGGTAAGAGCAGCGGGCCGACCTACCCGTTCGAGTCGTATTGCAAGTACCTGAAGTCCAACGGCGAAGCCCCGGATACCTTGGTGACGCGCGTGGCGTATGACCTTGATGCCGATACGCTGACGCTGAACTTCCGCGAAGTGCGCTTTCTTACTGCGGAAGAGGAAAACCTTGTCGATACCGTGTACAGCGACCCCGAGACCAAGCGGTATACGCAGCTGACCGTGTCCGACACGGAAGGTGCGGCAGTGAAGCCGGCAAGGGCCGCTGAAGTTGCGCCGAAGGCCGCTGTCGTGGAAGAAGCGGATATCGAAGAAGAGCCGGCACCGATCAAACGCCCTAACCCGAAGTCTGAAACCGCTGCACCTAAGCCGGTTGAGGACAGCAAGCTGGCTTCGCTCATCGACGACTGGGGCGACGAGGACTAAGCGATGTACGGCTACAGTATCAAGGTAGCCGAAGCTGTCAGGAATGCTGACGAGAGCCTTCTGGGCGTCCAGCTTGGGCGTAAGTGCGTAGAACGTAATATCCCTATCGTGGATGTTGCGCGCACCCTGAAGGTCTCTCGTCAGACTATCTACAGCTGGTTCACGGGACTTACGCATCCCCACCCACACCGCAGGGAAGCTATTCTGCTGTGGATGAGGCTGGACCTGAAGACCGGCGACTGAGCTTCGGTGGACGTATCAACTGGCGGGTTTGCCCGCATCAGTGGACTTTGCAATGCAAAATGTAGACCTTTTGAGTACGGTGCAGCCAGCCGATGGTTGGTTTGCGGTTCTCGGCATAAAAGGTCCGCGCGACGTACGGCAGGTCTTTGTAGCTACGAGAGAAGAGGTAGACGCACAGGCGGCCAAATTCGTTTCACAGAAACGGAACGTATTTTTCGGGGTGGCCAAGTATGCCACCAACGAGAACCGCCTGAAGGACAACGTCAAAGCTCTACGCGCGTTCTGGGTGGATATTGACTGCGGCCCTAGCAAGGCTGAAGTCAACGAGAAGACCGGCAGACCCGAAGGGTATATCGACCAAGCCGCCGGCTTGGCGGCACTTCGTGGTTTTTGCAAACTGGTCGGACTTCCTCGTCCGCTGCTTGTTAACTCAGGACGCGGTATCCACGCCTACTGGCCCCTTACCCGTGACATCACACGGCAGGAGTGGGAGCCCGTAGCTGCAAGGCTTAACAGCCTATGCGTAACGCATAACTTTTATGTCGACCCCTCGGTGTTCGAGGTCGCGCGTATCCTGCGCGTACCCGGCACTTTCAACTTCAAGGACGACCCAGCGAAGGAAGTCACCGTCATCGCTGATGCCGGCGCAACAGATTTCGATGTGTTTCGGAACACCCTAGGTGTTTCAGAACTCCAAGTCTTTGATATTCCAAAAGAACGTAGGAGCAACTTGCGGGAGAAGCTGCAAGAAAACACCACGTTCAACTTCGCCAAAATTATGCGGCGCAGCCTGAAGGGTGACGGCTGTCAGCAGTTGGTAGCCGCGTACAAGGATCGGGAGTCTCTCTCCGAGGTGCGCTGGTTCGACGCCTTATCGGTGGCCAAGTTCTGCGTAGATCGTAGCTCGGCCATCCAGAAGATATCCGTGGGGCACCCTGACTACGACCCGGTCAGAACGCTGGACAAGACCAAGCATATCAGCGGCCCGCACAACTGCGCTACGTTTGAACGCAACAACCCCGGTGGCTGCTACGGCTGTCCATATCTAGGTAGGATTAAGAACCCTATCGTCTTGGGTAAGGAGGTCGCTGAGTCTGAGACGGAGGACGGTAACTACGTCATACCCGAAACCGAGGACGTTCCGGAAGAAATCCGTATACCCAAGTTTCCTTACCCCTACGTGCGTGGGAAGAAGGGGGGTATCTACCTACTCTCTGACAAGGAGGAGACCGAACCGGTCCTTGTCTATGAGCACGACCTGTATGCCGTGAAGATTATGACCGACCCGAAGGACGGTGATGTGGTCCTGATACGGTTGCATTTGCCCAAAGAAGGCATACGTGAGTTCGTGTTACCATACGCTGTGGCTTGCGGGGACTCGACAGAGCTACGCAAAAAGCTTGCGTTTAACGGCGTAGCGTCAACCACCAAGGAGTTCCCTGCGCTGGCGACGTTCGTCACCCGGTCGGTCAAAGAGATGCAATACGAGAAAAAGGCGGAACGTATGAGAATGCAATTCGGATGGGCTGACAACGACAGCAAGTTTATCGTTGGTGACCGTGAGATCACGGTCGATGGCATATACCATAGTCCTCCGTCTTCGACGACGGCGGGGCTAGTTGAGCACCTTGTGACGGTAGGCAGCTACGAGAAGTGGCAAGAGGTATTCAACCTCTATGGTCGTCCGGGGCTTGAGCCGCATGCTTTTGCGGCGTTGGCTGCCTTCGGTGCCCCTCTGTTCAAGTTCACAGGGCAGAGCGGCGCTATTCTGAACGTCATTCACCCCAATTCGGGTACTGGTAAGACCACCATTCTGCACATGTGCAACAGCGTCTGGGGTCACCCGAAGAACCTATGTGCGATCAAGGAGGATACTGCCAACGCCAAGACGATGCACCTCGGCATCATGAACAACCTGCCGTTTACGGTGGACGAAATCACGAACATGCAGTCGACGCAGTTTTCCGAGATGACGTACAACATGAGCCAAGGGCGCGGTAAGAACCGCATGAAGTCCTCTGGCAACGAGCTTAGGTTGAACGCCACCACATGGCAGACCATCAGCTTATGTTCGTCTAACGCATCTTTCTACGAGAAGCTGCACGAGAAGAAGAACAACCCGGACGGCGAAAAGATGCGCCTGCTGGAGTACAAGATTGGCTACAGCGATGCGCTGCCCACGGAACTGGCCAAGAACATGTTCGATCACCAGCTTATGAACCACTACGGTCACGCCGGTATCATCTACATGCAGTGGGTGGTGAACAATCTGGAGACGGTCAAGGACACCCTGCGCACTGTGCAGCTGAAGATTGACCGGGAACTCAAGCTGACGCAGCGTGAGCGGTTCTGGTCTGCCGAAGTCGCCGCCAACATCACCGGGGGTATCATCGCCTACCGGCTGGGCATCATCGACTGGGACATGAAGCGCATCTACGCGTGGGCCACCCAGATCGTTGAAGAAACCCGCAAGGACGTATCAGCCCCGGTCGAGGTTTCGGCTGCGGTGTTGGGCGACTACCTGAACCGGCATATCCACAACATGCTGGTCGTCAACGGCAACGCGGACAAGCGGTCAAACATGCTCTCGCTGCCCAAGCAGCTGCCGAAGGGCGAACTGCTGATACGCTACGAGCCCGATACGAAGCGGTTGTACCTTAGCTATAAGCACTTCCGGGAAGACTGCATCCGCAGCCAGATCAACTTCAAGGACTTCACGGAGGATATGAAGAAGCGCGGTGCGTATATCGACCCGTGCAATAAGCGCATGTCCAAGGGTACGGAGCTGACCACGCCATCTATCTACGCCATGGAGTTCGACACCAGCGTAGGTGACTTTGTCGATATGGACGAGGTGGTCGCGGCGGAGAGCGAGGATGAAAGTTGAGGGTGTCGCCTACGAAGTGAACTGGCGGAAGTTCAAGCGCGGGACGTCCATATTCCTACCGTGCTTGGACCCCCGCAGGGCGAAGGAGCAGGTGCTGACCGTGACCAACCGCCTGCGGCTAAAGGTGCTGTTTAAAGTTACCATCGAGGATAATGTAAGAGGTTTACGTGTCTGGCGCGTTCGCGTATGAACGTCAGCGGAAGTTTGCTCCTTCCGTTGCTTCCCCGCTGGTAAGGTCCCGCCGACTTTACCAGCGGGGTTTTTTATTGCGGTTTCATATTGCTTTGCTTCGCAAACACGGCTTCATCCAAGTCAAGCCCCATACCTGCAATGTCAAACATGTCGTCCTCGAACGATGCGTTCATAGCTGTGACGACCGTATAAGGGTCGACCTCATACGCCGGGTTACCGATCTTTTTATTATACTCTCGCACTTCAGCAAACGCTGCGTCGAGTTCTGCCCGCGCACCCGGATCACCGTTGCGCAATCGGCGGTAGGCGATTTTTACGTCTTTCAGCAGTTCGGTTTGCTGCTCTTTGAGTTCCTTTATACGCTCGGTCACCGTACGCGCGAACCGCTGCGTCTTGGACACTTCCGTTGGGTTATACCCTATAGCAGTGCCGATGATATCTGCGTTGGTCAGGTCTTCCTTGGCCACGCGGATTTTCTCATTGCCGGTACGTACGCCCTCGGTAGCAAACTCGTAGGCTTTTACCCCCGCCTTGATCTGCGCCGGCATACCCAGCTTGAGGGCGTCAAGGATGTTCCCCTTGGCGATCTCCTCACCCATACCAACTATGTTCAGCGAGGCCGACGCACCGGGGATGTTCTCTACCAGTGCGTTGTTAATCAGACCCTTCCAAGTGTCGGCGTCACGTGGACTGCGGAACCACAGGCCGGCGAGGTCGAGCGAGACGCGCGAACCCAAGTTCCATCCGCTGAGTTCGGATGCAGGGCCATTGAGCAAAACACCCGCAAGCGTGTGAGGCTTTCCATCTACGCCATTAATTGTAGGCGAACCGAAGTGATTTGGCAGCCACTCATAGATGAACTGGGCTTCGACGCTGTCCGCAGTCAGCGGATTGTGTTTCATACGAGCACGGCGGTCGTCGTCATCGTCCGTGCCGTCTTGGAGGGCTTGAAGCGCGGCCATACCGATAGTGAAGAGCGGCATACCTGTCAGGCCGCCGAACATGAAGCCCGCAGCCAACGTGCCGGTCAGCTCCTTGGTATAGACAGCCGCTTCTTCACGCTGAGCTTTCTTGTCCGGGTTGCCGATAGCAGCAATGCCACGCGCCATGGCGCGCCCTGCGCGGAAGAAGAACGCCGTAGTGATAACGGAGTAGTACTTAAACAAGTACACCGCTTTGGCGAGCTCGCTACCCTTCATGACGGGTGGGCGATAGATGCTGTTGAAGTTACCCAGCGTATCCGCAACCGTCTTGGCGGCGCGGTCAATAGCAGCTTGCTGACGCTCTTTGGGCTCAAGGTTGCTGAGCTTGTCGTACTCCAAGTCGTACGCCGCCATAAACGCAGCTTCGCGTGTCAGCTGATCCGCTACGTCCAGCATGTAGGTCATACCGTCGTAGAACGTATCCCACGCGCGTTCGCGCTTCAGCCCCGCCGCAGTGCCCGGTGTGCGTCCACGGCGCATGTTATACGTCGACATGGGTGTAACAATCCCATAGTCCCGGTTTGCCGCCTCCAACGCTGCCTTGCGCCGAGGGTCGTTCTTGATGATGTTTGACTCCCGCATCGTAAGCAGGCGCAGCGACTTCGACTGCCCCTTGTCAGCGTCTTCCAGCTTAGGTGTAGCCTTGAAGACGTTCATATAACGCGCAAGCGCTTTAGTAGTCGCGGCGAGACCGTACCGTGCGTACAGGTAGGGAGCTACACGCATCGGGATACCCGTGATCTGCGTAATGGCAGTGGCCGCTGACGTCAGGAACGAAATATACGCGAGCTGGTTCGCACCTGCTACAATCGCACCCGCAATGCTATCGGTGGCAGGCTTATATTCGGACTCTATACGCTCTTCCATACTGGCATAGAAGCTACGGATCATCTGGATGCGGTCAGCGGGTTCCTTACCCTGACCCTTGGGGTCCGTAAGGTTCTTCAGTTCCAGCATGCTACGGTCAATCTCGTTGCGATGCCGAAGACGCGCAAGGTCAGTCGCGTACTCTTCGATAGTGTCCGCAGTGACACGCAACGTGTCGACGCTGGAGCCCAGACGCTTCTTAGATTTGATAAACTGCTTACGGATAGTACCTTCGGGGCTGGCCAACAGGGACAACTGATAGACGTCGCTAATCAGCTGATCCTTCTTCTCGTTGGTAAACGCATCGGGATTGGTCTTCTGGATTTTAGCCATGACCTGATACAGCGTCGAGTTGACGCTGGGTGTATCAAAATCGCTAAGGTCCGCTGGGACGTCAAGACCATAGGCAAAAACGGAAGAGTCGTCTTTTTTCTTTTTGAGCTCTTCAGCCCAGCCTTCCAGTGCGGCGTCACGTTCAGCGGCGCTTTCGTAAAACGACAGCACGGGCTTACCAAACGGCGTCTTTTTCACGCGGAGCCAGAACCGGCCATAGCGCCGCCTCGGGAAATACTCACGGTAGAAAAGCCCTAGCGGCACTTCTGGGTAGTCTTCGTGCGCATCCTCCTTGGCAGGAGCATTTACCCTGTCGTGGAGCTTGTCGTGCTGCTGGCGCAGGTCGAGGACCATACGCTTGATAGCCATGTCGGAAGCCCCGGCATCTTTGAGGTCTTCCATATACTGCTCGGTCAGCATGCGGCGTGTGTCGTAAAGCTTCCGGTGCATGTCACGCAGGCGCATATACATCTCTTGCGCACCTTTAACCTGCCCCAGTTCGTTCCATGCGCGGAAACCACCGATAACATCAGCGGCACGCTTCCCCATTTGCTTGGTGTAGTAATTGCGGTCCTTGTCAGTCAGCTTGGGGTTAGCCAAATTGTTGTTATAAAACTTCCACGCACCATCGGTCTGGAGCGCGTCCTGCTCGGACATGCCCGATTTAAAAGCCTCGGCGTTGATGTTAAACCGGCTATTGTAGTCAATTGAATACGCCAGACGCTTTGCCCCAAGTGGGCTGGTCTCGGTGAACTTACGCAGGTCGGTGATGATTACACCCATCCGCGTACGGATAGCGACACGCGTGCCGTTTAAACGCCCGACACCCCTAACTGCCTCGCTCATAGCTTTGATAGACGGGTGATCGGCCCCCAGCAAAGTGGCAGCGTATTCAATCATGTCGTTCGTATCGAGCAGGCGCAGCCCCCGCAGCGCCATGAAGCGGTCGGCAAACTTCTTGGGGCTCATCAACCCCATCCAGTATTTGAACTCTCGGGCTTCCAAACCCGTCTTTAGCGCAGCCGTAAAGCTCTGCTGGAACTTTTCCGGGTCGAGCGGGTCGGCGGCAGTACGCTCAACCATCTTCTGGTTCTTGGCGATGCGTGCCTCTTGGTCGATGACCTTGGCGGCAGCGGGCTTTTTGGTAGCGGGCTTTTTGGCGGCAGGCTTTTTCTTGCCAGCGTAGACGACGGAGTCACTACCCACAGCGTTGCTGTCACCGCCCAGCGCCTGATCGTGCGCCATAGCAAGGATAACCCGGACTTCGCGGTCTGAGATGGCGAGGTCGGTGCCGAAGATTTTCCGGATGGCGTTCCTCAAGAAGCGAACAAGGCGATCAATCTTACCCGCAGCTATCGGACCGTCTTCCGACGCCTCGGCAAGCACTTCTTCGACGGCGCGGGCCAGCGGGTCTTCGTCACCCGAATACAGACCTTCGTTTTCTGCCATCCACCGGTCAGTGGCTTCCCGCACCTTCTGGTTCGTGCGATAGATTTCATTAAGTACGTCGTCGAGTCCCTCACGGAACGCACGCCGCAGACCGACATGACCAAGCACTTCGTGAAACAGCGTAGGAGCAACGTCTTCGACCGAGTCCATGTTGTCGGCAATAAGGTATATGTCGTTCCCTTGCAGGAAGCCAAAGGCGTCGAGGCGGTCGTCCTGCTCCAGCTGAGAACGAATGTCCGGCGGCAGGTCATCAACCGACTGCACCATCTTGACGTTGACGTTGGCGTTCCAGCGGCTGGTGATGGCGCGCACCACCGTGTCCATCTCTGCCAGCGAAATACCGTTGGGTGCACCCCTACCCTTACGGTACATAATCATATCCGGGCGTATCTGACCCATCAGCGCGCGATACTTCTGCTCAGTGATACGCCCAGCTTTGAAGTCCGCACGAAGCGCATTCAGCTTCTTAGTACGGTCGGCCTTCATCTCAGCCATACGCTTACGGGCACGGTCGTATATAGTGCGCTTCTGCTCCAATAGGAGAGCAGCCTGCTTCTTCATCTCAGCGGCGTTGGCTTTGATCTCGTTCTTGAGCGCCTGTTCTTCGGGGGTCAGTTTTACCCCCTTCTTGAAAAGGTCCTTACCAACCGCTTCCTGCCGAGTACGCAGTTTTTTCCCTGCCTTTCGCAGAGTGTCGACCTTATCCTGCGTAAAGTTGATGACACTCCAAATAAAATCCTTGTTGCGCCCGGTAGTGGTGGTCGGGCGGTTGGTCGCCGTGGAGGCAACTTCCCGTGTATCTTCTAGCATACGCACAAGTTCGGTGCGCTCGGCGTCATTGATGTCCCGCGCTTTACGCGCCTTGTCAATTTCCTCAGTCAGCAAGTCAACTTGCTCTTGCTGCGCCTCGTTCAACTTCCCAGCAACGTCCTCGGGGTCGACAGCATCACGGGAGAAGATATCTTTCGGGGTCGTAGCAGCTTTGGGCTTCACAGCTGGGTAACGCACGACCTCAACGCCGTCGACCGTCTCGCGCGGGCCAACCTTCGGCTGCTTAAGGATTTGCTTGCGCAGCCCAGACGCGCTGATGGAGCGCGCCACAAGTTTGCCACCCGGAACACGAAGGTGCCAAGGGCGGTCCTTCGTTTTAGATTCATACCGCACTTCATAGCCGGGGTTGTTCTCGTCCACGAACTTCTGAAGAGTGGCTGTCTCCGACGTTACTTCGGGCGCGGTGCCTTCACCCGCAGGGGGCGCAGCTTTAACGGCTTCTGGCGCAAGGGCTTCAACCGTAGCAACTTTTGGCGCAGGGGCTTCAACCGTAGCGGCTTCTGACGTACTTTCTTCGACGGCACTGGGGGTCTCCGTGGTAGGTGCGGGAGTAGGCGCAGTCTTCTTTGCTGTGACTTTTTCGCCACGTATCCGCTGACCGCGCTCCAGAACGGAACCGATGGCATCGTACGCGGCAACTTCGGGGCTTTGCAGGACGATGCGCGCGGCCTGCTTTTTCTGCTCGGCGTTGAGCTCTTCAACTTCAAAATCAAAAGCGTTTTCGGCAAACACCTTCTCAATGGTAGGCACCATGGCTTTGACCTGCGCCCCGGTGGGCTCGGCTATGGGCGCAACCTTTGGCGTCAGTATACCGTCTGCTCCTGCTTCAGGCGCAGTTCCTTCTTCGACGGCACTGGGGGTCTCCGTAGTAGGTGCGGGAGTTGAAACCGTTGCGGCCATTTTCCCAGAGTTATAATTATCCCGCCACGCTTCAAACGCCGCGCGTTCTTCAGCGTCACCGGGGATAAATATCGTTTTTCCACCTGAAGGCTTACCCTGTGAAGGCAAACCTAGCCCAATACGAACATCTCGGACGGTGTCCACGTCGAGCTTTGTGGCCGTTGCAATCTCGGCAGCAGTCTTATCTTGGGCGTGAAGGTCGGTGATGGTATCGAGGACAGCCGGGTTTCGCTGGCGTAAAACATCAACCGTGGCGCGAGCATTGTCTACGGCGTAACTGGGAGCGCCAGTAGGTGGCGTCAGTGTACCGTCTGCTCCTGCTTCTGCTCCAGTAGTGTCACCAGCAGAAACTCCAGTGTCAGCCACTCCGACGGATTCAGCTTGTGAAGTGGTTCGGGTATCTTCTTCGGCGGTCGCGGCAGCGCCAGCAGGTGGAACGCCTGCCCCAGCTGCTCCAGCGTCAGCCACGTCAGGTCCACCTGCTCCTCCAGCCACTCCCGCTGCTTGCGCTTCTTCGGCACCTTTTTTCCCCCGAACAGTTGGTTCTGGAACTTCATCTACCGGCGTAGTGGCAGCCGCTTCGGCTTCGGGCGTGGTTTTCGCGTCCTTACCAGCTTGGGCTCGGGCTTCCGCTCGGCGTCGAGCATTTTGAGCAAACGCAAGTGCTTCCTCTTCCGTGGCAACCACACCTGTGTTTAGGAGGTCGTCTGCCATCTGGCGGACAGCGGCGTCTTTCTCCTCGGGGGTAGCCTGCTCACTACCCATCGTAGATGTGATGTCGGCAGCGCGCTTCTGGAGTGTGTCCTGAATAGCAGCGCGATCACGTTCCGGTTGGGTCTCATAAACCTTACCCCCAGCGCCGGGGATGAGGGACGCAATAGCTTCAAACGCCGCCTGACCTGCGACACCCTGCATGGGGTCGACGTCGAAGCCTTCCCGCTGGAGCGCCAAGTTCTGAGCATAGCGTTCTTGACCTGCCTGCGCACCTTCGGGGAGCGCTTCGCTAACGGCACCAGTTAGGGCGCTACGAGCAAAACCCGGTGCAGCTTTACCTGTTACCTGTGCTGTTGCTCCGGCGGGTAGACCAGCCAAGGCGGCTTTCTCCGCGGCTTCACGCGCAGCGGCTTTGGTAGCAGCTTTGGTGGCAGCATTTATACCAAGACGGTTTGCAACAGCCGGGGCAAGACCAGTGGCGGCAGCGAGAGCACCGAGTGCGCCACCCAGCGCCATCATATCCGTGTTCTCGCCGCCGTATTCTTGGGCTTTCTCAGCAACGGCAGCAGCCTGCTCGGGGGTCACTTTACCGGTTTTGAGCAGTTCTTCTTGGACAGCGTCGTAGATGTCGCCCTTAATCATACCCACGCCAGACGCAGCACCGAGCGCGGCAGCTGCGGGGATACCCCCACCAGTCATGGCAGCGAGAGCGAACGGAACGGCAGAACCCACTACGCTGGCTGTGGTTTCAAGCGGTGAAAGAGCGAACGACTTACCGGCGGCCTTGACCTGCTCCCAGATACCCTTGTCTTCCGCTTCCTTCTGGATAGCAGCAGAGGTGATGGCATCTTCACGCGACCCAGCGGACTTTAGTTCGCCAGCCAAGCGGGTGACGTCACCGAGGAAACCGGAGACCGCGTTATCCGCGCCGAATAGGTCGGTGAGGGTCTTACCCGTGCCAGCCAGCCCTTGGGCTGCACTTAGCGGGATATCAGCAAGCCCCGCCAGCGCGCCACCCACCAGAGGCACTTGCTCCAGTAGGTTTTCTTCCTGTTTCGGCGTAGCAGCTTGCGGTGCCCGCTTCAGGATTTCCGCCTGCACGTATTCACGGCTAAGACCCGGTGGCCCTTCGACGGAGTAAACTTTACCGTCGAGCCCTGTCATCGTGTAGCGCGGCATTAGGCGTTACCCTTGAGGTGGATAGATAGGACCTAAGTCTACAGTATCTTGACCTGCACCGCTACGTCCGGAGTTTACGATAGCCATCGACCCAGCCTTTTGCACGTTGACGGGGTTAGTAGCCGGGTCGAAGTAGCGCGCCCCAAGCGCCTTTTCGTAAGCCTTCTGCCGCAAATACGAATCGTCCTTACGATACGCGTTGGGGTTTGCCCTGTACTCCCCCATCGACTTGGCAAGAGGCAGCCTGTCGTTAATCAACTTAGCGTTCTGGTAGATGCTTTGCGCGTACAGCATGACCGGATCGGGCTTATCACGCCCCGCTGCCGCTGCCCTAGTAGCTGCGATCTGTTGGCGAGTAAGGTCTGATTCGATATTCAACTTCTCGCGTTGGAACGCCCTATCTTCCCTGTCCTTCTTGTCAGTTTGAGCAAGTTCAGCGTACCTACCCTTACCCTGCATGTACAGGTCAGCCTCGCGGCGCGCTTCGGCGTTGCTCGCACCTTCGTCAAGCGCCAGCTGTTTAATAGCCTCACGTTGTTCGGCGCGCCGTTCCTTGACGTTCTCCTGATAACCGGGAAGAGTTTTACGGGCGGCCTTACCCGCTGCCGATAGTAGGGGACCCGTCTCGCTTGTCAGCGCGGCACCAAAGTCCATAAGAAAAGCATTTAAACCTTGTTTGCGGAGCTTCTCTTGACCTTCCTCGGACAGCGACTCGTTATAGAGCTTCTTTGCGCGTTCAGACGCTTCGGTCTTGGGCTGATACAGCTTCCTGTGCTCTTCAACCAACGCCATGGGGTCGGAAGAGTACCCAAACAGGTTATCTGGCGCAGCACTTAGTGTGCCGGGTGAACCCGTGCGAAAAGACACGATGCCACCGTCGGCGTAACTGCCGTCCATGGGCTCATCAAACATGTTGTCCGGAACGGGGAGCGCAGCCAAGCCGCCGTCAGCCATACCCATAGGCATATCACCCATAGGCATATCACCCATAGGCGGAGCAGGAGGAGCACCCATAGGCGGAGCACCCATAGGCATATCACCCATCGGGGGAGCACCGGGCGGCATACCGCCCATAGGCGGAGCACCCATAGGCGGAGCACCGGGAGGCGGACCTATGCCACCCATCGAGGCAGGTGGAGCCAAAGGATTAAAAAGCTGCTGAGCTACAGTTTGCGTGGGGGCCTGTGCAGTTTGTGCTTCAGCCATCATATATTTCTTAAGCGTAGCCGCCAACGCACCGACAGTAGGGTCAATGGTACCCATCTGCATACCCAAGGCTATCTTTTGCAGATCGCCACCATGAGCCATAAGAACTTCTCGGGGCTCGTCTAATAAGTATGGTGTCGTTCCCATGATTTAGGGCCCCCTAAACGTATTGTATGCACCAAGCCCGGCAAGCCCAGTACCTAAAATCTGTTGCCCCACGCCGGGCGTCGGTGCGTACGTCCGTGATGTAGAGTTGAGGTCCACGGGGATACCACGCATAAGATTGCTGAAGTAACCAAGCTTCTCCATCTCATCGTCCCGCACCCGCAGGAACTCAGCATAGTCATTATCAAGAAACCGCTGATCCATCCCCTGTTGCTCAGCCGCCGCAGCTGCCTGAGCTTGCAGCCGCGCGAGATCAGCCTGCTGCTGGGCTTGACCGATGTTACTCAGTGTCTGACCCGCCTGATTTGCGGTTTGAAACCCAGTCATCTTCTGCTCCGCGCCAAACTGACGGGACTGCTCTCTGAGGCGCTGGGCTTCAAGTCCTTGGTTCGAACCGAACTGGCGCGACAAATCACTAAGGCGCTGCGCTTCAATCCCGGCTGTAGTACCGAACTGATTGGACTGCTCTCTGAGTCGCTGGGCTTCAAGCCCTTGGTTTGAACCAAACTGACGCGCCAAATCGTTAAGGCGTTGCGCTTCGAGCCTTTGAGTCGAACCAAACTGACGAGACTGTTCTCCAAGGCGCAGAGCTTCAAGGTTCTGCTGTGAATCATACTGGCGGGACTGCTCACCAAGGCGCTGCGCTTCGAGACCCAACTGCTGGGTTTGCATAGCCCCTTGCAGGTTCTGCCCGCGAACACCGAGATCAGCCTGCTGATTGGCAAGCGCCGCACGAAGTGCGTTCTCGGCGTTCATACCGCGCATCTGGTTTTCAGCAGCCATGTTCTGGACGCGAGCCTGTTGCTCGTTGCTCAGGTTGGCAAGAGCGGTTTGCAGGCCGGTGGTGGTGCCAAGCTCCTGAACACCTAGAGCCGCTTGCAGGTTAGCCTGCTGCGCCGCCATCTGTGCTGCACGGTCCCGCTCGAACTGACCCTGCGAACTTTCAAACGCACCTTGGAGGCCACGAGCTTCGATATCACCCAGCTGCTGACCAAGGTTACGTTCGCGCTCAAGACCCGCCAAAAGCTGACGGCTACCACCATAAGTACCCTGACGAGCCGCTCCAAGGTCTTGAACTATCTGCCCCTGCCGCGCATCTCGTATGGCTTCGCGCTTCTGTGTATCGAGCACGTTGCGGATGTACGGCGACATGTACTGCTCGGCTTGCGCCTGATCGAAGCGGTCCGGTGCCGCCATCTGGAAGCGTTCAAGGTTTGCTTGAAACTGCGTCTGCGCAGCCTGCATCTTGTCGGCTTGTACGCGCTCCGCAACCGTATCGCGGACGTTCCCGAGGTCGCCTAGACCTTGAACGCTAAACTCCCCCGGCCTGAAGCCAGTGGTAAACGATCCAGAATTATAGTCGCTGGTAAACTGTGAAGGATTATAGCCGGCATTGAACTGACCCGGATTGAAACCCGTGGTAAACTGTGAGGGATTATAGCCGGCATTGAACTGACCCGGATCGTAATTCAGGTCAAGCGCGCCCCGACCCGCCTGATACGCCAGTGCAGAACCGGTGCCAAACTGAGCCGGCGCACCCATAGCAAGGGCGTTCTTTTGAATCTGTTCCTGCGCTGGGGTGAATTTCGCAATACGATCACCTGTGTACTTTTCGTACGGGCGGTTGGATATCTTCTGCGCACGCTGCATGATATCTTGGAAGTACGGTTCTGCGTACGCAGGTAGGCTATTCTGAGTAACCGTCGTGTTTGTAGGTTGAGCTGCGCCGCCTTTGCCGCCGCCAGAAGCGGCACCAGCGGCGGCACCAGCGAGCATACCCGCCCCCACTGCTAAAAAAGGAAATGGCATTAGTACAGCCCCCCGTTAAAAATGTTGTGCGTCATCACGCCAACCCCCCGATACCCTTGGCTACCTTGGTGTCTTGGCCACGACGAGCTTTCTTACGGGCCTTGTGAGCCTTGTTCATAAGCGCGTAGAGCTTCTGGGTGCCCTTGCTATGGCTACCAGCGCCGAGGCGGCGGATTGCTTCCGGTGAGAAGATCACCTCGTCGCGCGCCACGCGAGCTTTTTGCTTACCGCCAATACGAGCGGGGACAGAATCACTAACGCCGTCCCCACCACCACGAACAGGACGACCGCCCATAGCAGCAAGACGCTCGATGCCAGCATTGCTGCTACCGTTACCCATTTCCGAAACCGTGCGCGCATCGACGACAAAGGAGCCCTCCTTCATACCCACTTCACCGCCGCGAGCTTTTAGCTCTTCGAACTCCTCGGAGTCACCAAAAATACTGGTCGGTAGGCCGTAGTTCCCTCCAAAAGTAGCAGTGGGGAAGCTGTAGTTCCCTCCGGTAATCCGAGGGTCAAGGTTGCTACCAAAGCTGCTCATGCTGTTCATATTGCTGCTCATATCGCTGAACGGACTGGAGCCGGCGAAATCTCGGTTATAACCACTGTAGCCACTGCCGGTACCGTAACCACTGGACACGTTGATCTGTGGTGCCCCGACCGGGTTCACAACTAAATCTTCAAGGTCAAAGTTAGGCATCACGCCCTGCCCCGATACGTTTGTACCACGGATTGTGGTTCCGGGTAGCGGGTTATTTGACGGCGGCCCCGAAGCAATTTCTGACGACATACGGCCCCCATACATATTGGCGAGGTCAATGGCGTTCGCTCCGCCACCGCTATTGGTGCTGGGGCTAGACCTAGAAGTTGAAGCCGCTTCTCCAACCGTGCCGCCGCCGGGGCCACCCCCGCCCGTGGTTGTGGTAGTGGTGCCACCCGTACCCGTTGCGGGGTCGGAGGTTTTAGGCACGGGCACGTGCTTAACGGACGGAGGGGAGTACATAGATGCTGTGATTGCACCGGGGCTATTACGGCTGAAGAAGTCCACGGCTGCTTGGAAATCACCAGCGGCAGGGAGCGAAGCGACACCGCCCTCCGCCATGCGAGGGACGGGCGGCGGCTCCGGCTCAAGGAAATCAAATGCAGCACCGTTAGCACGCTTCATTTCTTCTAGCGTCCGAGACCGGAAGGTGCGCGGTTTTGGATAATAGGGGCCTTCGTATTTGTATTTATTTTCTTCTTCCTCCGGCGTGAGCATGGAGGGCTGCATGGCGCTACTAAGCCCACCATAAAGACCCAGCCCAGCGGCGTAGGGGGCGTATTTAGCAGCTGCACCCTTCAAGCCAACGGAAGCAGCTTGACCAAACTTCTGACCAAAGCCGGCAAGACCGGTTTTAGCGGTACCTAGCTGAGCCGTTTGCGAAAGAATTTCGGGGGCAAGGTCGGGGGCAATGGGAGCAAACGCAGGAGTCGCGGTCGCCGCTGCCGGTGCGCCAAAGCCCGCCGCGTCAAAGGAAGGAACTGCACTTTTACCAAAACCGGTACCAATACCGAGCATGTTATTACCCGCGGAGTTTAGCCCGAGCACACTACTCCCACCGGGACCGGGGGCCATAGGCAAACCCGTTGCGCTTGTAATTGGCGCTCCCGTTGGCAGCATATTTTGCGCACCGCCACCGACGATATCTACGCCGCCCAGAGTTTTAGTCGCGCCAATTTTACCCAAGCCCGCTGCGCCGCCAAGAGCCGCGCCACCATACGCACCAAGCCCAGCCATGAGGCCCTTACGGATATCGCCAGTTAGCGCCGTTTGGCCCGCGCCTACAAGGAGACCTGCGGTCATAGGGTTGATAAGGCCACCCGTCAGCGGTGCCGCAATAGCGCCCAATATCATGGGAAGCATTTTCTTCAGGAAGCTGGCTTCAGGCAGGCCCGTGTTGGGGTTAGTCGATAGGTCGCCGCCAAACTGCTGAGCCAAACCCCGCAGGCTGTTCACCTCACCCGGCGTCATGTGGACAAGAACGGAGTCCTCGCCGCGCCCTTGGCCCTGAAGCTGCTGCGCCATCGGGTTCGCACGGTTGTTAAGGCCAGAAAGAGACGGCAAGCCACCAGCACCCGGCATCGGGTTGTTATTGTACGTGCCCCCTGCGGGGGTGTACGGCGTGGGGTTAGATTGCTGAACGTCCAATACCTGCATAATCTGATCCTTGAGCGCTATCTCGTACGTACACTGACGCTACCGATTTGTCCAAATCCAATTACCGAAAGAGGAGCAACGCGGGTAACAGGCGGGAACTGAGCAGATACGTGGGTAATACCAACAATCACTGACGGTGTAGCAGGAATAGCCGGGGTAACACCCCCGCTAGCAGCAACTGCTGGAAAATGTTCGATTGACACGGTGGTATTACTGACGCGCCACATAAGCTCGACGTACTGGTTGTCCGCTGTAATATCGACCATAATGGGTGTCACAGCAATAAGGTGCGACGGGTCACCGCTTGATTTACGTGCAGGTAACGAGAACCGGCTGTTGGAGTTGGCGATGTCCGTACCGTTCTTACGTAGCCAGATGTCTACGTCGTGCGCGCTATTGTCCGTGTTCTTAAGCTGGATGCTGTAGGCGACGTTATAAATACCCCTCTTAGCGAAGGTAATCCGCGAGTTGCTGACGATGCTGATATTAGCTGGAAACTCGTTGATGTTCAAGGTGATGGCGTAGGCATTAGCTACGCTTGCAGCCGTCTGGTCTTGGTCGCTCGATAGCTGGTTATAGGGAAGCTGAAGGAAGCGCCCGTCGCCATAGAAAGTGCCGCCATAGAAGTTATCACCCATGACGTTGTTAATGATGGAGTTTTGCGCAGCGAAATCGTCCGTACCTACGTATAACGCATCGACCCTGTCGATATCAGCGTGGCTTGCAATCAGACTGCTGGTAGTAACGGTATCTGCGTTGACGTCGGTGCCCGTGAAGGTACCACCATAAAAGTTAGCAGCCCGGTAGGACTGCGCTTGGTTGGGAGTGATTGAGTCTAGCTGGTTGAAATAAAGCTCAATGACACGGATAAGCTGCCGCACGTACTGCGGATCATACTGCGCAGGCGGGTTGGGTAGCGGAGCAGCTTTGAACCGTTCAAGTGCCATCAGCGTCGGCCATCTTCACGAGCATCCAAACGCGGCGCACCAAGTTGCCACTGGACACCGAGAGCTTCGGAGCGGATTTTAAACGCCATCTGGCGCGCACGGGCGCGCATAAACACTTGGCTGGTGAATTCATCAACCGAGGTCTCTACGACAATTTTGCTGTCGTTGGGGTTGTTTGTGAGCGCCGAACCGGGGAAGTTGCGGGTGCGGATTTGCATATCTACCGCTGGGTTAT
>Ga0315905_10000827_pt1 | contig 33899 bp, 32 predicted proteins | sample LakEriMetagenome_5_FD_203522 | JGI IMG/M metagenome (GOLD analysis project Ga0315905, IMG submission 203522) | Freshwater fungal communities from buoy surface, Lake Erie, Ohio, United States - Buoy 4 MA121 | ecosystem: Environmental > Aquatic > Freshwater > Lake | place: USA: Lake Erie, Ohio... | reverse complement strand
TTTTGAACAGATCGCTTCTAAGTAAAGCTTGCTGTCTTTAATCTTTACAACTAATTCAAATTATGGATGTTTCTCTCTATCTCCAATGGTCTGCCTACGCCACGATCGCCAGTTTTGTGTTGATGGTCTTAGCCTTTATTTTCAAATGGGGATTCCGTTTTCGGCTGGTGGGCATTACCAGTTTTATGACCGTGTTGACCGTGGGAATTTTGGGACTGGGCCTAGGGCTATTCGATCGCCCGACAGTGGAAGGCGCGGTGAGCTTTAATCGGGTTTACGACAACGGTGCTAACCAAATTGTGATTACTGTCCCGCCGACAATTCAGCCCGACGAAGTAGAAGCTACCCTCAAACAAGCGGCCAATAATTATTTTTCCCTGGGGCGCATTTCCACTGATGGTCAAGAAATGGTGATCCGGGCCCGAACGTTAATCCACCCCCAACCGGGACTGAGTAAACCCTTATATGTTGGGGAAGTCTATAGAACCTTAGGCACAAAGGAAATGGATCAAGTTGAGGTTAAGTTAAATCAAAAAGCCTTGAAAGAACTCAGTCGTAATCAAGAGGCCTAGTTTAGGAATCTTCTCTCATGTTTAAGAATCCGAACCTCCAGCCCATCCTGTTCCAGCTTAAACAAAACCTCAGCGCCCTCTATGGCGATCGCCTTCGTCACCTTACCCTATTTGGCTCCCAAGCCCGTGGAGACAACCAGCCAGAGTCCGATATTGATGTCTTGGTTGTGTTGAAATCGCCGGTTAACCCTGGTGAGGGAATTAAAAGAACGGGCAAAATTGTGGCGGCTCTTTCCCTTGATTATGATGTGGTAATCAGTTGTCTTTTCATGGATGAAACCCATTATCAAAACCGTCATAGTTCTTTATTGCGTAATGTCCGCCAAGAAGGAGTTTTACTTTAACCGATGAACAAAGAGATATGAAAGACTTTTTAAAACAACTCTGTGCCAGTTTTGTGGGCACGATCGCCGCTGTCTTGATTTTGCTGGGTTTTGGTACGGGAAGTGTAGTGCTATTGGTGCTGTTACTCTCCTCAACCGGGGAGCCTGTGCTAAAGGAAAAAACGGCTTTGGTGTTGGATTTATCCGTGCCCATTAGAGATAGCAATCCACCCCTGAGTCTGAGCCAAAGTTTGTTGTCTGAAGGGGAAAGTTCAGTCCCCCTCCGCACCGTGGTTAATGCCATTGAAAAAGCCGCCCAAGATGACCGGATTGTCGCCCTTTTCATCGATGGCCGTCAGGGGGATCAAGTGAGTGGCTATGGCAATTTAAGTGAAGTGCAGCAGGCCTTAGAAACCTTTAAGAAAACAGGGAAAAAGGTCATTGCCTATGGCTTAACGTTTAGTGAACCGGGATATTATTTAGCCTCCGCCGCCAATCAAGTCCTACTAAACCCCTTGGGTGGTCTGGAAATGAATGGATTTGTCACCGAACCCATCTTTTTTACCGGCGCTTTTGAAAAATATGGCATTGGGGTACAAACGGTACGGGTGGGAACCTATAAAGGGGCGATCGAACCCTATACTCGCCAAAATTTAAGTCCTGAAAATCGAGAACAACAACAGGTATTGCTCGATCAAATTTGGCAACTTTATCGAGAAACTGTAGCCAAAAATCGCAAGTTAACCGCTGACCAAATCCAGGCGATCGCCGATCAAGATGGACTATTATTTGCCGATCAAGCAAAGCAGAATCAGTTTGTAGATCAGATTGTTTATTGGGATCAGGCCCTAGAAGAACTCAAAAAAACTGGTGTTTGGATTAATACCCCACCTCCAAAAGATGAAACAGAGCATAGTTTTCGTCAAATTAGTTTGAGCGACTATCAAACCCTGTGGGAAAATCAACAAAAACCCGATAAAAAAGCCGGAAAAATCGCCATTCTTTACCTCGAAGGGGCGATCATTAATGGTGAAGGAACCTGGCAAACTGTGGGCGGTGATCGCTATAGTCAATTACTGCGAGAAATCCGAGCCGATAACGATATTAAAGCTGTGGTGGTTCGCATTAATAGTCCCGGTGGTAGTGCCAGTGCCGCAGATATTATTTGGCGAGAAGTGGAATTATTACAACAACAAAAACCCGTGATTATTTCTATGGGCAACGTTGCCGCATCAGGGGGTTATTGGATTGCCACCGCCGGTCAAACAATCCTTGCCCAACCTAGTACCGTAACGGGGTCCATTGGGGTCTTTAGCGTGTTGTTTAATATTGAAAGTTTAGGCGATCGGGTGGGGTTAACTTGGGACGAAGTCTCAACGGCAAAACTGGCTAATTTGGGATCAACAATAAGTCCGAAAACCGAATTAGAGTTGGCGGTTTTTCAAAAATCCGTTAACCAAGTTTATGACCTATTTATCGACAAGGTTGCTCAATCCCGTAACCTATCTCCCCAACAGGTCAACACCATTGCTCAAGGTCGGGTTTGGAGTGGAGAGGCGGCTAAAAAAATTGGCTTAGTAGATCAATTGGGGGGCTTAGATAGTGCCTTAAATGTAGCTGCCGAACAAGCTAAATTAGGCAAAACTTGGCAAATCGAAGAATATCCTACCCGCAAAGGCTTAAATGCACTATTGCTTGAGAACTTAGGACAAAGCATTGCTCCCCTGTTCACAACCCGTCAAACGGCTTTGCCACTCCCGTTGCAATCCTCCTGGCAACAATTAGAAACCGAGTGGCAGCAATTAATGGCTTTGAATGATCCCCAAGGGATTTATGTTCGTTTGCCATTTTTATGGCCGTTACAGTAGGGTTTTATGGAGTGTTTAGATCCTTACTGACCTACGATAAAAATCTCATTAACTGCTAATTCTAGCTGGGGAAACGTGGGGGACTCAATTGTCATTGTTTCTTTGAAATTGCCCACTTCCTGATAGCAATCTGCCGATAATGCTAAAACTAAGACCGTTTGGGTTTGGGGATCGACAATCCAATATTCAGGAATGCCACAGGCTTGATATTGTTGACGCTTAGCAACATAGTCCCGCTCCCGTTGCAATTCCCCAGGACTGACCACTTCCACCACCAATAACGGCGGCAACATCGACAAACGAATGGTATTGCGCTTGGCTAATTGGTCAATATGCTCTTCTCTGATAATCGTTAAATCAGGAAAACGGTTTTTGGGTTCTCCGTGTACTTCTAACTCTAAACCATTACCCCGTACTCGCCGATAACCGACAATTTCAGCAAATTTGAGCAGTAAAAATGTGGCAATTTCAAAATTTAATCCTGATTCTGTCGGCACAGTAATTAATTCCCCATTGAATAATTCGTAGAGTTGATCAGTATCGTCTTCATAGGCGAGATACTCTTCAAAGCTTTTAAAGCGAGGTTGGAGAGCTAACATAAGCCACCGTTTTTTAAAATAATTTGGCTTTATTCTAACGATTTTTGGACGATCGCCTTTTTTCATTCTGTGCAAATAAAAAGACTTCTGTGCCTAGTTTTTATCTACTTTCTTGAATGAAGGTAATGGCGATCGCCGGGGGGATTAGCGACTGAGATCTACCTGCACTTCACCATTTTCAACTCTGACCGGAAAGACGGGTAATGCTTTTTCAGTAGACATTTTTCCCATCAATTTACCGACGACGGGGGGAAAGGGAGTCCAATCTTTAATTTCCCCACTGCACAAATCAAAGGCACTGCGATGGAAGGGACAGACGATCGCCCCATCTTGGATTTTGCCGGTTTTCATGGGCAATTTTAGGTGGGGACATTGATTGCTGACGGCATGGATAGTTCCCGCTTCGTTTAACAATAAAATCGGTTGTTGATTGAGTTTGACGACTTGACGACTACCGGGGGGTAAGTCACTGGCGGCCAGAGCTTTTGTCCAAACCATAGGTTTTAAAAGGGTTTCTCAAGGTTAATAATCTTTTAAAAGTTTAAGGGATGGGGGCGTTCTTCTGGGGGTTAGTGGCTTGGCTATTGAGGCGATCGCCGTTTGAACCCGTTAGCCGTCAATCCACCCCATGAACAATGGCGAAGACGGAGGTGTAACCATGCAAAAAGGTTTGGTTGCCTACTTGGCCAATTTCACCGTTACAAAAAAAGCCCCCCAAGGGTACGTCCGGGAAAAAGTTGCGGAAAAGATCACTATCAAAATTAGCAATTTGGTATAAACCATCTCCCCGCCCTAAGCAGGAAAAAATCAAAGCCCCGATCGCCGTTAATGAAGGTTGGGATGCCGGATCATCCGTCGGAGCGGGGGACGTATAACGTTGCAACAATAACCGCAGATCATCCGCCGAAGTTTGGGCATCCCGCAAATGAAACTGGAGTCTTTGCCCTGGCCGCACTCGGTCTCCCACGGCGATCGCCCCTTGGCGCGGATCAACCCCCAACAAATTACGAATCAAAAAGTCTCCGGGTTGGAGAGTCAGTTTAAATTCATCGTTGGCAATGCCCACAAATAAGGAAGATTGGGCCAAGGCTTGATCTTTTTCACTCAGGGTCGGAATCAAAGCCCGCAGCATGGTTAACGGAGCTTCCTCCGTTATTTGACCTGTGTTGGGATCTTGCCCTTGAATGGCGGTGATAATATTACGTTCGCCTCGGCTGACATGGAACGGCTCCCCAATGGGGCGACAACCTTGGGCCACAATACTGCCCAAACGAATTTTGCCACTGAGGGCCACTCCGATAGAGCCATCCCCATAACGCCTACCCGGATGGGATGCCGACTGTAAAAATAATGATCCCGTTGTAACGCCATTGTCTGCACTGGCAAGGCCGCCGACTTTGGTGGCTTGGGGATAGGCAAAATCTAAGCCCGCTAGTAAATCCGTTATGCCATCCGCCATCGGGTCAGTCAAAATAATAAAATCGGGATTAGTTTGGGGGTCAACACCGACCAAATCAACCCAGGTTTGGGGTGAAGCATCTAAGTCCGGCAGATTGCCCCCATCCAAATAGAACGGCGTAATGGTTACCCCCGGTAGTTTGGCCACCGTCAAACTGAAGGCTACTTCCCGTTCCACTTCCCGTACTTGCTTCGGGGTTTGCATACCGACAATGCCGCCGCCAATACAGCCAATTAAATTCGGAACGGCTAATTTTTCCTGAAGTAAGGGGATGAGCCGGGCCCCATCACTGGCAAAACTGGACGACAAAAAAACGATCGCCAAATCCCCAGCCCCCGATAATTGGCATTGCACCTTGGCGATCGCCTCATCCACGGCAGCTTCTAAGGACGGTCGAGTCGAGAGCGCATTAACCCATTGCAAGGACTGTGTCATCGGTGATGGTGAGTTGGTAAAAATAATAAAACAAAACTCGGCGTATTAACGGCGGCGTTCAATTTTAAACAATTCTGTAGCACTAAACCTAAGATCTGTTAGATATCGTTAACTATGCTGCTGGCTAGCGGAAAGGCGGTGAATACAATAGTCCTCCTTTAGTCCAAAGATTATTCAAGCCCCGCTCTAGCCCAAACGGTTCCCCTACATTGCGCTGATAAATTTCGCCATAATTACCCACTTGGGTGATCACCTGGGCGGCAAAATCCTGGGGCAAGCCCATATCTTCTCCTAATTTATCCTCAACTCCCAAAAAGCGGCGAATATCAGGATTATCGCTGGTTTTAAATGTTTCTATATTAGCCGCAGTAATGCCAAATTCCTCTGCTTGGATCAGGGTAAACGCCACCCATTGCAACGTATTAAACCAAGTGGGATCGCCCTCTGCCACCGCTGGCGCTAGGGGTTCCTTGGATAACACCACTTCTAAAACTTGATGGTCTTGGGGATTGGGTAAAATTGATCGCCGGGCCACCAATTGGGAACGATCCGAGGTGACGGCTTCACAGCGACCCTGTTGATAGGCAGCATATAAAGAATCCACATCATCGGAAACCACGGGTTGATAGTCCTTAACCCCCACTTTTGCCATCTGATCCGCCAAATTTTTCTCGGTGGTGGTTCCCGCCAACACACAAACCGCTTTTCCTGCCAAATCTTTTAACTCTTTGATGCCGCTACTTTTGGTCACCATCACTCCTTGACCGTCATAGAACAATATGGGCGCAAACTGCATTTTGACGGCGGTATCTCGGTTCAGGGTCAAAGTGGTATTGCGGCTGAGTAAATCGACTTCCCCGGTTTGGACAGCGGTAAACCGTTCTTGGCTACTGAGTTTACGAAAATCGACTTTTTTGGCATCTCCCAATACTGCTGCTGCCACGGCTCGGCAAAAGTCCACATCTAAGCCTGAATAGTCCCCTGCTTCGTTGACAAAGCTAAATCCGGGTACTTCACCGTTGATCCCACAAACCACTTTATCTTTGGCTTTGATGGCGGCTAAACGGCCACTGGTTGGAGCGGTGGCATTGACAGTAGTGGAATTATTGGGCGAGTTAGACGTTCCCCCACAGGCAGTGAGTACCGCTGAGCAAAGCAGTGTTCCAATCAGAACCGGCAAGGATTTCAACAAATTATCACTCCATCTGTACAGGCTGTTAGAGGTCATCTTATCGAAGAATTGGGTTAATTTATGATCGGATTATATAGTACATAATGGTTGTAACTGGCTTTTTTTAGTTGTTCCCGCAGTCATATAGTGGTGATCGCCCATTGTTAGTTAGGGCTTGCCGAAAGACTATTAACAGGGCCGCCGAGGGATATTACAGAGCTTTATATACTTATGGATAAATTTTTCTAAATTTTGTCTATCCTTGTGAGCCTTGCGATTGAGAAACAGCGATAAGTGTTAAAAAAAGTGAGTATAGAGCCATTCAGGGCAAAAAAGCTGGTATAAATGAAGGGAGGTATTGTATTTTATTAGTTTGTGATTAGTGATGAATAATTCTAGAGAAAGCCTTAATTAATTCGCTACCTGATAATCTTGAAATTGAGTAAGATGGTTGTAATTCAATGTTGGAAGGTGCAATGGTATCTTCTTTGATAAAATCAGAGCCAATAATCAATTGTAGTTGTTGCCAATTATTGTAACAATATTCTTGAAGTAACGGAACGATTTGATAATACCATCTAAATTCTAATTCTTCTAAATTGTCAATATTCATTAAGTAGCTATGACCAATTTGATAATCACGACCAATTAAGCCTCTGATTTTATGATTTAAAACTTCCATCAATTGGCCTAAATTAATATCTTCTATGATACTATTTTTTAATAACTCAGGATTAGGCATTATTTCAATAAAAGTAAACCGACGACGTAGGGCAATATCTAATAAGGCAATAGAGTGATCGCTGGTGTTCATCGTTCCAATGATATAAAGATTGGCAGGAATACCAAAGGATTGCTTAGAATAGGGTAAAGTTACTTTTAATTCGTTTTGTGTTCCTAAACGTTTATCGCTTTCCAACAAGGTAATTAACTCACCAAAAATCTTTGCAATATTGGCTCTATTTATCTCATCAATAATCAGAATATATTTATTGTCAGGATTGCCTTTTGCACGTTTACAAATTTCTTTAAATATCCCGTCAACATAGGAATAAGTAACAATACCATCCTTAATAGTTGGTTTTAAGCCCTCAATAAAATCCTCATAAGAAAATGATTGATGAAACGCAACATAATCTGAATAATGAGAAGTTTGTGGAGAAAAAATAATAGAATTATCTCGGTTTTTTTCTACTTGATCGGCTATGATTGAGTCAGTAATTGCTTTTGCAATATAAGTTTTTCCTGTTCCAGGTGGGCCGTAAAGAATGAGATTAGGAACACGAAGAAGAGAATTTTTAATTGAATTTATAAGAGTATTTGACTTATTTTCTATTGTAAACAAATCTTGATTATTGCCTAAAACTGTTTTAATTACAGAGGTTAATTCAGGATGATGGTAGTTGATAACTTCAAGCACATCAACATCGTATGAATCCACACGACTATAGGCTAGCCCCAAGGAAAATACAGAAAGATCAGGGGGAAATTCAGAATATAAAAACTCCTTAATTTGCCAAGAGTCAAATTCAGAAAACTCAGGTAAACTCTTTAAATATTCAGTAAAAAGAAGATTTTCATAATGAAAACTTGCAGAAAAATGTTTGTCAAAAATCTCGATAAAATGCTTTTGATGAATTGGACTAAAAATCGGTGAAAAACGATCAGGGAAGTATAAATACAAAACTCTCGATCTTAAAAAAAATAGATTTTTTAGATTCGTATTGCCGATAAAATCTAATCGAGAAAATTCACCCAGAATTGCATGATTAAGAAATTCAAGCAATCCATTTTTAATATAATTAAATGAGTCTTCAGAATTTTCACTTCTTTCTAATCCAAATTTATAAGAAAAATAAGCGAGAATAACGTAACGGTCTGCTCCAAGATAAATATCTTTGGTATCATTAAGACCGTAGTCTAAATAATCACAGAAACTACCCGTATAGCTTTCTAAGGTTAGCTCTGTAATTCTTTCAATAGGGAATTGTTGTATAAACCTCATATTACTTGAGCTTACTGTTTCTGACAATTTAGGATTGCCGTTTTTCAACCAATGATCTAAATGCTCTTTCCAGTCTTTTGGCATGAACATTACCTCTGTAATAATTCTTTTAAACGTTTAATTAATTTTTTTTGTTCTTGAGATTGATGCAAGTCTCCCCGCAAATCAACTGTTCCTACACGAATTATTTTATCACTTCCTTGTAATTGAAAGTTCTCATTTCTAGCGGGTGTATCTCCTGTTTGTGGATAAATGACTACGACTAACGGACAATTATAGCGATTAGCATAAGCATACATTTGATAAAAATCAGAGGATGATATATGGTCGCTTGGTGTTAAGATTTTGTATTTTGTATCTAACAATAGAGGAAAATGTTCACCTGATTTCACCACAAGATCAGGTTTCAATAAAAAGCTAGATTGATTATTATCACTATGAGCTAAATATTTATTGATACCTCTCGCCTGGGAAATTATGTGATAGTCTTGCAGTCTAGGGAATAAAATCTCTGAATGATGACGTTCAATAAAATTAGTAATAAATTTTTCAAATAATTGATTCATATTAATAAAAAAAGCAGGTATTTTGATATTTCCACTTGAAAACAATAAACTTTGCTGATTCAGAAATAATTTAGCAATTTCTAATAAATATTCATATCTTTGGTTTAAACGGTTAATTTTGATGTTATCAATTTTTTGAATTGTAATTATTTTCGGAAGAGTAACCTCAGCCATTAAACATCTTAATAACTGTATTGCCCTTAAGTTAAAAGCATCCTTGCTAGTAAGATATAATTTTTCAACACAATACTTTAAAACTTGATTGATTTCATTATTTACCGTAAAGTCATCATAATTCACACAAAATTGGTGTTTTATATTTGGCTTGTAAATTTGCTTCTCCAATTGCCATTTTCCTTTAAGTACGGATAAAATATCATCTCTTGATTCATAACAATGATAAGCTCCTCTTTGCCATTCTTCTTGTATAGATGTCACAAATAAACGAGTTAAAATTTCCAACCAATTGAGATTACCAGCTAATAAATAATGATAACTTTTAAATTGTTTTAAGGCTAAACCTGAATACTCTAATAAAAATAAAAGATTCGTGGTTGCTCTTTGAATAGCCGTACCTTGGCATAATTTCGGTAAAACTTGAATTGTATAATTTCCCAATGAAAAAATACCGACAGATTCCGTTGCTTTTATAATTCGTTTACCCCGATAAGTTGTCGCTATTAAGACTTGTTTTTTGTATTGCTGATTTAATTCTTCTAAATAAATTAAATCTCTATCTGTCCAACAAAGTTCTGTGATTATTTGATGTTCAAATCCTGTGTAAATTTCTGACTTGATTGGATTAACTATTGAATTTTCCTGATTTTCCAACATGATTGTATTTCTTTATTTTGCGCACTGTATGTTTTCCCAATTCTAGCAAACATGATAAACTAGCTCACAAATCTTCATTAATCTTTATCACGGAGAGGACAGTTCTTGGATTGCTCAATGTCTTATACTATTTTTCAAAACTCTTGTTGTAGATGATGTAAGTCAAAGCTTTTTTATAAAAAAATCGAACTTGTAATCTATTTTGTAATTTGATCTTATTCTTTCTCCCTATACTACTAATCGAAGTCAAATCAAACAAGTGGCGATCACCAGGTAAAAATCGAGAAGAGTTAGACGGTGATCGCCGAATATTTAGACACCCTTAGCGAACTCCTTGCCCGACTAGATAGCCTTCAAGACTTTGCCCAACTCTGTGGCGATCAGAGCGTGAAAAGTAGCAAAGAGCTTTTGCCTAGCAAAGATGCAGAACCCGGACTTTATCTGTTAGAAGGATAAGCATTGAAACCGATGAAGCCATCGCCACCGATTGGATTAATCAACAACTGCAAACCTTAAATATTCAACTTTAAAAGGAGCAAGCCTAATGACAACCAGAGAAAGATTGATTCAAGAAATTCATCAAATCCCCGAAGAAATTGTCGAAGAATTGCTCGATTTTTTATTATTTACCCAAGCCAGAAGAAATCAACAAAAAGAACAACAAACGCCTAGACCCTACGCCCTCTGTCAAGGAGAATTTACCGTTCCTGCCGACTTTGACGATCCCTTACCCGATGAAATCCTACAGGACTTTGAAAACCCTTTATAAAAATCATGCGACTCTTACTCGATACCCATATTTTTCTCTGGTTTATCAATGGCGATCCTCAACTTTCACAAGATTTTTGTAAATGCAATTAAAGACCCTAAAAATAGCGTATATTTAAGTGTAGCCTCCATTTGGGAAGCCATTATTAAATATCAACTCGGTAAACTTCCCTTGCCAGAATCACCAGAAGTTTATCTGCCCAAACAACGCGATCGCCATCAAATAACGAGTTTAACGATTGATGAAGAAAGCATCGCACATTTAACCAAATTGCCTCCCCTACATCGTGATCCCTTTGATCGCCTGCTAATTTGTCAAGCAATTCAAAATGACTTAATCATAATTACAGTTGATCAAAAAATTCGCTCTTATCCAATCATTAAAACTTTAAATTAATCAGACAAAAATGACAGAAGTCAACGTTTATTATGATTCGATAGGCAATACTTTAACCGTTTGGTTTGGCGCACCGCATAGCGGATCTCTGCGAGATCGCCAGACAGAATATGTCTGTGAAGAAACAGGGAATGAAGTTATTTTAATGAAAAATCAACAAGGAGAAGTTATTGGCTTTGAAAAGTTGAATTATAGTTTTGCGGCCAACACAAACCTTAAAATTTTCCTCGAAACGGCGATCAATCGTTAAAAACTTAAACCCAAGCTAACTTAGGAGAATAAGTCCCATAAAATGAAACTTACCAACGGTGATCAAGTTCTTTTGGGAGATAAACTTGAACGCTATTGCCTTAATCCCGAACATTCAAAAGGAAAACATAAAGCCCTTCTTTTTGAAAAACGCTTAGGTATTACCCTCGCTAACAAAGAAATTCTGGAAAATGCCCTAAAACAAGCCGCAATGGAAGGCAAAGCTCAACTTTATAAAACTGATCAATATGGCACTCATTATGACCTTATATTTACACTGGAAACTGAACTTGGAAAATCCCGTATTTTAAGCTGTTGGATTATCAGAAATACCGAAAACTTTCCTCGCCTTACAAATACTTACCCCATTGATTAACTAACTATGAACACCATTAAAGAATATGACTTAGTTGCCCTAACCGAAGATGTAATGGCCACTCATAAAACAACCCATCAGCCAATTTTATTACGTCGTGGACAAATGGGAACCGTTTTAATGTCATTTGATGATCAAGCTTTTTTAATTGACTTTACCGATCAACAAGGCAACACCTTTGCCATGGAAACCATTGAATTTGCTAAACTGCTACGCCTAATTACCGAACCTGAATTAGTTTGTGCCTAAATGCTAAAGCTGTAAGCGGAGATCGCCACTTAAAATCCCCAAAATCGTAATGAACAAAAGTAGCTATGGCAAAGATGTTGACGCTCTCTTAATTGAACTTTCTAACGAGGCGATCGCCTATGCCGAAAACGAGGGGGATGTGATCTTACACTACTCTCAAGATGACAAATTGATCCTGGTTGAAATTTTAGACTTTCGCCGTTTACTTTCCAGCGAGACAATTAGGGATCTAGGGGGGATCAATCGTCATTTTGGGACTTTTCAGACATCCTCTAAAAAATAGACTATCCCCATCCACCATGGGAAAACCACTCCCAATTGCTTTGCCATTGACTTCCTCGACCGCTTTCCTCTCTGATTTTTTCCCGGCACACCTCCCTTGACAATCCCCAGGTGTGATTAACGCAACTACCTTCCAAGTTATTCCCCCGGAGGTCACAGGTTTCATGCTCAAACTCCCTAAAACGCCGCTTTCTTGTCCCGCCCCTCGGAATGTTTAGCCCATTCTTTATATTTTCTACGGATTTAAAACAGTATCTACGTAGCTGTTGTTACAAAGCCTTGACATTTACTTTGCTAAGTTGTTAGGGAACTTTTAGTTAGGGGTCTAGATAGGTGAATCCAGTCTACATATCTGTCGTAGAGGGTAATCCCCATCTCCGCTCTTTATTAAGTTGGCATTTGCAACAAGCGGGCTACCTCGTGCAACAATGCAGCGGCTTTCATCAAGCACGTCAAGCGTTTAACCAACAATTGCCAACTTTAGCCATTATCGACTCTGACTTGACCGATGGCGACGGGATTGAACTGTGTCGTTTTTTATACCAGCAACATCAGTCAATGGTACTTATTCTTTCCGCCAAGAATACAGAAAACGATATTGTGCAGGGACTCAAAGCGGGGGCTGACGATTATCTAACCAAGCCTTTTGGGATGCAAGAGTTTTTGGCGCGGGTCGAATGCCTAATTCGTCGGATTCGCACGGTGGCGGCTCCTCTGTTATTGGATTATGGGGTGCTAAAAATTGATCTGGTGCAACGTCGGGTGGAATATCAAAGCAATTTCGTGGATTTAACGCCCCAGGAATTTAGCTTGCTCTATGTATTGACCCAGGCGGAGGGCAATGCCCTCAGTCGGACAGAATTGCTACGTCGTGCTTGGCCAGAGGCGATCGACAATCCCCGCACCATCGACACCCATGTTTTGTCCCTGCGTAAAAAAATTGAGTTAGATCCCCGTCAACCCAGCTTGATTCAAACGGTACGTAATGTTGGTTATCGCTTTAACACCGCCATCTTAGATGAGAAAAAAATTCCTGAGGAGAAATCTCCTGCGGCCCTAGCGTCGATGGCTTCAGCGAATCAAACCAGTAAGGGAGTCTACGCTTCCCAGATACGTTAGGACAACTCCAAACTTCAATTATCAGTACAATTGCTATTGTTTAATCAATGCGGGGCAAAAAACTCAGGAACTCTCTCTAAAAAAACGACTTTTTAAATGGTATTGGCCCGGCCGATTGATGATTGGGTGACTTGAGGATAGGGGCAAGACCAAAGCCGTTTCTTAATCTGGCCATAATGGCGGGGCTGGCTAGCTGGGGTAGAATCGTGACAACGATTTGCTGCCTCAGATTAAGTAATTTTTCCCATGATCCAAGCGATGAGCGTCTCCCAGTCCGTTAATTTTAAAGACCCAGCCTATTACTTCAACCGGGAATTAAGTTGGTTGGCTTTTAACAAACGGGTGTTGCACGAGGGCTTAGATGACCGCACCCCCCTGTTGGAACGCTTAAAATTTTTGGCCATTTTTTGCGCTAATCTGGATGAATTTTTCATGGTGCGAGTGGCGGGCTTAAAACAACAGGTGTTGGCCAATGTAACCAAGCTGACCGCCGATGGCCGATCGCCGTCCCAACAACTGCTGGAAATTAGCGAAACCCTGCGGCCGATGGTCAAGCAACAGGATCAGGTTTTTGAATACACCCTGAAGGGGGCGCTGGCCAAGGAGGGGATTTTTCTCAATAATTATGTTGATCTAAATCCTGAAGAGCGTTTTTATCTACAACAGTTTTATCACGATCATATTTTTCCCGTTCTAACGCCCTTAGCCGTTGATCCCAGCCACCCTTTTCCCTATATTTCTAACCTTAGTTTGAATTTAGGGGTGGTAGTACGCGACCCAGATACCGATGAAGAATTATTTGCCCGTGTTAAAGTGCCCCAGACCCTACCGCGCTTTGTGGCTTTACCCAAGGATGTCTGTCAGCCCGATGCCATAGAAAATTGGGTTTGGACAGGTATCCCCCTTGAACAGGTGATTGCCCATAACCTGGAGGCCCTTTTCCCGGGCATGATTATCCAGGAATGTTATCCCTTTCGCGTGACCCGTAATGCCGATATTGCGGTGGAGGAGGATGAAGCCGATGATTTATTGTTGGCGATCGAAGAGGAATTGCGGAAACGTCGGGTGGGAAAATCCGCTGTGCGCTTAGAAATCCATGGGTCTACCCCCAAACCGATCCGCGATCGCCTAATGAATGATTTGGGGTTAGAAGAAATTGATGTTTACGAAATTGATGGTCTCTTAGGACTAAAAGACCTCTTTTTCTTTTTATCCATGCCCACCCCCCATCTTAAAGATGAACCCTGGGGGTCTGTAGTACCGAATCGCCTGAAAAACGTCCACGAAATAGTCGATGGCGATAACGACGGCCGCATTGAGCAAGAGGGCGTAGATATTTTTACCCTCATTCGCCAAGGGGATATTTTGATGCACCATCCCTATCAATCCTTTAGCGCCTCGGTGCAACAGTTTATCACCCAGGCTGCCTACGATCCCCATGTGTTAACCATCAAGATGACCCTGTACCGCACATCGGGGGATTCTCCCATTGTCAATGCCCTGATTGCGGCGGCGGAAAATGGCAAACAAGTGGCGGTGTTGGTGGAACTTAAAGCGCGGTTTGACGAAGAAAATAATATTAATTGGGCCCGCAAACTTGAACAATATGGCGTCCATGTGGTTTATGGCCTAGTGGGATTAAAAACCCATACCAAAACCGTCCTAGTGGTTCGTCAAGAAGGGAAAGAGGTACGCCGTTATGTCCACATTGGTACGGGCAATTACAACCCCAAAACCGCCAAACTTTATACGGATTTAGGCTTGTTAACCTGCCGTCCTGAATTAGGTAATGATTTAACCAATTTATTTAATTTCCTCACGGGTTACTCGCGCCAAAAAGAGTATCAGAAATTACTGGTGGCTCCGGTGAATATGCGGGAGCGGATGGTGGCGATGATTCAACGGGAAACTGAACATTGTCGCAATGGGGGCAGTGGTCGCATTGTGGCGAAAATGAATTCCCTGGTGGATACTCAAATTATTCGTACTCTCTATGAAGCGTCCCAAGTAGGGGTCAAAATTGATTTAATTATTCGCGGTATTTGTTGTTTGCGCCCTGGGGTAGCGGGGGTGAGTGAAAATATCCGGGTGATTAGTGTGATTGGCCGTTTATTGGAACATTCGCGGATTTTCTATTTCCACAATGGGGGAGATGAGGAAATTTATATTGGTAGTGCTGATTGGATGAGCCGTAATTTAACGCGACGGGTGGAGGCGATCGCCCCGATTGAGCAACCGGATTTAAAACAGGAACTCCAGGAAATTTTAGGCATTTTGTTGGCCGACAATCGCCAAGCCTGGGATTTGCGGGATGATGGGGTCTATGTCCAACGGCGTCCTGCGTCCGAGGCCCAGTGCCAAAGCGCCCAGGCCACCTTTATGGCCCAGGCGATCGCCGAAACTGCGGAAGGCATCGAAACTTAGCCGGTTAAACCCTTAAATTTTGCAATCTAGAAGACGAATAAAGAAAAACGTCACCATTTTGAGGCCATAGGGGGACTTCCACCAAATGGCCGGAAAACTACCCACCGACGCATTCAGGGAAAAATCCCACTGCTCATACTCTTCAAAGCGGAGTTTCCCCTCCACCACCCAACCCACCTGTTGGGCAAAGGCTCCCATGATTTTACGGTCTTGGGTACGGAGGGTATCGATACTGCCCCCCACCTTTTGATATGCCGCCAATTGGACACTAAACCCAAAGCGGTCTTGGCTATAGGTGCGCCACAGGCGATCGATTACCGTTAAGACAGTACAGGGTAAGGCCGCTAAAGTTTCCGGGTTGAGGTCATCTCGACTCTTATTCAATGCCTCCAAAATAATTTGAGTTGTGGCAAAGTCCGCCTCTTTAAAATCCCCGGCGATTAATGAATCCTGTAGTCGGCCGTAACGCTCAATATCGGGGATCAAAATCAACTGATTTTCGATTTTCTCGACCCGTTGGGTGAGGGCTTGTAACTGGGAAGTTAAGGCTTGGAGTTGTTGGTTTACTTCTGGTTGCGCCGTAGGGAAAATTTCCTGGGATGCAGACGCTGGAGCCTCTACCGCATCAACGTCGTTACTTGCTTGGGCTTCAGGGGGGGGGACATCAGACATGATTTACAACTCAACATGTAAGTAAATGCGGGAAATTGGCTGCAATAATTTCCTTGGTTCATCCTACACTAGTTGCTAAAAAAGGCCGTGAGCCCAGAGCGAGACTTCAAACCGCGCTGTAATCCCTTGCCCCCCTTGCCTTAGCGATGATTGTCACTCATACTAATCAGACATCATCTGAATTTTGCCCAACTGTCCAAGATTTCTATATTATGCAACCGACTCCCCCGAAGCCGCCCCAAGCTGTCCCTGATTCCGCTCAGCTTTCCGATCCCGCCCAGCTTACTGATTCTGCTCCACTGGCTGAGCTGGCCGATGACCTCGAACTGTCAGAAGTCCCCGTCACTACCCTTGATACGAGCCCCAAAAACTACTATCAGGCGATCGGTTGGTTGCGAGGCACGGTAATCAAAGAAGAAGAGCGATATTGTGTCCAAATTCGAGAGGTTAACTTTCCCCTCTATCTGCCCCGTCGGGTGATTGCCGTGGCGGCTAACCTGGAAGGTCAGATGGCCTGGATGAAATGTTATCCCCAGTCCAAGGGAGAGGGCTTGAGCTTTAAAGTTGTCTGGATGGGAACGGAACAGAGTGAAAAAAGTGATCCCGGTATATTTGTTTTGCGAGGAGTCTGGCAATTTATTCCCCAGTCCCGCCGTCCTGTGTTCAGCATTTATCGCAATGAACTCAAGAATTACGAGAATCGCCCCAATAATCAGCATTTACCTTTGATTTGGAGTGATCAACCGCCCTACCGTTTTCGCAAGGACTCCGAAGAGCGTCCCAAGTTTTACCAAATTATGGCGCGTTTAATTCCCCAGCGTAATTGTTTTGGTTTTGTTTCCCAAATTGCCGAGCCTTTAGATCAGACTCCTAAACGGGTCAAAAAGACGCTGCCTGGTGCAGGAAATCCGTCCGATAAAACCTATCAGAAGTCAGACAAACAAGGCGTTGATCAGCCATCTGATGCCCCGGAAAACCCTGTGGCAACGGAGGGGGCTGAAACAGTGAAGGTTGCTTCGGAAGAGACTAAACCCGTGGCAAAAAAAGCGTCTCCGAAAGTGACGGAAGCCAAGGCAGCGCCAGTAGACGTAACGGCAGCAGTCAAGGCAGAAAGTCCAGTGGAAATGCCGCTAGAAAGTACTACTCCTGAAACGGAAACACCTCTGGTTGTTGAACCGGCGAAAGAGACCAAGGCAACCAAGAAAAAAGCTGCGTCTAAAGCCGTTGAAGCTGCGCCAGAAACGCCCCTTAGTGTTGAAGCGGAAACTCTCCCCGTTGCCGAACCCGAGGAACCTAAGGCGACCAAGAAAAAAGCAGCTTCTAAAGCCAAATCTAAGTCTAAACCTTAGGGGCAGTAGCATAACCTTCCTTTTGCGCTTGGGTGTCGCTTGAGGAGGGTTAGGAAGTCGTATTAATTGTTTATCGCGTAATTATTTGACACCGTTAAAGTTAAATGTCACTCAGGATGGCGATCGCCTTGATCGATGGTTAGCGGCTCAATTGCCCGATCTTTCCCGTGCCCGTTGCCAAAAGTTAATTGAAGCGGGGCAGGTGGTTTGTAATGGCGAAATTTGTCAGAACAAAAAACAGGTCTTAAAAGTGGGCGATCGCCTAGAAGTTACCATTCCTGAGCCCGTGGCGTTGGATGTGGTGGCCCAGGCCATGCCATTAGATGTTTTGTATGAAGATGACCAGTTAATTATTATTAACAAACCTGCTGGTTTGGTGGTACATCCTGCGCCCGGTCATCCCGATGGCACTTTAGTTAATGCTTTGTTAGCCCATTGCCCTGACTTGCAAGGCATTGGCGGAGTGCAGCGGCCGGGCATTGTTCACCGACTGGATAAGGATACGACCGGGGCGATGGTGGTGGCCAAAACCGAGGTGGCGTTTCAGCATTTACAGGCTCAACTCAAAGCAAAAACTGCCCGCCGACTTTATTGGGGCATTGTTTATGGGGCGCCCCGCGAATCCCAAGGCACAATTAATTTTCCCATTGGTCGTCATCCAGGCGATCGCCTCAAAATGGGCATTGTTCCCCCGGAAAAGGGCGGCCGGGAAGCCATCACCCATTGGCAAATTTTGGAGCGCATTGGCAATCACAGTTGGTTAGAATTTCGCTTGGAAACGGGTCGTACCCACCAAATTCGGGTTCACAGTAAACAAATCGGCTATCCCATTGTCGGCGATCCCCTTTATGCGTCCCACCACACCTTAAACGTCAAATTGCCGGGGCAAGCTCTCCACGCCCATCAACTGTCCCTCATTCATCCCCTGTCCCAAGAGACCATAACGGCGATCGCCCCCATGCCGGTCCATTTTGAAAAATTGCTCACCTATCTTCGCCAGCGTCAGACCTGACCCGCCCAAACTTAGTAACGAATGCGGGGATCAATGTAGGCATTGACCAGATCAATGAGTAAACTGACCACCACCACGATCGCCCCGAAAAAAATCATCAACCCCTGTACAGTAGGATAATCCCGGCGAGAAATGGCTTCATACAATTCATTGCCCAACCCCGGCCAGGAAAACGTCACCTCCGTTAGCACCGCTCCCCCCAACAACGACGCAAAGGTTAACCCCAACACCGTAATCACCGGAATTAAGGCATTTTTTAAAGCATGGGCCCATAAAATGCGGCGATCGCTAATCCCCCTCGCCCTAGCTGCCTCTACATAATCCGACCGTAAAGTTTGTTGCAAATTCACCCGCACCATTCGCTCAAAAATGCCACTGAGTAAAATTCCCAACGTCAAACAAGGCAATGTCAGGTAATACAACGCCAACCCACATTCCTGCCAACGGCCCTGCAACAAACCATCGAAGGTATATAACCCCGTCCAAGTCGTCGGTGGCTCGGTGTTCAACGGAAAACGCCCCCCTAAGGGAAACCAGCGCAACTGCACCGCAAAAATGAGTTGTAACAACATTCCCACCCAAAAAATCGGTAACGAATAACTGACAATGCCGAAAATCCTCCCCCCCGCATCGATCGCCGTTCCCGATCTCGTTGCCGCCAACATCCCCAAACTTACCCCGATCACCACCGCTACCAATAGGCTATAGATCGTTAACTCCACCGTTGCCGGAAAATGTTGCCCAATCAAGTCGGCGATCGATTGCCCCTTATCCGTTAAGGAACTTCCCAAATCAAACCGTAACAACTGCCCTAAATAATCAAAATATTGCCAAATTAACGCCTTATTTAACCCTAATTGTTCTCGCATTGCCACCTTAGCCGCCTCTGGAGCCCGATTCCCCAAAATCGCATCCACGGGATCGCCAGGGGTTGCTCGCAGAAGCAGGAACACCACCGTCACAATCGTCCACAACATCAGCGGCGCTAACAGCAAACGAACCAATAAATAATATTGCAGAGCCTTGGCACGAGACATAGATTATTAAATCCAATGGAATAGCCAAATCTTGCCACCGATCACCCCTTTGGGCAAGCCAATTAACGCATTCATCCCCAAAAATTAGCCCAAGTGGGTGAAGGCAGCTTCCCTCGTTTCCCGATACGCTAATCAAAGTAGGACTGTATGAAGCGCGAGGAAAATGATTATGAAAACCGCCATTATTAGCTTAGGAATTGTGTTGGCAGGCTCATTAATTGGGGCAAATCCCGTTGCAGCCCAGAATCCCGACCATATTCAACAATTATTAGATACCAACGCCTGCATGAATTGTGATTTGCAAGGGGCAAATTTGAGTGGGGCCCATTTGATCGGGGCGGATTTACGTAACGCCAACCTTGCCGGGGCGAAGTTAGATGAAGCCAATTTAGAAGGGGCAGATTTAACCGGCGCAAATTTACAAAATGCCAATCTCCGGGGCGCGTTAGTGACCAATGCCACCCTCAATCATGCCAATTTAAAATCAGCGGATTTTGCCTATGCAAAACTCTATGATGTCGATGTTACAGGCGCTTCCGTTGAAGGGATGAATATTCAAAATGCGGAAATTTACAATACGGGTATTGGTATTGGGGGCGGCGACGAAGAATAATGTGTCTTCATGTTTAGCTTGTAAAAGACTGGGCATGACGATCGCCTGTTGTCTCCCATACTCACAGGTTGTTGGTAGATTAAGCATCACTAAAAGGACTTGATGGGGGATCAAAGCGATACCCTTTACCATACACCGAATGAATTAAGCGGGGTTGACCAGGCAGTTCGATTTTGCGCCTTAGTAACCGCACTAACGCGGCTAGGACGTTACTACTAGGGAGAGATTCCGATGGCCACAGTGCCGCATAAATTTGGTCATGACTCAGTAACTGCCCTGGCGATCGTAAAAATAAGGACAATAGTGACACTTCTTTTTCGGAAAGGGCAATCCGCTGATCTTTGCAATAAACCACTTGATTAGCCCCGTCTAATTGCAACGTCCCGACGGCGATCAAATTAACCTTTTCCTCTGTTTCGGATTCTGAGGTCACATCACTGACTCCCTGACGGCGTAATAATGCCCGCACTCGTGCTAGTAATTCTCGCAGTTCAAAGGGTTTGATCAAATAATCATCCGCCCCCGCATCTAATCCCAATACCCGGTCATCCAAGGTATCTTTGGCAGTCAAAAATAAAACCGGGGTCGATCGCCCTAGATCCCGAATGTGACGACAAATTTCCACCCCGGATCGTTGGGGTAACATCCAGTCCAAAATTAATAAGTCATACTGACCGGCGATCGCCATGACCAAGCCCGTTTCCCCTTCAGAAGCCACATCAATGCTATAACCTTGATGCTTGAGGGCTTTAGCCAACGGTTCTGTTAACGCCTTTTCATCATCGACCAGCAAAATATTAGCCATAAATCATTAAATACTTTTAAGCTATTTGTGCTTAGTAAATACTGTTACTGCACCTTGTCAATGTGACTCAACTGAAGATTAACCTTAATCAATGGATAAGGGATCAACATCAATACCTAAATAAACCGAAGTTGGACAAATTTCCCTGAGTTTTTCTACCGCCAAAATAACGGTTTCCGTGGCGGGATATTTCAGTAAAATGTGCCAGCGATACCGTTGGGCAATGCGTAAGATACTGGCAGGGGCGGGGCCAAGGATTTCCACGGTTTTCGGTAACATTTCAGCACATAAAACGGCGATCGCCTGGGCCGTATTTTCCACCATTTGGGCATCGGGGCCAACACAGCGCAATAGGATCAAGTGACCGTAAGGAGGATAATTTAAGGCTAAGCGTTGGGGTAATTCTTCCGCAATAAAACTGTGATAATCGTGGGTTTTGACCGCTTGAATGACGGGATGTTGGGGGGTATAGGTTTGAATAATCACCTGCCCCGGTTCTTCACCCCGACCGGCCCGGCCACTGACCTGGGCAAGGGTTTGAAAGCCCCGTTCGGCGGAGCGATAATCGGCAAAATTTAATAAACTATCGGCGGCCACCACTCCCACTAGGGTCACTTGAGCTAAATCTAACCCCTTGGTTAACATTTGGGTTCCCACCAATAAATCCGCTTTACCCTGTTTAAAATCCTCCAATAATTGACGATGGGCTCCTTTGCGGCGGGTGGTGTCACTATCAAAGCGAATCCAACGCAAATCGGGAAATTCAGCGGTTAACGCTTGGGTGACTTTTTGGGTTCCACTGCCAAAAAATTTGAGGTAAGGGGAAGAACATTCGGGGCAAACTTTAGGTTGGGTCTGTTGATAATTACAGTAATGGCAACGGAGCAGGGGACTGGCTTCGGCGTGGGTGTAGTGATAGGACAAAGAAACGTCACAATGGGGACATTCCAGCACATGGCCGCAACTACGGCAGGAGACAAAGGTGCTGTGGCCCCGACGATTAATGAATAAAATTCCTTGCTGTTGTTTGGCTTTGAGTTCGGTGAGGGCCTGTTGGAGGGCACGGCTAAAAATGGATTTATTACCCTGTTTTAATTCCTGCCGCATATCGACAATTTTCACCGGGGGCAGGGGGCGGGATTGAACCCGTTCCGGCAAGGACAGGTAATGGCGGTTATGGTGAGGGGTTTCGGTTTGAATATGGTGCCAGGTTTCCAATGACGGGGTGGCGGAACCGAGAATCAGAGGACAGTTTTCGAGTTCGGCCCGACGTTGGGCCACGGTGCGGGCGTGGTAATTGGGGACGAGTTGGCTTTGCTTAAAACTACTGTCATGTTCTTCGTCGAGGATGATCAGGCCTAATTTGGGCAGGGGAACAAAGATTGCGGAACGGGTCCCGATGACAATTTGGGACTGACCAAGGAGCGTTTGTCGCCAGGTGTCATAGCGTTCACCATCGGAGAGGGCGCTGTGATAAACGAAAACTTTGTTACCAAAGCGGGCTCGGAAACGATCGGTTAATTGGGGGGTTAAACCAATTTCCGGCACGAGGACGAGGATGGACTGTCCTTGGTGGAGCCGATCGCCGCAGATGTGGAGATAAACTTCGGTTTTGCCGGAACCCGTGACGCCGTGGAGTAAAACGTGATGGTAACCGTGGAGGGTTTGCAGGGTCTGATAAGCCTGGGCTTGGGCGGGGGTTAGATCTGGGGCTTGGCTTTGGCTGACCGAAGGCTGATCTAATAATCGTAATTTTTCCTGATCGGCGATCGCCACTAAGCCCCGTTTCGCTAGGGATTCAATGGTGGTGCTAGAGCAGGGCACGGCTTTGACTAATTCGGCTAACCAGCATTCTCCCCCCTGATTTTTTAAAACACTAAGGGCATTCTGTTGCTTAGCTGACAATTTATCTTCACTGGTCAGGCTCAATAAAGTCACCGCTTTTTTCTGTTGGGCTTGGATAGTTTTAGGGGGTTCCAAATAACTTTCCACCCAGTCCCGTTTGAGCAAATCCCTAATGCCTTTGGCGGCCCCCTTCACTTTTTGCTGTAAATAGCGATAACTGTAATCCCCCTGTTTAGACTGTTCCAACAACGTTAAAATTTGTCGCGCCGCTTGTTGAGAAGCTTGGGTTAAAAACACAGGCCAATCCGATGGCAGGCGATCGCCGTTTAACCGAATCCGACGTTGGGAACGTTGCAATAACCCAGGGGGCAAAGCCATGCGAATGACGGTAATCAAATCCGCACAGTAATATTCCGCCACCCAATGTAATAACCGCCAATACTGGGGCGCAAAAAATCCCGACACCACCACATCATCAATGGGCTTAATTTTGTCTGCGGGACAATCCGCCGGAATTTCGGCCAAGCAGCCCACCACAATGCCCCCCAACCGTTGCGGCCCAAAAGGAACCGTGACAATATCCCCTTCATTCACCGTTAAATCGGGGGGAATGGCATAGGTAAAAAACCCGGCTGCTTGGGGACAATCCACCAACACCGAGGCCCAAGGACGGGGAACGCCGGGATAGCTAAACCCTAATTCCGCCAGCAAAGGCGCAGGGGTGGTGGCAGTCATTAATTGATAAACCATGGCAGAACCGTTAACCAGTCGGGAAATACAGGGGCATTGAGTTGGCGATCACCGATTGCATCATGCCAAACAGGGGAGCAAGGGAAGTTTAATCCAACGGCTTTTTAAACGACTCTCGCTTAACCGTCGAAAAATGCTGGCCGGGATAAGTTTGCCAAGACTGCCAGGCCGCTTTGACACCAGCCAATAATTGACGGGTTCCCCCTTGTACCTGTTTGACGCTGCCCTTTGCCCCACTGACGCCCCGATCCACTGTTTTAGCCACTTCACTTACCCCTTGCACCCCTTGGTTTAACTCATCGGTTAACTCACTAATTTCCAGACCCGTTAACCGAATGGCTTCCAAGGTGGGGGGAAATTCCCGACTGAGACTATCAAATAATTTTTCCGCGCTGCGGGCCGCCCGCCCCAATTCCCGCAATGCCGGTAGCGCCGCCACCAAAACAGCGGTCAGGCTGACAGAAACGAGGGTGAGGGACAGGGCCAGCCAGAAAAGCGGTTCAGTCATAACTAACGATTATCAATAATTACTTAACGGTCAGATAAGCTCGTTTCGGCCGTAATATCCCTTACTTGGGGTTCATCCGGCTTGGGTGACTCCCCTTGGCTGGCTTCAACTCCAGCGGCGATCGCCTCTTTTAACCGCTCTAGGGTTCCTTGCCAATTGCGCCGAGTCACAGCCGAGAGGGAATCCGCTTGTAATTGTAAGGTCGTCGCTAAATCTTCCGCTAATTCTGGCAACGCATCGGCGGATTTTTTCAACAATTGGCGGGTTTGCCGACCTGATCGCGGCGCTAACAGTAGTCCTGTCACCGAACCAATTATCCCCCCAATGACCATGCCGACGAGGAGGGAACCCCCTTTGTTGTTGCTTGCCATAGACCGCTGTTTGAAGAATTCTCCCTATTCTAGTGGACAGTGAGAAACTGCTGGCAATAATATTTATGTCTTACGTTGATGCAAAAGATTAACCCAACCAACTTTTTTTCTTGGGGCGCTTGCGGTGGAGAGAGTCGGCACCGAGGACAACCATGGCCTCTGCCAACGGTACATGACGAATGGCATGACTCATGGTGTGTACCTGAAAGACTTCTTGAGCATTGAGTTCCAACGCCGTTAACCAGCAACTTTTGGGGTGGTAAGCGCCGGTGTCAATGTCGAGCCATCCCGCCCCCGCCACTAATTTACCGGGTTCTACGTTGGGAAAGGTAAAGGTAATAGTGTGTCCTGTGATGATTAATTTATCAGGGAAATAGGGCAATGGATGGCGATGAAATTCGTCCCGAATCCAACAAAATTGGTCTTCCCCCTGCTCGGCGATCGGCAGATTGGGATCGAGTCCGGCGTGGACTAACCACACATCCCCTAAGTCCAAATACAGGGGCAGTCGCTGCATCCAACTAACATGCTCTTGGGGAATTTGATGATCGTAACTAGCCAGGGTGGGATTGCCACCGCTATAGAGCCAGGCTTGCAACAATTGAGGAGAAACATTGCCGCCCCCAATGGCATCTAGCATCATTTGTTCGTGGTTGCCCAGCAAACAATGGTATTTATTTTCGATGACAAATTCCACGACTTTGGCACTGTCCGGCCCCCGATCAATTAGATCCCCCACAAAGTAAACACCATCTTGGCTGCTAGGGGCGATCGCCGCAAACAGATGGACAAGGGCGTCGAAATGACCGTGAACGTCGCCAATCACAAAGCGTCGAGGGGGGGACATGGTAAAAAGTTAATCCAAAGCTAAGACAAGCAGCCAACGAAGTGCGTGTATTTCACTGGAGAATGTCACACCGATGACAGGGATATAAGCCGTTGCCATCTACCAATATTGTGAACCATGGAATTGAGAACTGGGCGGTGAAATTCGGAACCTTAAAACCCCTGGGTTTGGGGGGCTGTCTTCCCTGCCTTTCCTTCGACCACTATAATGCAGACACTCGAATCTATAGACTCCCCTTTCCTTGAATGTCCTTGCTAGTTCAAAAACCTGAAATTCCCGCCTGTGCCTGGCGACGTGCCATCGGTAAAGAGTGGGAAACCCCCTACACGGTACGCTACGCTTCTAATTTAGATGATGGCCCGAATCACGGTATGCCTTTAGGGGGGTTTGGGGCCGGTTGCATCGGGCGATCGCCAAAGGGAGATTTCAATTTATGGCATTTGGATGGCGGCAATCATATTTTCAAGCATTTGCCCGCCTGTCAGTTCAGCGTCTATGAGCAAGTCGAAGGAGAACAACCCCAAGCCTATGGGATGAGTACCACTAAGCCAGAGGATGGCAGCCTAGGGCGTTGGCAATGGTATCCCGCCGAAAAAGGAGAATACAGCGCCCTCTATCCCCGCAGTTGGTATGAATATAAAAACGTTTTTAAAAGTGAATTAATTTGTGAGCAATTTTCCCCCGTTTGGGGCGGCAATTACCAAGAAAGCAGCTACCCGATCGCCGTTTTTGACTGGACAGTTCATAACCCCACCGATAAACCGATTACCCTGAGCATCATGCTCACCTGGCAAAATACCGTCGGTTGGTTCACCAATGCGATCAAATCCCCCACCGTTAAATTGCGGGACGATGGTAGCCCCGAATATGAATATCAACCCCGCTTAGGGGACAGTACGGGCAACTTTAACCAATGGATTCAAGATGGATTCCGGGTCGGCTGTTTATTTAACCGCATTCAACTCCATGACACCCTCCGGGAAGGGGAAGGGCAAATGTGCGTTGCTAGCGTCAGCAATCCCAGCGTCGAAGTGTTTTATCACAGCCGTTGGAATCCGAGCGGTGATGGCTCAGAATTGTGGGATTTCTTTGCGGGAAATGGCTCTTTGCCCGATATCCAAGACGAAACCCCCGCCGAACCCGGAGAACAAATTGCCGGGGCGATCTGTTTACGGTTTACGGTGCGACCGGGTAAAACCAAGAAAATCCCCTTTTTATTAGCCTGGGATTTACCAATTACGGAATTTGCCCAGGGCATTACCTATTACCGTCGTTATACGGATTTTTACGGACGCAACGGTCAAAATGTTTGGTCAGTAATCCGCACCGCGTTGAAGCACAGTGATACTTGGCGCGACAAAATCCAAGCATGGCAGACCCCGATTTTAGAGAATGCCAATTTGCCGGATTGGTTAAAAATGTCCCTGTTTAATGAGTTGTACCTGTTGACCCAAGGGGGGACTCTCTGGACAGCGGCCACGGAAAATGATCCCGTGGGTCAGTTTGGGGTCTGTGAATGTATGGACTACCGCTGGTATGAAAGTCTAGACGTTCGATTATACGGATCTTTTGGGTTGTTAATGCACTGGCCCAAGTTGGAAAAAGCGATCATGTTGGCCTTTGCGCGGGCCATTCCGACAGAAGATTTGAAAGAACGGGTCATTGGTTATAACCGATCCCTGGCTCCCCGTAAGGTCAAAAATGCCACCCCCCACGACCTCGGTGCTCCCAATGAACATCCCTGGGAACGGAGTAATTACACCGCTTACCAAGATTGTAATTTGTGGAAGGATTTAGGTAGTGATTTTGTTTTGTTAGTTTATCGAGATTTTCTGTTGTTGCCCGATGCGGATCAGGAATTTTTAGGAGAATGTTGGCCCAGCATTGTCGCCGCGTTGAACTATCTCAAAGCCTTTGATTTGGACAACGATGGCATTCCCGAAAACTCTGGTGCACCGGATCAAACCTTTGATGATTGGCGACTCCAGGGTATTAGTGCCTATTGTGGCGGGCTTTGGATTGCAGCCCTCGAAGCGGCGATCGCCATTGGCCGCTATTTATTAGATAACCCTCCCCAACAAACCGAATTAAAACCTGAGGAGATTAAAACGGCGATCGCCAATTTTCAAACCTGGTTAACCCAATCTCGGAATTTATACCATGACACCCTTTGGAACGGCGAATATTACCAATTAGACAGTCAAAGCGGTTCAGCCGTCGTCATGGCGGATCAACTCTGTGGGCAATTTTATGCGCGGTTATTGAATTTACCCGATGTGGTAGAAGAACAATACACAGCCAAAGCCCTGGGGAAAGTGTACGACACCTGTTTTCTTAAATTTAAGGACGCCCAATTTGGGGCAGCGAATGGTCTCTTGCCCGACGGTTCTCCCCAAAACCCCAACGATACCCATCCTTTAGAAGTTTGGACAGGTATTAATTTTGGCTTAGCGGCTTTCTTAATTCAAATGGGCATGAAGGACAAGGGCTTAAAACTCACCGAAACCGTTATTAATCAGGTGTACAGTAACGGCTTACAATTCCGTACCCCCGAAGCGATTACGTCTGTTGGTACATTTCGCGCTAGTCATTATCTGCGGGCCATGGCGATTTGGGCGGTGTATGGCCTACTAGAAGGGTTTGACAATTTACCGATCGCCCCAGCGGATGATGAAGTGCCAGAGTCTGATTTTTATTAACAGAGCAGCGGGAATTGCCTATGATAGGAGACGCTGATCCTGAAAATTGACCTGACTTTTTGTAAACAATTCCATGGCCAACCCCGCCGTTTCTCCTAATCCTATTGCTCTGCCCCGCACCAGTGAGTCGGAACAGCTCAAAAAAATCCGCCACACCGCTTCCCATGTCATGGCCATGGCAGTGCAAAAACTGTTTCCCAAAGCCCAAGTCACCATTGGCCCCTGGACAGAAACGGGATTCTACTACGATTTTGATGTGGCGGAACCCTTCACCGAAGCGGATCTCAAGGCGATCAAAAAAGAGATGATCAAAATCATCAACAAAAAATTGCCCGTGATTCGGGAAGAAGTCAGCCGCGTCGAAGCCAAGCAACGCATTGAAGCAATCCAAGAACCCTACAAACTCGAAATTCTCGACAGCATTCACGAACCAATTACCCTTTATCATTTGGGCGATCAATGGTGGGATCTCTGTGCTGGCCCCCACCTCGAAACCACGGACGAAATTAATCCCAAGGCGATCGCCCTGGAAAGTGTTGCCGGAGCTTACTGGCGGGGCAATGCCAACAATGCTCAACTCCAAAGAATTTATGGCACAGCCTGGGAAACTCCTGAACAATTAGCAGAATATCAACGGCGCAAAGAAGAAGCCTTGAAGCGGGATCACCGTAAATTGGGCAAAGAATTAGGGCTATTTATTTTTTCGGACCCCGTTGGCCCCGGTTTACCGTTGTGGACGCCCAAAGGAACCATTCTTCGTACCCTTTTAGAAGATTTTCTCAAACAAGAACAAATTAAGCGGGGTTATTTACCCGTGGTGACGCCCCACATTGCGCGGGTAGATTTATTTAAACAATCGGGACATTGGCAGAAATACCAAGAAGATATGTTCCCAATGATGGCGGAAACCCCAGAGGATGCGGCGCAGGAAATGGGGTTTGTGTTGAAACCGATGAATTGCCCGTTCCATATCCAAATTTATAAAAGTGAATTGCGTTCCTATCGGGATTTACCGCTACGGTTGGCGGAATTTGGGACGGTTTATCGCTATGAACAATCGGGAGAACTTGGGGGCCTTACCAGGGTACGGGGCTTTACCGTGGATGATTCCCATTTATTTGTCAGCCCCGAACAACTCGATGCAGAATTTTTAAGCGTTGTTGATTTAATTTTGACCGTCTTCAAAAGTCTGCAACTCAAAAACTTTAAAGCCCGGTTATCCTTCCGCGATCCCGATTCTGACAAGTATATTGGCTCTGATGAAGCCTGGGAAAAAGCCCAAGGGGCAATCCGCCGAGCAGTGCAAGAACTGGAAATGGATTACTTTGAAGCTCCAGGGGAAGCAGCCTTTTATGGGCCAAAGTTGGACTTTATTTTCCAAGATGCGTTGGAACGAGAATGGCAGTTGGGAACGGTGCAAGTTGATTACAATTTGCCGGAACGATTTGACTTGGAATATACGGCCTCCGATGGATCTCGCCAACGTCCAGTGATGATTCACCGAGCCCCCTTTGGTTCATTAGAACGATTAATCGGGATTTTAATTGAAGAATATGCCGGGGATTTTCCTCTCTGGTTAGCGCCGATCCAAGTGCGGTTATTAGCAGTGAGTGATGAGTTTTTACCCTTTGCCCAAACGGTGGCCCAACAAATGCAATTGCTAGGTCTACGGGCTGAAGTAGACAGCAGTGGGGAACGTCTCGGTAAAATGATTCGCAATGCGGAAAAACAAAAAATTCCCGTGATGGCGGTGATTGGGGCCAAAGAAGTAGAGGGGAATACGTTAAATATCCGTACCCGCGCTTCTGGGGAATTAGGGGCGATCGCCGTGGCCGAGGTGATTGAAAAACTCCAGGCTACAGTCATGGATCATGGTACTTGGTAGGATTACTAGATCACTGATTAATATTTGGAACAAGTCAGGCAAATAATCCCTGGCTTTTTCTATTTTTGGAAGACTTCATGATTGCTTATACTTTTACCAATCAAAAAGGAGTAGTAATTTAAAAGTAGTGATTGAGTATTTCGTCGCCGCAGGTGTAGTGTAAATTGATTATTTAACCAATAGTGACAACCTAAAAAATGTATATTGAAGCAGTTTCCCACAACATTTTTTTCAAAAATTGGTTTTTCTCTTTTTAATATCATTGCTCGACCTATTTTTGTTATCCTAAAAATAATCAATTTCCTTGGGTAAAAATTTTATATGTTGCTATTTTCAAATCGTTTTTTAGGTCTAACTACGGCTTTTTTATGTTGTTTATCGTTGTCCCCTGCTATGGCCAGTGAATTACAAAAAATTCTGATTGTGACCGGCGAAGGCACTGCAATTATTCCCACGACCCTAACAGAAGCCCAATTAACGGTGGAAGTCCGGGGGAATACGGCCGGTCAAGTCCAAACGGCGATCGCCAGCCAGAGTAATCAATTAATCACCTTTTTGAAATCCCAATCGGTGGACAAACTCCAAACCCAGGGACTGCAATTGCAACCCAATTATGTTTACCGAAACAACGAGCAAAGGATTGAGGGCTATATCGGCACGAATACCGTCAGTTTTCAATATCCCAGTGACAAAATTGGCAACGTATTAGACAAAGCAGTCACCGCTGGAGCCAGTCGCATTGATGGCATTCGTTTTCTGGCCACTCCCCAAACCCTGGAATCAGCCCGACAAAAAGCCTTAACCGCCGCCACCAGCGATGCCCAAAGCCAAGCCAAAACGGTACTAAGCAGTTTGAATTTAGCCCCCAAAGACATTGTCAAAATTGTGATTAATCCTGAGCCAGCGTTTCAACCGTTACCGATGCGAGCCTACGCCAAAGCGGCCCCAGCCCCTGATGCAGCCCCAATGCCAATTATGGGGAGCGATCAAACGGTAACGGCTAGGGTGACGTTAGAGATTGCTTATTAACTCTCTAATAAGCGATTTTCAATATCGAGGGATAGAGTAAAGGGTTTCATGGTAAAAACAACAAGTGATTCTTTGCTCAGACCATTTTTTTCCAATAATTGGGAGCAATTATTTTTGCTTCTTTGTCTTCCAAATAAAAATCATAAATAGTTTCCCCTGATAACTCACAGCGTAAGGGTTCAAGGTTTTTGGTAAAAGGATTCCAAATGGTGGTAATAATTCTCTTTGCTTTTTTTCTAACTAATTCACACTGTATATGAAGGGTCGGCAGATAAATGACCATGGCACTGTATAAATTTGCGTCTATCTGTATGGCATAGCGTTGCTCTAAATCGGCTAATTTTCTGGCTAGCTCTCCTTCCGTTGCCGCTAAACGGAGTTCTTCCTTATTTTTTGCTTCCTCTGTTAATTGTTTGGCATTGATTTTATGGCGAATTTCACTGCTAATGGTTCCATAATAAGCCCTCAATCTTTCCTCATCTCTGACCTTAGCCCTCCCTAACTTAGCGGACCAATGTTGTAGTTTTTCCAGAATCGTATTTTCAGATAACTGCTCAATAATAGGGAGTAACTGTTCAATGGGAAGAATTCTGGGTTGTTCTTCTAAATCCACCGTCAGGCGATCGGCTTCCCACAGTAGTGCGTCTCCAATATCTACCGGGGCAACCCCGGTTAAACCATTCAGAAAAAAAGAAATCAAGCCAACTCTTTTTTCATCGGCTTCTGCGGAATAAGCGACATGACACCAAAGATAGGGGGTATTTTTCTGTTCAGCTTCGACAAATCGAATTAAGCCATTTTGGGGAATAAATGTTTGAGTGATCATTTTTTCAAAACCACTGGTTTTAAAATGTCCCGTAAACTGAACCCCTAAACTAGCAACTAATCCCTTTTCACCCAATAAATTAGAAAACTTTTGTAATAAATCCGAATGATAAGTAACAAATAAACTCTTGGGATTATCAATCTGAGTTGAAAGGGAAATTTCTTCTGGTAACTCCAATGCTTTAGCAATATTTTCTGTGAGCAAAATATTTAATGTTTGTTGTTCTGCTGGTTCTGCAATACCTCCTTCTAGGTACACTAAATCGGCGATCGCCGCTAAAATGGGATCTGAAATCATTTTTATCATCCTGTTTAACGTTAATTCAACCTTAAAAGTGTAAGGCTGGCACTCAAAATACTTGCAATCCAAATAATAGAATCTAAAATAATCATACCGTTAAGCTTCAAAGTCTTCCCCAAAAATTTGCTCCTCTAATTCTTGGGTTTCTTTATAACTATCCTTAGCTTTCAATAAGTCACTAGCCAACTGCTCAAAAGCCAAATCCAGTTCTGGTTTAGCCTGATTTTTAAGCCATAAATTTCGCACAATTTCACTGAAATCTAAATCTTCATCCATATTTCCTAAAATAGTTTCAATTTCCCCAACCACCAACTCAAACATATTAATCTTGTCGTGGAGAACGCCTAAAATATATTCTTCGATACTATCCTTGAGACAAAAATTAAAAATAAACACATCTTGTACCTGGCCAATCCGATGAATCCGTCCAATCCGTTGCTCGATTTTCATGGGATTCCAGGGCAAATCATAGTTAACAATCGCATTGGCAAATTGAATGTTACGACCTTCTCCCCCGGTTTCCGACGCCAAAAGCACTGGCACTTCGTTGCGAAAGGCTTCTATTGCTTCATCTTTTTGCTTGAGGGACATATCACCTCGAAAGATGACAAAAACAATGCCTGCTTCCTCCAGCATCGTTTGTAAATAGTCACTGGTGGCTTTAAACGTGGCAAAAACCAAGGTTTTTTGGGTAGATTGTTGCAGGAGTTCGATTAGGGCCTTAGCTTTTTCGGATTTTTTAACTTGGGCAGAGCGTTTAACTAATTTTTTAAGAACATCACTTTCAATTCTTTTATTGAGTTGTTTAAGGGAATCCGTTAACGCATTGGGAGAAGAGCCTGCCCGCATTAATAGATTAGTGGTGGAAAGTTTATCAATGGGCACATCAGGATGGCGTAAAAATTCGGTTATATCTTCGTATAATTTTTTCTCGGTAGCGGAAGGAACCACGGAAATAGTCGTCGCAAATCGCTTAGGAAGTTTGACATCGACTAAGGCCCGAGTGTTGCGAACCATAACTTCTCGCATTAGTTGACGCAATTTTTCGGGATTTTTGGGAACCCGGCCATTTTTAGAATCAACATATTCTTTCTTGAAAGCCGCTTCGGTTTTTAAAAGTCCTGGTTTAAGAAGGGTTAAAAGATTAAATAATTCCACTAAAGAATTTTGTACCGGGGTAGCGGTGAGCATTAAAATAAAGCGTTTATTGAGGGCATTAACTAATTTCCAAGAAAGGGTTGATCGATTTTTTAAATGGTGGGCTTCATCGACAACAACTAAATCCCAATTACGTCCAGTGGCAAAGGGGAAATTTTTGGCGGATTTGGCAGTGGGTAAAGAGGCGACAATTCTTTGGTTATTATTCCAAAACTCTTCAGGATTTTTTTGTAATAACGGAGAGTCAGTGGTAATACTATCAATATTAAATTTTTCGCTTAATTCTTGTTGCCACTGGGAAACTAAGGAGGCTGGACTTAAGACCAAAATTGATTGAATTTGTCCCCTGGCTAAATATTCTTTACAAATTAATCCAGCTTCGATGGTTTTACCAAGTCCGACTTCATCCGCTAATAAAGCCCGCCCCCCCAATTGACGCATTACTTTTCGGGCAGTTTCGATTTGATACCAATATTTGTCAATGGCTGTCAAGGTGG
>Ga0315905_10000826_pt1 | contig 33908 bp, 27 predicted proteins | sample LakEriMetagenome_5_FD_203522 | JGI IMG/M metagenome (GOLD analysis project Ga0315905, IMG submission 203522) | Freshwater fungal communities from buoy surface, Lake Erie, Ohio, United States - Buoy 4 MA121 | ecosystem: Environmental > Aquatic > Freshwater > Lake | place: USA: Lake Erie, Ohio... | reverse complement strand
AGCTGACATCTACATCAGGTTGAATCCCAGATTCTGCTAACCAGTAGCGCAATAATAGGTTTTGCATGGATGCGGGATGGACAATTCCCAAAGTATGGGTTTTGTCTAAGTCAGCGTTAATAATGCCTTGAAAGTCTGTTAAGTTTCTGACTCCAGCGTTGAACAATTCTTGGCTAAAAGTAATGGCGCTACCATTGCGGGAAAGGGTCATGGCTGTTACTATTGACACCGGATTTTTACCTCCTGCACCTAATGTCAGGGCTAGGGGCATACCTGCAACCATTTGGGCTGCATCAAGTCTACCAGTTGCTACACCTTTGGCTATGTCTTTCCAGCTAGTTTCGCTGTTGAGGTTGACTTCTAAACCATATTTGGCAAAGAAACCTTTTTCTTTGGCAATTATTAAAGGTGCAGCTTGAGTCAGGGGAATATAGCCAATTTCCAAATGAATTTTTTCTAAGTTGTTATTAGAAATAATAGCAGGTGCGGTAGGTTGTTTCTGGCGTTTTTTTGCTTGTTTTTGTTGATTGAGAAAGTAAATTATTTCATTGCGTAAGTTATAGTAAAAAGGATTGTTAACTACTTCTAAACGTTGACGGGGACGGGGAATAGGTACTTCAATAATTTGGCCAATGTGTGCTTCTGGTCCATTGGTTAACATGACAATGCGATCGCTCAATAATAAAGCTTCATCAACGTCATGGGTCACCATTACACAGGTAATTCTGTGTTGATTACATATTATCATTAATTGCTCTTGTAAATTGCCTCTTGTCAAGGCATCTAAAGCACCAAAAGGTTCATCTAACAATAATAACTTGGGACGGGTAGCTAAGGCACGAGCGATCGCAACTCGCTGTTTCATTCCCCCGGACAATTCACTAGGACGCTTATTAATTGCCCGTCGTAACCCTACCATATCAATATGTTCTTCTATTATTCCCCGACGTTCTCCTTTCGGTAGATTTTGATGAACTTCATCTACAGCCAATGCGATATTTTCCCTGACAGTTAACCAAGGAAGTAAGGAGTAATTTTGAAAAACCACCATTCTATCTGGACCTGGTTCTTTCACTTCTCGACCTGCTAAAGTTACACCACCAATACTAGCTTGATCTAAACCAGCAATAATATTTAGTAAGGTGGATTTACCACAACCAGAATGTCCAATTAAAGAAACAAATTCACCTTCAGAAATTTTCAATTCAATATTTTTTAAAGCAATATATTTACCACCATTGGGGAGGTCAAATATTCGGTCTACATGATCAATTTCCAAAAAAGTAGTCATGATGAATGGTAATGAATAATTGGCAATCTCAGAAATTACGACGAACTCAGAATTATTTTTGTTCTGTTGTGACAACTTTATCAGCAATAAAAGCCACCATTCTATCTAAAACTAATCCCACTAAACCGACATATACCAAGGCAATAATAATCTCACTCATATTAGTTTCAGTAGTCGTGTTATAGGCATCCCAAATAAATGAACCAATACCCACACCACCAACTAACATTTCCGCTGCGACAATTGCTAACCAAGATAAACCTATGCCAATTCTTAAACCGGTAAAAATATAAGGCACAGTTGCCGGAAACACAATCTTCAAGAAATAATTACCCTTCTGCACACGCAAAACACGAGCCACATTTACATAATCTTGAGGAATATTTTGTACGCCCACAGTTGTATTAATGACAATCGGCCAAATTGAAGTAATAAAAATCACGAAAATTGCCGAAGGATTAGCTTGTTGAAAAGCTGCCAAAGAAATTGGTAACCAAGCTAAGGGAGGGATAGTTCTTAATACCTGAAAAATCGGATCTACAGCATTATAAAGAAAAGTATTAGAACCAATTAATATTCCTAAAACAACCCCGACAACTGCTGCTAGAGAAAAACCTAAAGCCACCCGTCCTAAACTGGTCAATATTTGCCAGCCTAAACCCTTATCACTGTCACCATTATCGAAAAAAGGATGAATAACAAAAGGGTCCCAAGTTTCCCGAATTGTTTCTATCGGTCCTGGTAATTGAAAACTAGGAATTAAACAAAGTAATTCCCACAACATCAAAAAAACAAATAATCCAAACAGCGGTGGTATAACCTTCTTAATCAAAAACTTATTAATTACCTTCTGCTGTTTACTACTAACTCTACGACTTCCAACAATAGCAGCCATTTTTTTCTCCTGAGTTAAGTTCTTAAAAATCTCTTTTTCTTCTTTTCTTCGCGCCTCTGTCTGAGACTAGAAAATCTAATTAATTTAGTAAATTTTGTTGGGTTGCAATTTCGCTTAACCCAAATTTAACCAAATTTAACTAAATGTAAATTACACCTTCTTAATTTGCAAACTCTTTAAATATTCCTCTGGTTTTTCAGAGTCAAATTTAACCCCATCAAAAAATGTTTCCACACCGCGAGAAGAACTTGCTGGAATTTCCGCAGCAGCCACACCCAAAGCCTTAGCAGCTTGTTTCCATAGATCTTCTCTATTGACCTGATCAACAATTTCCTTCACTTTTGTATCTTTAGGTAAATAACCCCACCGAATTTCTTCAGTTAAGAACCAAGTATCATGACTTTTATAGGGATAAGAAGCATTATCTTCCCAATATTTCATACGATATGCAAAGTTTTGCTCTTTACGTCCATCACCATAATCAATATTACCTTTAGCCCGTTCTAAAATATCAGCTACGGCCACATTAAAGTATTTCCTATCAGCGCAGATTTTACACATTTCTTCTTTGTTTTCTGCCTGATCACACCATTGTTGTGCTTCCATAATTGCCATTAATAATGCTTGGGTAGCATTGGGATTTTTATCAACCCAATCTTGACGCATAGCAAAGGCTTTTTCTGGATGGTCATTCCATAGTTCACCTGTAGATAAAGCTGTATAACCTAATTTTTGACTTACCAATTGAGCATTCCACGGTTCTCCTACACAAAAAGCATCAACAGTTCCAACTTTCATATTTGCTACCATTTGTGGTGGTGGTACTGCTTGTAAAATTACATCTTGATCTGGATTAATACCCCCTGCTGCTAACCAATAACGCATCCATAAATCATGAGTACCACCGGGAAAAGTCATAGCAAATTTTAGAGATTTCTGATCGGCTTTGGCTTTATTGACAGACTCTTTTAGTAATTTACTTTGTAAACCAATTTTCAAATCTTTGAATTTTTCAGCAACTGAAATTGCTTGACCATTGATATTTAACCGCGCTAACAGATACATTGGTACTTTATCATTTATGGTCAACAAATAGGGCATAGGGCTAAGAATATGTGCGCCATCAATACCACCACCAGATGAGCCAATTTTTAAGTTATCGCGGGTAACTGGCCAGGATTTTTGTTTGCTGATTTCCACATCAGTCATACCATATTTAGTAAAGAAACCTTTTTCTTTAGCAATAATTAAAGGTGCGGAATCTGTTAAAGCAATAAATCCTAGTTTGGCTGTGGTTGTTTCAACTTTTGGGGAATTATTAGCTAGTTTACTATTGGAAGAAGTAGCACTATCTGTTTTTGCTGAATCAGAGTTACTAGATGAACATCCGTGTGCCAAGATAGAAGTTACTGCTACTACACTTGAGGTAATAATAAATTTTCTGCGAGAAATATTGCTCATGGGAAACTCTTGATCAGTTTTAATTTGGGTTTGCAGTTATCTCTGGATTTTGGCGATTAAATTAATTTAAAGAGGAATCAAAGCCTGTTCTTTAATTTTTGCACCAAAGTTGTCAATAAGTAAATCTCTTAATATGGGTTGTAAGTCTTCGCAAGGAATACCTTTTTGAACACAAGTTCCTAAATGTGCATCTTTCCCCACTGTTCCACCCATATAAATATCCACACCTTCTAACATTTGCCCATTTTTACGGACTTTAGTTCCCATTAAGCCAATATCTGCTACTTGGGGTTGTCCACAGGAATTTGGGCATCCTGTCCAATGAATTCGCACTGGACGTGATAAAGTTAATTCAGATTCCAATGATTTAATCATTGCTAAGGCGCGATTTTTGGTTTCTATTAAGGCAAAATTACAAAATTGTGCGCCAGTACATGATACCAATGATCCCATTAATAAGCCAGGGTTAACTGCAAATTTCTCTAATATCCCTTCTGTGCAAAATTGTGTTAAACTCCTATCGGCAATATTCGGTATAATAACATTCTGTTCAACGGTAAACCGGATTTCTCCACTTCCGTAAACTTCTGCTAACCGCGCAATTTCCAACATATCATGAGCAGATAATCTCCCTACGGGAATATTTAAACCTGCGTAGTTAAATCCCGCTTGTTTTTGCTTATGTATTCCTAAATGATTCCGTTTGTCCCAATCAATTTCATCTTTTGCTGCTGCGGGTAATAGTAATTTACCAAAACGCTTTTCTACTTCAGCGCGGAATTTTTCTATACCCCACTCATCAAGTAGCCAAATCAACCGGGCTTTTTGTCTGTTTGCGCGTAAACCATGATCTCGAAATATCTCGACAATGACTTTGGATAATGATACAACATCAGCCGGTAATACCCAAACATTTAAAGGAATGGCCGCTTCGCAACGTTTAGCAGAAAATAAACCACCGACAATGACGTTAAAACCAAAGACTGGTATTTGCTCTTGATTTGTCAAAAAAGCGGGAATAAAGGCTAAATCGTTAATTTCTGCATGAACTGAATTATCTCTTCCCCCAGTAATTGCAATGTTAAATTTCCGAGGAAGATTACTAAATTCTGGATTACCTTCACCGTTGTTAGTCAGCATATCCTGGATTTGCTGGACTAATTCTCTGGTATCATATAATTCATTTATGTCTAAACCAGCTACAGGATCACCTGTAATATTACGGATATTATCCATTCCAGATTGGATAGTAGTCAATCCGACTTTGTTAAATTTATTAAAGATATCTGGAATATCTTGAATTTTTATGCCGCGTAGTTGTATATTCTGTCTAGTGGTAATGTCAGCGCTGCCGTCATCACCGTAACGCTGTACTACCTCTGCTAAAACCGATAATTGATTGCTAGTGAGAATACCATTAGGTATCCGCATTCGCATCATGAATTTACCGGGGGTCACTGGACGGAAGAATACACCTAACCATTTTAGGCGATGGTTAAGGTCATTTTCGTCCATTGCTTCCCAACCGATTTGTGCGAACTGTTCTATTTCGTTCTTAACCGCGAGTCCGTCTTTTTCGGCTTTGAATTTCTCAAATTTATTCAGTTTTTCTGTGGTAGCTGCTGTATCTATCATAGTCTTTTCTCGGCAGACAGGACTTAATTAACTGTGTACCCTTTCATCACTTCTGTATTTAGCACTTTGGGGAAATAACTGATAGTAGTTTCCTGGTTTGTGTTTGTAACAGTTGCGATATTGATAACTTAGTGCGATTTTTTATAACAATTCGTATACTAGGTTACTAAAATCAAGTGATTGTGTCAAAAACGGATATCACAATTGCTTTAATTGCATAAATCAAAAATTTGTTTTTCTAGATGAGCTTGTATAAATTTTAATGCGTTCCTATAGAAAGATAGGAATTTTGTCTCACGTAGAAACGCTTCCAGCACAGAGAGTAAAGGCTTTAAGGTTTTTTTGATTTGACTAAGGTATTAAAATGCAAAACTTTGATCAAATTTTGGCAGTATTAATATATATTAATTGGTAATAAATCAGGTATTGTTAAAAGCAATTATGAAACGTCGTGACTTTATCAACTGGGTGGGATTGGGTTTTTTAGCTAGTTCCCTACCCGTAGCAATTGCGGCTTGTTCTCCTGAAACAACCGCAGCACCTAGTTCTACATCTAATACTGCTACAAAAGGCTGGCAAAAGGTGGGTACTGTGGCACAATTAGACAAAACTGGTCAATTATTGGCGGAAAATTCGCCAATTGGTGCAGTATTGGTGGTGGGAACATCGAAAGATGTTAAAAGTTTAATCGCTGTTAATCCTACTTGTTCTCATGAAGGTTGTACCATTGACTGGAAAGCAAAAGAAAATAAATTTGTCTGTCCCTGCCATGGTGCAGAGTTTGCTCGTGATGGTAAACTCAAACGGAGTCCTGCTAAAAAGCCCCTGAAAACTTACCAAACAAAGATCGAAGCTGGTTCTGTGTTCGTGAAAACAGTTTAAGATGTTCAGAAACCCTCCAGGGTTTCTGACGGAAAACCTTTTTCAATCATCTCTATCAGAGTAACTGATGACTTATTAGCTAGTATTTACACTAATTTATTTCTATGAAGTAAATACTGAATGAAAAATTAGTTAAATTAAAATTATACTGAAAACGGGTTAAATCCGTTAAGTTTATTATGTATCATCAGGCTAAATCAAAATGCGTTTAGAGCAGTTGCAAGCCTTTTTGGCGATCGCACAAACTGGCAGTTTTCAACAAGCTGCAAAACAATGTGGTGTGACTCAATCTACCATTAGTAGACAAATTCAGGGACTGGAGGCAAATTTGGGGGTAGAACTGTTTCACCGCAGTACCCATGCTAAACTAACTTTAGGCGGTGAACGCTTACTCCCCCGTGTCCAGAAAATTTGTCAAGAATGGGAATCTGCTACACAAGAGTTAACGGAGTTAATCGGAGGAAAGCAACCAGAATTATGTATTGCAGTCATTCATTCTGTTTGTGCTTCTTATCTACCACCAGTGTTACAAAAATTTTGCCATGATTACCCAGAGGTACAATTGCGGGTAACATCCTTAGGAAGCGATCGCTCGCTAAAAGTTCTCAAAGATGGTTTAGTAGATTTAGCAATTGTTATGCACAATCGCTTTTTAATCACAGGTAAGGAAATGGCGGTGGAAGTGCTATATGATGAACCAATAGAAGTTTTAGTCGCAGCTAATCATCCCCTATCTGAATATGAATCTATCCCTTGGTTAGAATTAATTCGCTATCGTCAAGTAGTATTTAAAGAAGGTTATGGGATGCAGCGTCTCATTCAGGATAAATTTGACAGTAAGTCAACCAAACTCAGCGCGGCCTTAGAAGTAAATACCTTAGAGGCCTTTCGGGGAGTAGTTCGTCAAGGAGAACTGATTGCTTTACTTCCCCAGTCAGCATTAATAGAATTTAGAAATGATCCTACCCTTGCGGTTCGTCCCTTAGCTGAAAATAACAATTTAGCCAATAATTCTGGTTTAACTCGTCGGGTAGTAATGGTGACCACTCACGACCGTCTCCAGATTCCTCCCATACAACACTTTTGGCAACTTGTCAAGAATAATATTCCCGCAATGACAACTGACTAATGACTAACTTTAGAGAATTTATCCAAAAAATAGGTAGCGGAAATCACACATCAGAAAATTTAACCCGTGATGAAGCGGCTACTGCTACAAGAATGATGTTATTAAATGAAGCTACACCTGTACAAGTTGGTGCATTTTTAATTGCTCACCGTATTAAACGTCCCACGGGAGCAGAGTTAGCAGGGATGTTAGACGCTTACTATGAACTCGGTCCAAAGTTGCAATCAATAGGACAACCTGTAATTATTTTAGGTATACCCTATGATGGCAGAACTCGTACTGCACCGATTAATGTGATTACGGCTTTACTATTAGCTGCTGCGGGACAACCTGTAATTATGCACGGAGGAGATCGTTTACCGACAAAATACGGTCTACCTTTAATCGAAATTTGGCAAGGTTTAGGAATAGATTGGACTAGTTTAACACTAGAACAAACCCAGCAGGTCTTTGAAGCCACAGGAATTGGCTTTGTTTACACCCCAAAGCATTTTCCCCTCAATCAAATTTTGTGGTCATATCGTGAGCAATTGGGTAAACGTCCACCATTAGCAACCATGGAGTTAATTTGGTGTCCCTACGCTGGTGATGCTCACATTATTGCTGGTTTTGTTCATCCCCCCACAGAAGCAATGTTTCAAGTGGCTTTAGGGTTACGTGGGGTCAGGGAATATACTTTTATTAAAGGTTTAGAGGGTAGTTGTGATTTACCACGCGATCGCACAGCCATTATTAGTTTATCTTCATTAAATCCAGATGAATTAACTCGGTTACAACTCGTACCCCGTGAATATGGTTTTATAACTAAAAATGTGCCTCTAACTACTACAGCAGAACTAATCAATGATTTACAAGGGGTTTTAACAGGAAACGCCGGCGAAATGCTGCAAACAGCTTTATGGAATGGTGGTTTTTATTTGTGGCGTAGTGGTATTTCTCCAAATATGCAAGCGGGTATAGATAAAGCTGCTACATTAATCAGCAGTGGTGTAGTCAAGGCTAAACTTGACGAAATCAGTACGGTGATGTCTGATAGCGAAGCGTGGCGTTAGCCATATCAGGATATCCAGGATGAAAGGATTTTCTCGGCTCTACAATCTTTACCGGATATGTCTATTATATAGCTATAATATGGCGATCGCTATGCTATACACAAAGTCTTTACAAATGGTGCGTTACTAATCGCTAACACACACTACTTTTAAATAATTTAAGCTAGTTCTTCCTTATCAAGACAAGGATAACATATTTAAAATTCTTTGTCAATTTTGTCAGAATCAGGATATCCAGGATGAAAGGATGTACAGGATGAAGATGGGGATTTTCTGATGATGTCAATGATTTAAAATGGTGGGTTACTCTATAATATAGCTATGATGTAGCGAACTGCTTGCAGCAGCGCTTCGCTATCGCTATGCTACACACAAGTTCTCTACCAATGGTGCGTTAGTAATCGCTAACACACCCTACTATAAATAATTTAAGATAGTTCTTCCTTATCAAGATGAGGATAACATTTTTAAAATTCTTTGTCAATTTTGTCAGAATCAGGATATCCAGGATGAAAGGATGTACAGGATGAGGATGGGGATTTTCTAAAGTCTTTACAAATGGTGCGTTACTAATCGCTAACACACACTACTTTTAAATAATTTAAGATAGTTCTTCCTCGTCAAGATAAGGATAACATATTTAAAATTCTTTGTCAATATCTAAAAATAAAATTTTTCGCGGTTTTTTGCGTCTTGTCATAATTGTAGGTTGGGTTAAGCGACAGCGTAACCCAACAAAGTCCTAACAACAAAGATACAGGGGTTTCCGCTCTTATGAGGTACTTCATTTGCCCCCTCCTCGCACCCCCCTCAATCCCCCCGCAGCGGGGGGAAGAAAAGGATAAACTTTTGATATTGGAGGGGGTTGGGGGTGGGGTTCTTGTACCTCATAACATCGGGAAGTGCTGTAATTGTAGGTTGGGTTGAGAAAACCCAACAAAGCTATTAACTAAATAGGAAAGTACCTCCGAACAGGTTTAAATTCGCATTGGTGCTATTAAATCCTAATGTACCGGATAAGGTAACTAATAATTGACCAGTACCAAAACCAATATTACCACCAATACCATCCCCAGCCCGCACTAATGTAGTATTACCTGATGTAATTACATCAAAATTGGCAATACCTGTAAAGTTCAGTTTATCGCCACCAGCACCGCGCACAAATTGGTAAACTATATCTGTACCATGACCAAGAACGTAGTTAACGTTATCTACAGCATTATCGTTTAAACCCAAATACAAGCTATCGTTACCCACACCACCAATTAAAGTATCAGCACCCGCATTACCTGTGAGGGTATCATTTCCTAAACCACCAGTGAGAATGTTATCGGCTGCGTTACCTGTAATGTTGTTATTTAGTTCATTACCTGTACCATTAATAGCGGTTGTTCCTTGTAAAGTCAGGTTTTCGGTATTGGGGGTTAGGGTATAGGTTACAGTGCTGAAAACAATATCAGTTCCTTGATTTACTAGTTCTGTGATGGTATCTACTGTATTGTCCACATAATAAGAGTCATTACCAGCGCCACCAATGAGGGTATCATTTCCTAAATCACCATTGAGGGTATCATTTCCTAAACCACCATTAAGAGTGTTGTTGCCAGTATTACCTGTAATAATATTATTCAGGTTATTACCTGTACCGTTGATAGCGGTTGTTCCCTGTAACGTTAGGTTTTCTAAGTGGTTTTTTAATGTCCAAGTGATAGAAGATTCAACGTTATCTATTCCACTATTTAAAAATTCAATAATGACATCTCCCACATTATCTACTACATAAGTGTCATTACCACTACCACCACCTAATAAATCTGCACCTGCTCCCCCGTTCAGAGTGTCATTACCATTTCCACCTCCTAAATCATCGTTTCCTGTACCTGCTTTAATCCAATCATTACCAGTAGTACCGTTAAAACTGATAGTACCCGCAAAGCTAGTTAAATCAAAGCGTTCAAATCCGAATACTGTTGTCCCAGGAATATCTAATTGATTGGTGGTGTTACTGGTATCTATGGAGATAAGAGCATTAGATGTTCCTCCAGTGATAATTAAGGTATCTGTGCCATTACCACCTTTGATGGTGTCATTTTGTTGTAAATTGGCAAAAGTGCTGGTGATGGTGTCTTCTCCATAGTCAGCATCTATGATATCCTGTTGGGCTGTGGTGGTGAAGCTTTCGTTATCGTTAAGGTCAGTTACTCCAATGGTTAATTGTTTCTCAAAAAATAACCCCCCTTGGTCGGTGGTTCTAACTCTAATGCTGTAACTGTTTTTGGTTTCAAAGTCAAAAACAGCGTTGGTTTTGAGTTGATTTCCAGCAATGCTAAATAAACTATTAGCTGTTGCACCGTTCCCAGTAACTAAGCTATAAGTAAAAGTGTCACCTGTATTTGGATCTGTGGTGGTGAGATTACCCACTACTGTACCAATAATTTGGTTTTCGGCAATTGTGCTGGTGGAGAGTGTGAGATTGGTGGGTGCTTGGTTGGAGTTACCAGTAAAATCACTTACATCAATAATCTTTAAACCACCTTGACTATCAGCCACATAAGCGTAACTACCCACCACTTGCACACGCCAAGCATAGCCAGAAGTATTATAATTGCCCTTGAGAGTGGGAGTTAAAGGGTTGCTGATGTCAATGATTTGCAGTCCTGAATCCAAATCAGCAACATAAGCGTATTTACCTACTACTTGCACACCTGTAGCAGTGCCAGAAGTATTATAATTGCCCTTGAGAGTGGGAGCTAAAGGGTTACTGATGTCAATGATTTGCAGTCCTGAATTATTATCAGCAATATAAGCGTAGTTACCTACTACTTGTACACTTTCAGCAGTGCCACTGGTGTCATAAGTGCCTTTAAGGATGGGAATTGTGGGGTCGCTAATATCTATGATTTCCAGTCCTGAACTAGAGACAGCAACATAAGCGTAGCTACCCACTATTTGCACACCATAAGGCTGTCCACTGGTATAATAAGTGCTTTTGAGGATGGGAATTGTGGGGTCGCTAATATCTATGATTTGCAGTCCTAAGTATCCATTGGCAACATAAGCGTAGTTGCCTACTATTTGTATACCATAAGCATCGCCACTGATGTTATAAGTGCCTTTGAGGATTGGAGTTGTAGAGTTACTAATATCTATAATTTGCAGTTTTGAATAAGGTGTTACATAAGCGTAATTGCCTACTATTTGTACACCATGATTACTTCCAGTGGTATTATAAATACCTTTGAGGATGGGAGTTGTAGGGTTGCTAATATCTATGATTTGCAGTCCTGAATCATCAGCAACATAAGCATATTTGCCTACTATTTCTACACCATTAGCATTGCCAGATGTATTATACTCTCCGACTAATGTGGGTGCAAATACTCCCTGGTAGCTGGTGAGGGTGTCTGCATTGAAAACAATATTCGGCAAATAAGGTAGAGACGTTCCATGGAACGTCTCTACATCTGTAACGGGAATATTCACCTCTAACTGCCAATTTCCCCCTAATGCTGCATTGCCGGTTTTTGTGGTGGAGGCGCTAATGGTGGCTTTGGTAATTTGATGTAATTTGTGAATAAATTCTGCCCCAGCGTCCCCAGATGCGACGTTACAACCATATAGTAAAATATTCTGAGGTTGCCACTGTTGTAATTGTTGGGTGTAATTATGAATATTAGTTAAGTTTAGTTGACTATTGCCTAAATATAAGCATCCGGGCGCACCATGGGAAAGGATGTGAATGGTGGTGATGTGGGGATGTTGTTGTAAAATTTGGCTAATTTGCTCAATTCCGTTTTGATTTGGCGAAATAATAACTGTTTTTACGCCTTCGATAATTCCTGTTTGGAGGGTGTGATAGTCGGAAAGGGAAGCATCAATAAAAACAATTGTTGTTGCGGTTTGACGGAGGAAAGAGTTGTTAGACATATTTTTTCCTTTGCACCTTGGAAATGTGGTTTTTTATTGTAGGGTAGGGAATGAGTAACATTACGTAAAACCTGGATTCGGTTATAATTATAATGGATTCAATCGGAAATAAAACCGTATTTTTTTGATTTAATATGTGTTAATTAGAGTCTGTATTAGTGTCACATACAGGAAATTTGGGTAACATTTATGCTTTCACATTTGTCGGAATCAGGATATCCAGGATGAGGAGGGGGGTTTTATGATTATGTAAATTACGTTATCAGGTGCTGTCACCTGTCACCTATCACCTGTCACCTGATTAAAGATGGATGTATAGAATTATGGGAATTATTAAAAAGGAATTATCGGGTTAATAGCACAAGTAATTCTTGATTTATTGGTTATGGATAGAACATTCATACAGAACCCCCAGGAACAACTGGTATCAGTGATAACAGATGATGTGAACCTAGAGGGTAATTTGGTGATCCCCTATAGTGCTATCGGTATAGTTTTATTTGCCCATGGCAGTGGTAGCAGTCGTTACAGTCCCCGTAATCGTTATGTTGCCGAGGTATTACAACAAGCAGGACTGGCAACTTTATTGCTTGATTTGCTGACTCTGGAAGAGGAAGAAATTGACCTGCGGACAAGACATTTACGCTTTGATATTGGTTTGTTAGCATCTCGCTTAGTTGGAGCTACGGACTGGCTACTACAGAACCCAGATACCCAAGAACTCAAGATAGGTTACTTTGGTGCTAGTACGGGTGCGGGTGCGGCTCTTGTGGCTGCTGCAAAACGGGGGGAAGTTGTGAAAGCTATTGTTTCTCGTGGTGGACGACCTGACTTAGCTGGTTCAGCATTACCTGAAGTGAAAGCGCCAACATTGTTGATTGTTGGTGGTGATGATCTGCCTGTAATAGCGATTAATGAGGATGCAATGGCACAGTTACACTCAATCAAACGGTTGGAGATTGTTCCTGGGGCTACACATTTATTTGCAGAACCAGGTAAATTGGCGGCTGTAGCACATTTAGCAAGGGAATGGTTTACACACTACCTCAAATAACAACAGAACTTACACCTCTTCCCTCACTTCCCCAGCAGCATAATTTCGCACTTCTAATAACTGGTTTTTTGCATCCACAATCACAACAGTAGGAGAGTAACATTTTAACTCTTCCAAAGTAAACTGGCCGTAAGTCATAATGATCAAGCGATCGCCTACTACACCTAAGCGAGCCGCTGCCCCATTTAATTCTATAGCTCCTGAATTAGCTACCGCAGGTATAGCATAAGTAGTAAAACGCTCACCATTAGCAATGTTCACTACTTGTACTTGCTCATAGGGAAAGATACCAGCTTTTTCTAAGAGAATTTCGTCAATGCTGATACTACCCACATAATTAATATTTGCTCCTGTGAGGGTACAGTTATGAATTTTTGCTAACAAGAAAGTACGCTGCATTGGGATTAAAAAATTTTTTTTTGCAACCAGGAAGATTTTTCCAACTTAGATCAGTATTTGTGATTAATGATTCCACAATTATTGATTTAGCGGGTAATTAGTAATTGATATTACCACTAGACATCTAGTGAAAATTACAGCGGTTTCCGATCTGATGAAGTACAAAGTTGAATGATGAAACTCTTGTAGTGCGGGCATCTTGCCCGCTAAATATGTACCTCATAACACCGGGAAGTGCTGTAAATGTGCATTTTTTAGAACCCTTGTAGAGACGTTCCATGGAACGTCTCTACAATCTTTACTGGAGATGTTTATTATCCTTGGGCAGCCTTAATAAACTTTTCTACTAAGGGAGCTACTTTTTCCACATCTTGCCAACCGAGAATTTGTGTTACCTTTTTTTCCAAATTCTTATAACTACGGAAAAATTCCGCAATTTCCTCTAATTTGTGGGGGGATACATCTTTGAGGGACTTTACATGAGCATAGCGTGGATCTTTGGCGGGAACACAAAGAATTTTTTCATCACGATCACCACCGTCAATCATTTCTAAAAAACCAATTGGTCTAGCAGCAATGATGCAACCGGGGAAAGTTGGCTCATCCATGATCACCATACCATCTAAAGGATCGCCATCGTCAGCTAAGGTGTTAGGGATAAAACCATAGTCATAAGGATACTTTACCGAAGAATAGAGAACGCGATCTAGGGCAAATGCTTGTAAATCCTTATCGTATTCATATTTATTTTTACTCCCACCAGCAATTTCAATTAAGACGTTAAGTAGACCTGGTTTGGGTTGGGCAGGAATAAGAGATAAATCCACAACAAGACTCCTATATTAACAGTGAAGAGGGGCAGTAGATATTTTTGCTCCCAGTGTCAAATTTTAAGGCATTGTGGATCTTTTCCTCAAAATTCCTGGTTGACTGCTGTAAATTCCGTGAAACGTTAATTCTTGTTAAATTTTTTCTGTGTTAAATGTCTGCTAATTGCTGTGAGGTTGTATCACCAGAATTGACAGACCGGCTATTTAAATTTATACAAACGGGTGCAGATTCTGCACCCAATTAGTTCCGACTAGGGGGTTACTTTTTGTTCTGTAGTTGCTTCTTCAGGTTTTGGTGAGTCTTGTTTTTCTGTATTTGCGGAGTCTGAATCAGTTTTTTGTTGTACTTGCGGCAAGTGAATACTATTTACTTGATTAATAAATAGTTCTACAGCTTGACTAATTTTTTGTTGTTGTTTATCTTCTTCTGGAATATCATAACAACGATAGGCTGGAGTGATTCCTAAAATAAACTTTTCCTGTTCAGATTCTAACAATTCCACCGCTGTGCTGGCAGCCATCCAATTTTTTTCAAAGGGAAATGATGTGACGACACTGGCCACAATGGAAGCAACTGCTGGACAGATAACAGGTAGCCATTTTAACCACGCCTGTCCTGCTTCCAGTTTATCAACTAGAACTAAAATTGGTGTCACACCTGATAAAATAACTGTGGAAATTTGCAAAACGTAGTATAAAGTTCTGTTAAGGTCTCTAGAACTCTTATAATCATCAATCAAGTCTTGAGCATATTCTAAAGCTTTAGCTCGTGCTGGCAAAACTGTGTTATGGTCTATTTGAGTATTTTTACTTAACAAAGAGGTATAAAGTTTAGCTTTTTTTGACATTTGATTTTTTTCTGCTTTCTTTTTGGCGCTATTTACTGATTGTCTATTGAAGATAAACAAACCAATAGCAAGAGTTAAAGCAACGGAGGCAGCAATTACATGATCTTGATTGCTAGAATCAAAATAAATAATAGCAAATGATGCGATCGCAACTGCGGCTAATAAATAATCAATGAACTTCAAAAAAAACAGCATATTTTTACCTGGTGTAGTTGTAGTTATTGTGGGAATGTTGAATTGACGAGAGAGGAAACTCATTGTAAAAATTATTTTCACAACCAATATTTTATATTACACGAAGGTACTATTCTTGACAAGATACTCCAAGAAGTAACATTTTCCAGTGTTTTTCAGGATATGAATAAATTTTGGTTGACGATTATTTAAGGTTATTTAACATCTAATTTCATCAAATCCTGCTTTAATTTGGTTAAAAGGTTATATTTTAATCATTAAATAGCAGTGTTGTATCTTTTGCGTGTAGCTATTGCCAAGGCTAAAACCAGAAACGTCAAAATACCTGCTATGTATAAAGGATAGCCATAGGTCACTGGTTGGGATTGTTTAACCATTAAACCTGCTATCACTGGACCAATACCATTATAAATACTTAAATAAGATGCGTTTAATCCTAAAACAGTTCCCTGATCTTGTGGTTTAGCATTAAGAGAAATTAATGTACTAATCATAGGTTGGACGAGGGCATTAAACAAGGCAAATAATATGCTAACTGTGACAAAATAGGTGATACTAGGCCAAAGGGGCATTAAGAGAAATGATAAACTGCGAACGAATAAACCTAAAAATAAGATATTGACCACATTAAATTTAGGACGGAGAACGGATATTCCCCAAGTTTGCATAATTACTGCTAAAGTGCCAAATACTAGAAATAGGAGGGTTAAAGATTGATTATTTTGATGTAGAACTTGAATAAAATAGGGTTGAAAGGCATAGGTAAACATGGTAAATGTTGTCCCGGTTAAAAAGTTAATTAATAGTAAAATGCCAACTCCTGGCATAGCAAACCCTTTAATTAAATTTTCCAATCCTAAATCCAAAATATTACTAAACTTTGGAGATTTTTTTTCTAAGGTTTCTGGTAACAAGAATATGGTCATTAACATGGCTATCATAGCAACTGCACCAGAGACTAAAAATGCCGTTCCTAAAGAAATTTGCTGTGCTAATAAACTAATAACCGGACCGATAATAAAGCCTAATCCCATGGCTGCACCATAAATTCCAAAGGCTTGAGCGCGATTTTTTTGCATGGTGACATCAGAAATAACTGCTTGGGCAACGGCAACATTTCCCCCGGTAATCCCATCTAAAAATCTGGCAAAAAATAGTAAAATTGCTGTTGTGGCAGTACCGGCTATAGTGTTAGCAATTACTGTTCCTGCTAGACTAATTATTAATAATGGTTTACGTCCAAATCTATCAGAAAGTTTACCGATTACAGGAGTGGCAAAAAATTGAGCAATGGAGTAGGTAGAAAACAATAAACTAGTTTGGAAATCATTTAAACCAAATTGTTTACCATAAAGATAAATAATGGGGATTAAAATTGTAAAACTCAAGGAGTTAATAAAGGCAATTAAAGCAGTAATCCAAAAAATGCGATTCATTGTCAATTAAACTTATTTATTCATGCTACTTTAGTTATTTTACCATTAATGAGACTTTTTACTTACTGCTCATCAAATTCATGAATTTTAAATTACAGAAAGAGGAATATCTTTATTTACTACCATGTATTAGTGAAAATGCTTAATCAAATTTGGTTGTCAGAATTAAAAATACACCGAGCGATCGCTGTAGTTCGCGCCCCAAAAATGGACTGGGGTAAAAAAATGGCTTTAGCGGTGGCATCTGGGGGTATGAGACTCATTGAAATTACCTGGAACAGTGATCAGGCACCAGAGTTAATTTCCCAACTCCGCACTGAATTACCAGGCTGTCTGATTGGTACTGGTACTTTATTTAACGTCCAGCAATTACAAGAAGCGATCGCTTGTGGGTGTCAATTTCTCTTTAGTCCCCATACTGATCCCATCATGATTAAAACCGCAGTAGCCGCAAATATACCGATAATTCCTGGTGCATTGACACCGACGGAAATTATTACCGCTTGGAATTATGGTGCTACTTGTGTGAAAGTGTTTCCCGTCCAAGCAGTGGGAGGAACTAATTACATCAAAAGTCTACAAGGTCCTCTGGGGCATATTCCCTTAATTCCTACGGGGGGTGTAACCTTAGAAAATGCTGAAGATTTTTTAAAGGTTGGGGCAATAGCTGTAGGCTTAAGTGGGGAATTATTTCCAAAAAAATGGATATTAGAGGAAAATTGGACCGGAATTACCGAACAAGCAACAGCACTCATCCAGAAGTTAAATTAGTGGTAAAATCAGTACAAATAGACTGAATTAGAATCAAAGTTTTTGAAGGAATTTTAGCCAATTTTCTATCAGGGTATTCACTATGAAAGGTCTAATTTATTTTCATCGGATACATTTATTAAAAATGTTATTGGTGATTACCGTAGCTTATACTACCATAGTGAATTATACTGATAACAAAATGTGGGCAAAATCTCCACCACAGAAAGTTCCTACAATTGTTCAAAAACTGAAAAAATCTGATCAGCGTTGGATTCAAATTGATCTTTCCCAACAAAATCTGATTGCGTGGGAAGGAAAGAAACTTGTATATAAAGCAACTATTTCTTCGGGAAAACCATCCACACCTACCCGCATTGGTATATTTAAGATTCAAAGCAAGTTTAAGAAAACTCGAATGCGTGGTAGAGGATATGATATTTCTAATGTTCCCTATGCTATGTATTATCAAGGTGGCTATGCTATTCATGGAGCATATTGGCACAAGAAGTTTGGTACACCGATAAGCCATGGTTGTGTTAATCTGACACCCAATAAAGCTAAATGGTTATTTAATTGGGCTAATGTAGGAACAACGGTAGTAATTCAAGAATAGATCAAAAATCCTGAATTTTATATATTCGGTGAATATTGCAAATAGGTCAACAACTAACGGAAAATTTACATCAGTCGGTTACTAACTACTAATAGTCAAACCGCTTTCATCATACAATTTCCGTTGCTGCCAGTTTTTTAGCTGCAACACTAGCGCGAAAGTCAAAAGTCTGATATGATGATTTTATCAGCGGGTGAGTAGCTCAACGGTAGAGCAGTTGACTCTTAATCAATTGGTTGCGGGTTCGATTCCCTCCTCACCCATTCATCAAATCTAGATCATTGCTAAATTAAAAGTATTGAACGAAACATAATTTATATGTTCACTCAGTCCAGGGAAATCTAGCACTAACCAAATCTACCACTAATATAGGCTTTTGTATCTTCTTGTTGTGGATGATTGAAAATTAACTCTGTAGCTTCATATTCCACTAAATAACCTGTGCGACCACCTTTTTCAGAAGTTTTGACGTTAAAAAACGCTGTTTGATCAGAAACCCGTGCTGCTTGCTGCATATTATGGGTAACAATAACAATGGTATATTGTTCCTTGAGTTCGTGAATCAGTTCTTCAACCCGTGCAGTAGAAATAGGGTCAAGTGCAGAACATGGTTCATCCATAAGTATAACTTCTGGTTGCACTGCGATCGCTCTAGCAATACATAAACGTTGTTGTTGTCCACCAGACAAGGATAAACCACTTTGTCGCAATTTATCCTTAACTTCGTCCCATAAAGCTGCTTGTCGCAAACTCCGTTCTACCAATTCATTCATATCACCCCTATAGCCATTAATTCTCGCACCAAAGGCAATATTTTCGTAAATTGACTTAGGAAATGGATTTGGTCTTTGAAACACCATACCAATGCGTCTCCGCACCTCTACAGGGTCAATATTCGGTGCATAGAGATTTTGATCATAGAAATAAACCTTACCTTCGGCTCGAAATGATTCAATTAAATCATTTAGACGATTATAACATCGTAATAATGTACTTTTGCCACATCCAGAAGGTCCAATAAAGGCCGTTACCTGATTTTTAGGAATATCTAGCCAAACATTTTGTACAGCCAAGAAGTTGCCATAATAAATATTCAGGTTTTCTGTGCTTAAAACCGATTTTGTCCCGTTCATAGTGCTAATTTGTGTTACCATAAATACTTGATTAGGAAGTTGTTCGAGATGAGTTTAAATCTTTTTTCTAGTCACCCAACGGGCAATAATACTAGTAGTCAACACCATTAATAGTAGTATTAAAGAAGCTGCCCAAGCTAAAGATTGCCAACTTTGGTAAGGAGAAGTAGCAAAGTTATACACTAGAACTGCCAGAGAAGCAGTAGGTTTGAGAATGCTATCTGGCCAAAAAGAAGAGAAAAGAGCCGTGAATATCAATGGCGCTGTTTCTCCAGCAGCGCGAGCTATAGCTAAGGTAGAACCAGTTACAATGGCAGGTAAAGCAGCAGGTAATACTACTTGTGTCACAGTTTGGAAATTAGTTGCACCTAGTCCTACGGACGCTTGACGTAGATCTTGCGGTACTAACTGCAAGGCCTCATCAGTAGTTCTGACAATAATAGGTAGCATCAAAATTGCTAAAGCAAATCCACCTCCCAAGGCTGAGTAAGAGCCTAAATTCAGCTTAACTAAGGACAAAACCACAATTCCATAGGCAAATACCCCAGCAATAATCGAGGGAACACCACTGAGGACATTAGTAGCAAAACGTATCCACCTAGCAACTTTTTGAGAACTAAACTCAGTTAAATAAATTGCTGCCAATACACCAAAGGGAATACTGATTATAGCTCCAATACTTACCATCAAGAGTGTTCCCAAAACGGCATTACCAAATCCGCCATTTTTAGCAAAGGGAGTCGGAGGCAATTCAGTGAAAACATTTAAATTTAAACTACTAAACCCTCTAATTATTACATAATAAAGCACTGCTAACAAAGGAACAAGCGCCAGTATTCCACAGATAAAAGCTAATACAGTCATCACCGTATTAAATAATGTCCGGGAAGACAAAGGGGAACGAGTCAGGCTTCTTTGTGGAAAAGAAGAAGTCATAATCTAACCTATTACTGTATTGTACAAGACAGATTCCAGATATATTCCCAACTTCTTGAAGAAGTCGGGGATCTGAATATTGAATATTGAGTATTAAATTTATAGTCTTTGTACCCGCGTCACAATAAACTCTGCTAGAATATTGACTATTAGCGTCAATATAAATAGAACTAAAGCTGCATACATTAAAGCGGAAACTTGTAAACCACTAGCTTCAGCAAACTGATTTGCCAGTAGAGAAGAGATAGTATTAGATGGTGCTAACAGAGAGATATTGATATTATTGGCATTACCGATTAACATTGTCACAGCCATTGTTTCACCCATTGCTCTACCCAGAGCCAACATTACTGCACCGACAATACCAGAAAAAGCCGCAGGGATAATAACTTGAAAAATGGTTTCCCAACGGGTTGCACCAATTCCTAGCGCCGCTTGACGTAAACTAGAAGGTACAGAAATCAAAGCATCACGAGAAATAGCAGTAATGATTGGTAAAGTCATAATTGCTAAGATTATTCCTGCTGGTAACATTCCAGGTCCCGTAGGAGAGGAGCTAAAAATGGGTAGCCAACCGAGATAATTATGCAGCCATTTACCCAAATTAGTTAAAATTGGAATTAAAACAAAAATTCCCCAAACTCCATAAATAACACTAGGAATAGCGGCCAGCAATTCTACTAAAAATACTAATACTAATCGTAGCTCAGAAGGGAGAAAATCCTCACTCAATAAAATTGCTGTTCCCACACCAATAGGAACTGCTAAAATTAGTCCAATCAAAGAACTCATCAGAGTTCCATAAATAGCAGGTAACACCCCATAGTCATTATTAACAGGATTCCAATTACTGGCAACTAGGAAATTAATTCCAAATTCTTGGATAGCAGGCCAAGCAGCAATAGCAACTTGTAAAGCAATCCATAATAAAGTAGCAGCAATTGCCAGAGCAAAAATCCGAGTTAACCAAATAAAGCTCCGATCTAGATTTTTGTCCATTTCAGAGCGTTTTTTTGCCGCCAAGGCCGTTTCTAAAAATTTTGTAGCCATGAATACGGAGGATAATAGTTAAATCAGGAATAATACTGAAAAATCAGTCTCCTGAGAATCAACACGGTCTAGTCAAAAACTCAATATTTTCAGACTTAAATGGGGAATAATGCCGAAAATCAACTATGGTAAATTTAGTTTTTGTTTACTTGCTAGGTTGAGAATTAGCACCAACAGAAATTTTATAGTCAGGACTAATTTTATCAGCTGCTGCCGCCACTTTGGCAATTACATTTGCTGGTAAAGGAACATATCCCAATTCGGCCGCTAACTTTTGTCCATCTGTTAAAGCATACTCAATAGTTGCTTCTACGGCTTTAGCTTTATTAGCATCAGTATATTTTTTATGTGCCAAAATCCAAGTGTAAGTAACAATTGGGTAAGAATCTGTACCTTCTGGGTCAGAAATAAAAGCACGAAGATTCTCTGGTAAATTCACAGATGCTAAAGTTTTCGATGCTGACTTTTCAGAAGCGGAAACAAACTGTTTAGCTTTATTTTCCAAAGATGCAAATTTGAGATTACCTTCCTTAGCGTAGCTGTATTCAACATAACCAATGGAAGCAGGAGTTTGGAGAATTTGAGCAGTAACACCTTCATTTCCTTTCGCGCCAATGCCTACAGGCCATTTTACACTTTTCCCGTCACCTACTTTAGTTTTCCATTCTGGACTAATGGCGCTAAGATGTTTTGTAAACACACCTGTAGTACCGCTACCGTCAGCACGATAAATGACTTTAATTGCCTCCTTTGGTAATTTAGCACCAGGATTGGCTTTAGCGATCGCTGGATCATTCCAAGATTTGATTTTACCTAGTAAAATATCAGTATAAACTGCCCGTGGTAGTTTGAGTTCAGGAACATCCGGTAAATTATAAGCGAGGACAATACTCCCAGCAGTAACAGGTAATAATATTACACCTTTATCTGCGGGTATTTTCTTAATTTCTTCATCCTTCATGGCAACATCACTAGCACCAAAATCTACTGTTCCTTTAGTAAACTGTTCAACACCAGCGCCACTACCAACTGACTGATAATTAACTTTTAAATTGGGATATTTTTTATTTAATTCCGCAAACCAAGTTTGATACAGTGGTGAAGGAAAAGAAGCGCCCGCACCCGTTAACTCCACATTACCCCCTAAATCTAGTTTCTGAGAACTGGAAGTTTTGTTATTTTCTGCCGAGTTTTGGCCGCAAGCAGATAGACCGATCGCTAGTGCTAATATAGATATTGAAACTGCAAAGCGATGATTTTTAATTTCGCCCGAAGGTAATAGCATTAGGGTTAATTTTCGTTAAGTTTTAGATAAACGTTACCAACATAGCACTAAAAGGTAAACCATCGGTTAAGAAACAAAAAAATCTATTTATTCCCTATCACAGAATAAATGTTTGCTGCATCGAATCAACTACTATGGTCTATGATAGGCTTGCTCCTGACTATGGGTGGTACTTTCCTAGAAGCTTATGGTATTACCTACCCCTGGAATTGGAGTCAGCACGGAATTCAAACCCTTTCATTAGGTGTCAGTTATCAAATTGGTGCAGTGCTACTGGTAGGTTGTTTGGGAGGTCAAAATTCTGGGGCGCTCTCCCAAATTGCCTATTTAGTCATGGGATTAACTTTATTACCTGTATTTGCCGAAGGAGGCGGTATCGGTTATGTTAAACTATCTCAGTTTGGGTATTTATTGGGTTTTATTCCTGGAGCTTGGATTTGTGGTTATTTAGCTTTTAAAGCTAGACCCCGACTAGAAACTCTCGCTTTTAGTTGTATTTGTGGCTTACTCACTATTCACATTTGCGGTATTGCTTATTTAATTATCAGTTATATTTTACCTGGGAAAGCAGCAGAAAATCTATCTCTGATGCAAGCTATTCTAAAATACTCTTGCTTTGCACTACCAGGGCAACTAGTAGTTGTTTGTGCTGTCACCATAGTAGCTTACGTCCTACGACATATAATGTTTTATTAGTAGGGGCAATCCCCCCGTGGTTGCCCCAATTCCCCCGTGGTTGCCCTACGTCATTGGTCAAAAAAAAAACAACTGATCACCGACCAGTGACAACGGACAACTGACAACTGACAACCAAAAAATTTATTATGGGTATAAAAAACCGCAACTTCTGGATTGCTGCTTCTACGGCATTCTTATTAGATCAACTAACAAAATACTGGGTAGTACAAACCTTTAAATTAGGACAAACACTGCCATTACTACGGAATATATTTCATTTCACTTATGTTACCAACACAGGAGCAGCTTTTAGTTTGTTAAGTGGCAAAGTAGAGTGGTTACGCTGGCTATCTTTAGGTGTAAGTTTAATATTGATCACCATTGCGCTATTTGGACCATTGTTAAGTTGGTGGGATCAACTGGGTTATGGTTTGATTTTAGGAGGAGCAATAGGCAATGGTATTGATAGATTTAGATTGGGGTACGTCGTTGACTTCCTCGATTTTCGGTTAATTGATTTTGCCGTATTTAATATGGCCGATTCTTTTATTAGTGTAGGAATTGTCTGTCTGTTAATTGCCTCATGGCAAAAAACACCAAGCCATTAAAATTGTTTATGTGTTTATGAGTTCACCCCAATCTCCTCAAAAGCCAAAAACTCTACTTGGTCAACTGACTCAAGCAGTAAATACCATTCAAGCTAGAGTTGATTTTTCCAAGTTGGCGCTCAAACCCAATGCCAAAGTACCAAAACTATTAGTTCATGATGCCGGAGTCAATCAAACCTTAGAATATCCATTATTAGGCGATCGCTATATTCTGGGACGTAGTTCTAAATCCTGTGATATCGTCGTCCGTAACCCAGTTGTCAGCCAAATTCATCTCTCACTGTCGCGGGATTCTACCCAAAACACCCCCATTTTCACCATCAAGGATGAAAACTCCACCAATGGCATATATCTTGGCAAAAGACGGATAAATGCCCTGGAAATGCGTCATGGTGATGTGATTACCTTGGGTCCCCCCGCATTAGCCGCTTCTGTACGTCTGGAATACAGTGATCCACCATCCCATTATGTCCAAGCCGCTACTTGGACGGCTTATGGTGTTCTTGGTATTACCGCCCTGACAGCCTTAGCTATAGGTGTGGAATGGCTAAAATTTTCCGTTAGACCTTTACCTACAGCCACACGGGCCCCTGTGGTTGTCTATGCTCGTGATGGTTCAACCCCACTCCGTGAACCTCGGAATATCGCTCACGTAGATTTAAAAAACTTATCCGACTTTGGACCCTATTTGCCTGCTGCTGTTGTCGCTTCCGAGGATAGTCGTTATTATTGGCACTTTGGTGTAGATCCTTTGGGTGTGTTGCGAGCCGTATTTATTAACAGTCGTAGCGGTGATTTTCAACAAGGAGCAAGTACAGTTACCCAACAAGTAGCTCGCAGTTTATTCCGTGAATATGTCGGTAGTCAAGATTCTTTAGAACGCAAATTAAAAGAAGTTGTTGTCTCCCTCAAATTAGAAACGTTTTACAGCAAAGATGATATTTTACTAACTTACTTAAACCGGGTATTTTTAGGTGCAGATACTTCGGGTTTTGAGGATGCTGCTAAATATTATTTCAGTAAATCAGCCAAAGAATTAACTCTAGCAGAAGCAGCGACTTTAGTAGGAATTTTACCTGCTCCCAATGCCTTTGATTTTTGTGGAACAGGTCCGCGCAAACTCGGAGCCGCTGATTATCGAAATCGAGTCGTGAAACGAATGCTGGAAATGGGTAAAATTACCCAGGCAGAAGCTAACCGGGCCCGACGTTCGACGGTGCAAATCAATCCTAAAGTCTGCGAAACACAAGCTAAAACCATTGCACCCTATTTTTATGATTATGTCTTTCAAGAACTGATATCAAAACTCGGTCCGGCTGCTGCTAGAGAAGGCAACTATATCATTGAAACCCAATTAGACCCAGGTATTCAAGCTCAGGCCGAAAGCGAGTTAAAAAAGTCCATTTCCCAAGCCGGCTCAAATTTTGGTTTTTCTCAAGGGGGGTTGGTAACTCTGAACTCGAAAACTGGGAGTATTGTGGCCATGGTGGGAGGCACTGATTACAGAAAAAGCCAGTTTAATCGCGCTGTACAAGCTCAACGACAACCCGGTTCTACTTTTAAAATTTTTGCCTACGCTGCGGCCTTAGAAAAAGGTATTTCTCCTTATACAAGTTATTCCTGTAATCCCCTACGTTGGCAAGGCTTTACCTATAAACCCTGTCGGGCTGGCGCTGGTGGTAGTTTAGACATAGCTACTGGTTTGGCACTTTCAGAAAATCCTATAGCCTTACGGGTAGCAAAGGAAATTGGCCTGAATAAAGTGGTGGGCATGGCCCAGCGTTTGGGTGTGAGGTCTAATCTGGAAGAAGTACCCGGTTTGGTATTAGGTCAAAGTGTAGTTAATGTTTTAGAAATGACTGGTGCTTTTGGGGCAATTGGTAATCGTGGGGTCTGGAATCCTCCCCATGCTATCAGTAGAATTTTGGACAGTAGTGACTGTCAGGATCTCAAAAATAGAGAAACCTGTCGTGTTATTTACTCCTTTGATCAAAATCCCGATGCTGATAAAAAAGTCCTAAAAACCTCAATTGCCAAACAAATGACTAATTTGATGCAGGGGGTAATTACTCATGGTACGGGTCGTAGCGCTGCTATTGGCTTAGGGGAAGCGGGTAAAACTGGAACAACAAATGATAATGTTGATCTCTGGTTTATTGGCTTTATTCCCAGTCGTCAACTTGTTACCGGTATTTGGCTAGGAAATGATAATAATTCTGCCACATCTGGCAGCAGCGCCCAAGCCGCACAACTTTGGGGTAATTATATGGGTAAAATTACTAAGTAGAGTTTAGGTAACAGGAGGATGATTAACCCCACAGACAACCCAGCGCCGAAAAACCTAAAACCATTTATTAACAAAGGGTTTCGCGGATTTTTACCACAAAAAAGTGCCAGGTTTTGGCTAATGGTGTCTCAAAATGAATTGCATTTTTCTTTGTCGGATTTGGAAAATTGAGGATATCCAAACAGTTAAAACTGTCACCTGTCACCTGTCACCTGCCCTCACAGACAACTTATTCAGCAAGCCCTACTTATCTGTATCCTGAGAAAGGAGTTACTTCTAATTCACCTTTAGGTGTAAATACTACTCTAAAATGAGCTAGAGGTTCTTTGTAGTTCGGTGCGGCTACATTCGAGCCATAAAGCGATTGAAATAACTGGGGAAGAGGTGTTTCTCGAAAATGGTCAAAAGCAACTTGATTAAGTGGTTCATAGTCGGCTATAACACCTTCTTTATTCACTGCTACTCGATATTTCAAGTCGCTGGTAAAGGTGGGACGATTACTCCAATTTTGACGAATTGTACTATACAGCTTTTGATTTAGATCTTTGACTTGATTGGTTTGAGTAATTTTCTCACCGACTACTTCTGGTGTTTTGGCGTATCCTCCCCAAGGACTAATTTGTAAAACACCTGTTTGAGTAAAGACGACTTTGAATTGAGCAATGGATTCATTAACTTTTGCATTGGCGGGATTATACAGCAGTTTAGGTAGTGGTGTTTTTTCTATTGCGTCACTGGCTGCCCGATTGACGGATTTGTAACCTATAATACTACCGTCAGCGGACACACTTAACCGATAAACTAGATCCTCTGGTAATTGTGAGCGAGTTGTCCAAGCTGGATTAATTTGATTATAAACTTGGCGATTTAATGCCCGTAACTGGGATGAATCTGTGATCTCTGGTACACTCTTTAAAAGTGCTTCTAAATCTTTGGTTGCAATGGGGCTGGCTGTTTTTGTGGCTGTGGGAGTTGCTGCTTCTTTTGGTAAAGGAGGATTCAGGGGAGTAGAGGTTGCTGCTGAAGGTGCGGTTGTGGGTATTGTAGCGCTAGATTGTTCCTCTGGTTTGACTTCCGGTGGACGGACTTGAGGAATAGGAATCAAGAAACAGGCCAATGCGGCCAAGGCTAGACTAGATACACCTACTGTCGCTGGAATTGCTTGTTTGCGGAAAATTTGACTTGAACCACCACCTTGGGCAACTGGGTGTAATTCTAAGCATAATTCTGGTAAAGTTTGGCTATCAGCGAAAAACTGATCTACAGCTTCAACTAAATCAAATAATTGGACTGTGTTCAGGATAATTTCAATGGGTTTTCCTTCGTTGGAGTTCTCTTCCAGATTGTCTTGTGTGATTTCCGAATGCACAATTAATCTGTGACTGTTACCGTCTATTTTTTGTAATTCTACTAACTCTGATTCGTGATTTTGAGTATCAAATTTTTGACCCTGGTTTTCTGGTACTTTACTTAAAACTTCTTGGGCTAAAACCTCTTGGACATAATTACTGACGGCTGTAACTAAACTTTCAAAAAATTCCCTGCCCCCAACTATGGGTTGAGTGTGACTAGATAAATAGCATTCTGCGTTTACCAGTATAGACAATTCTGGACGTAGATCTTGAAAGTTAGGGGCAATCCCCCCGTGGTTGCCCGCCGTCCGTGTCATGTCGCTTAACCCTTCTAGGAGCAGGGTACAATTAGGTAAACTATATTTACGTTGGATATTCATTTTTTTTACTTACTCCACCTCACCATCAAAAAGAGAAATCCAGTACCGCTGCATTCCCGCAGTACCCGTGCAAAATAGTAATTTTCCTAGTAGGTTTATAGCTAGTTCATCTAATTTATCATCAGAATTTAATGCTATTACACCAGAACGACGGTAATTCATCCGACTTTTAAAATGCGCTCTAAACCTTTCTAGGTAATTAGCTAATCTTAAATTTTGTTCTAGGGGAATCTGCTTTTGGGCTAATTGTTGGTATATAGTTAACAGTTGACGGATGGTAACTGTTAAGCGCCTAGCAATGTAGCAAGCAATCACCACTAAGGCTTTAGCCTCTAAAATATCCAAAGGACGACGACTATGCGCCCTTCGCATGGGGTTAGAAGCTCTCATCCGCCATAAGTTTACCCGATTTTTGATAATTCCCTTGAGGTCTAATTCTTCGGCTAAAGACAAAATCGCCTCCGAACCGCCCAGTTCTAAGGCTTCAATTGCTAGTAACATCAGATCTATTTCTATTCTAGTTTTCCGTGGACATACCTGTCCATGGATTGCTGGATCTGGTAAAGTATCCAAAACCTCATGTGTTCCCTGGGCATTTTGGGGGTTGTTTATGTTTACAGGTTGAAGATGAGCGGCGACATTCATTTTATACAATACCTTATGGGTTTCCAATCAAGTTATTGACTTTTTCACTACTGCCCATGGCTGGAGGGCAATATGACAGTTCAATTATATACATTGCGACAACAGTAGCTCTTAACTTTTAACTTCACGGCTTTACTAGTATCCAGGGTATGACATTATAGGGTAAGATATTTGTTGATATTCAGGAAAATTTTTCTCTCACAACAGTATTTCTCAAATATTATGGACTTAAAATCGCTGATTCGTGATATCCCAGATTTTCCTAAGCCGGGAATTTTATTTCGAGATGTCACGACTCTATTAAGCGATCCAAAGGGATTGCGTTATACTATTGACTTTTTAGCACAGAAATGCTCAGAAATTGAAATTCAGGTAGACTACATTATCGGTATGGAGTCGCGGGGATTTATTTTCGGTGCGCCCGTGGCCTATAAATTGGGTGCTGGTTTTATTCCCGTTCGCAAAAAAGGCAAGTTACCCGCAGCAGTTCACGCTATTGAATATCAACTAGAGTATGGTACAGATACCCTGGAAGTACATCAGGATGCTTTACAGCCCGGTAGCAAGGTTTTAATTGTAGATGATTTGATTGCTACTGGTGGAACTGCAAGTGCAACGGCAAAATTAGTACAAAAAATTGACTGCGAACTTGTCGGTTTTGGGTTTATTATCGAACTACGGGATTTACAAGGTCGGAAAAATTTGCCCGATGTCCCCATTATCTCACTAGTTGAATATTAACAAAAAATAATTGACAATGGTAATCTGAGATGACCAGTACAAAAATTTCCCTGGAAACGAGTCGAAACTGGCTAATCAAGCTGGTTACTAGTGAAACCTTTATTTATATAATCAAACGGCTTTTACAGGCACTATTAACGATTTTTTTAGCGTCGGCTTTGTCGTTTTTTATTATGAAGTTATCTCCTGGTAATTATGTAGATAGTCTGCGGCAAAATCCCAAAATTTCACCAGAAAGGATTGAGGAAATTATCAAACAATTTGGTTTAGATAAATCCTGGCCGGAACAGTTTGGATTTTGGTTAAAGCAAATTGTGACTAAAGGCGATTTTGGCACAAGTTTTGTTTATCAACGTTCTGTATCATCGCTGTTATGGGAACGAGTACCAGCAACTTTATTTTTAGCGATCGCTTCCCTAATTATAACCTGGTCCGTGGCTATTCCTTTGGGTATTCTCGCTGCGGTGAAAAAAAATCGTCTTACTGACCAGGTTTTACAGGTAGTCAGTTATGCTGGTCAAGGTATTCCTAGTTTTATCACTGTCTTATTTTTGCTCTTTTTTGCTCAACTGACTACCCCGCTTTTTCCTGTGGGTAATATGACTAGTATTGATCATGCAGAACTAACATGGTTAGGTAAAATTTTGGATATCGCTTGGCATTCGATTTTACCATTAATTGCTTTGAGTGTTACCAGTTTTGCAGGTTTACAACGCATTATGCGTGGTCAATTATTGGATGTGTTACGTCAAGACTACATTCAAACTGCTCGCGCTAAAGGACTTCCAGAAAACCGCGTTATTTATGTCCATGCTTTGCGAAATGCTATTAACCCATTAATTACGTTATTGGGCTTTGAATTAGCAGGTTTGTTAAGTGGTGCATTTATTACAGAAAATTTCTTTAACTGGCCAGGTTTAGGAAAATTAACCCTACAAGCAGTTTTAGTCAAAGATCAATATTTAGTCATGGCCAGTTTGGTCATGAGTGCAGTATTATTAATTCTTGGTAATTTAATCGCTGACTTAATTTTAAAAGCCGCAGATCCGAGAATTAAATTAGAAGATTTGAATTAGAACCCAACTTACACAAAATATCTCTTAAACTCTATTTTCTGCATGAAACTAATACTCAAACCCTAGTGGAACTTAAACATTTAATGACCACCATAAACAACAGCTAATGTAAGTCTTAACAAATTTATTGGGTAAACTTAGAAAATTTAGTTTATGCCAAAATTCCTACCAAAATTATCAAAGGATTTACAGGATGTTTAAATATACCCAACTTCTTTGATTAGTTCTATCATGTTATAGATGAATTATTTAAGAAGTCGGGGATATATTACTTGATTAATTGTTTAATCTCCTGCTTGATCTCCTGACGTTTATTCTCAATTTGAGTTAATATCTCATGTTTAGATTGCTCAGAATCCCTCAATTCTTGCTGATTATTTTCAATATCATTTAATTCCTCATTATAGAAACTTATATCTTCTTCAATGTTTAATTCATACTCTTTTACCATTTCTTCAGCTTCCTTTCTAAACTCTTCTCGCACCTGGTTTCTAGCATTACGTAACTGACGTTGATTTTTTTTATCATCGTCGTCTTCTTTTACTGTCATAGCTACATCAAATAAAACACCAACACCAGCAATAACTGGTCCCAAACTTCGGATAAATTTAGCTGTCTTTATAGCACCAAATGGTTTAAATTTAAACCCCAGAAATTTTCCTGTTTTATAAACTAAATTTCTGGATACTTTGGATGATAATTTTCCGATACCTCTCAGGATTTTACCACCTTGTTTTTCTAAGATTGATTGTCCAAATTCATCAGAAATATTAGGATCATTAATCCTCTTACCATCTACTAAATCAATAGCTATTTCCCTATCAATATTTTTACCTAATGGAGAGTTTTGTAATTCCTCTAATTTCTCTTGAAGGGTTTTTAATTCTTCTTCTAACGCAGCTTGAATTTTTCCTATAGTCTTCTCTGACAAAGTGGTAATTTCTTTTGTGACTTTTTCTATTTCTACTTCAATTTCTTCCTGCGTATGGTGTCCATCAATCATACTAGCTATTTTTTCACCTAGCATGATCACTTCATGTTTAAGTTTAGCTAATTCAGAACGATAAGCGTTTCTCGCTCTAGTTTGAGATGCTTTTATTATGCCTTTTTTGCGTCGTAATATCTCCAATAAATCACGGGTTGTTTTATCATCTGTACTTAAAAAGTTTAGTGATTTCTCCAGTGTATCAACAGCACGATGTAAAGGAGTAACTAATTTAGCAGAAAGTTCATTTTTTTGAATTAGCTTTTGCAGAGAATCAAGAAACTCATTAAAATTAGATTTAGTTTGTAAAGATTGCTGATATTTGATATATTTAGGATCTTGGGATTTGAGGTAAGAATCAGCATCAATAAAACAGGTGTAGAATTGTTGAGGATAATATGGTTCTATAACTTGTGTAATTGTTGATAATAAATCTTGGGGACTTCCTGATTCACGACTCATTTTATTAATTACTAGCACCATTTGGCCAACTCTTTGCATTTGGTTAGCTACTTTTTGGAAAAATGCTGCACCTTGGGGATTAAATAGTTCATTGGGAACAACAAACACCAGTAAATCACATTTAGAAATTCTTTCTAAAGTAATACCATCATGTTGTTCATTACCTGCATAAATTCCCGGTGTATCTAATAGTAATACATCTTGCCAAGCATATTCTGTAACTTTATCAGTACATATTTCTGCACTAATTCTCACGCTTTCATCTCCAGTTAATGCTTTAATTAAAGTAGATTTACCAGCGTTGTACTGTCCAATAAAAGCAATAGATAGTTTTTTCTGTTGTTGATATTTTTCCCAGAAGTCTTGAAAATTATCAACTAATTTTTTAACTTCATCTTCTGTCCGAATTTCTAAAATATCTATTGTTTCTTGGCAAAGTTGGTTAACTTTTTGGGATTTAGCATTAAAATGAAAACTTGACATTGTTTTATTCTCCTGATGTAATTATTTTAATTTATCAAAATCTTCTTGCATTTGTTTGTTTATTTTTGCAATTTCATGGTAACTATCATCTAATTTTTGAATTATTTCCGATAATCCCTGAATATATATTTTTATTTGAGAAACCACTTTAGTTTCATATTCAATTATATTCTTAAAAAATGAATCTTGATAGGCTTTTATTGTAATTTCTCTTTTTTGTTTTACCTGTTTTTTCAGTGAATCTTTTTCTTTTGCAATATCCTTTTTATAATTTTTATCATCATCTGCTTTTTTCCAGTCACCAGCAAAACTACCACCCATACTAGCAAGAGTAGTTACTAACCCTGCTCCCACAACCCACCCTCCAGGATTCCACCAATTTGCTGCTACAAAAGCTGCTGCACCAACAGCACCAACAGCTACACTACCCCATTTTATCCACTTTCCTGTCTCATCTTTGTTAATGTTCTGAAAATTCATTGCCATATCAATCTGAATATTTTTAAGATCATATTCATATTCCTGTTCAAATTCCTGGAGTTTTTCTCCTAAATCTGAAAATATTGCCTCTATGCAAGATTTCATCGTTTCTTCAATATTTTTTTCATTAACTATTTTCTTCCATTCTCTCTGTCTTCCATTGATATCCATATCTGAATATTTATCAACAAAACTACCTATTTTATTTTCTATCAGATCATATAAAGAGTCACATTTATCTTTAATTTTTCTATCACCTTCTTTTTCGATTTCTGCAAATATCTTTTCGATTTCTCTTTGTTTGTGTTCCATAAAGTTTAACTGAACAGATAACTGAGATTTTGCAGCAGCTAATTTTTGATTAATTGAATTTATAAAATTTTTCAAGCTATCAGCGAAAGTTGATAAGCGTAAATTCTTACCATGAGTATAAATTTGATAGGCAATTAAAGAATATAATTCCTCTATTTTACTCAACTCCCAAAGTTGACTGCTATACTCTTGATATTCTGATTTGGTACTCAAAAACCCAGATTGAGCATGAATAGGAACTATATCTACATTATGCAAATTCAAATATTCTTGAATGTGATTTTGAATATGATTTTTATGTTGTGATAACCTATCTTCATCAAATACCATTTTTGGAATATCAATGAACATCTTTAAATCTTCTAAATTATTAGAAATATCATGTTTAACATTGAGAATTACAGCAAAGTATTTATTAATTTTCTGCAATTGTGCCATTGCTTGAAATTCACCAGGTTGCACAGAATCATCACTAGTTAAAAACAAAACAATATCAGATTGATCAATACAGCACTTTGTGCAACGGTTTGGTACAATAGTTGAGAAGATAAAAGTAAAAATAAGATGAAACCCTACTCAATAGATCTGCGGGAGAAAATTATTAGCGTTTAC
>Ga0315905_10000825_pt1 | contig 33915 bp, 16 predicted proteins | sample LakEriMetagenome_5_FD_203522 | JGI IMG/M metagenome (GOLD analysis project Ga0315905, IMG submission 203522) | Freshwater fungal communities from buoy surface, Lake Erie, Ohio, United States - Buoy 4 MA121 | ecosystem: Environmental > Aquatic > Freshwater > Lake | place: USA: Lake Erie, Ohio... | reverse complement strand
CTCTCTCTCTCTCTCTCTCTCGCACACACACACACACACACACACACACACACACACATGCACAGGGTCGTTCTGCTCACAGCCACGCAGCTGCTTGTCGGAGACGACATTCCCGTCTCTTACCGCATCCATCAGCCGCAAGCCCCCGGAGCAGAATACGGCTTCCTCGCGCTCTTTCACGCCAATGATGAAATGGTGTGGGGGGGTTGGGAGGCGGGGAAAAGAGAGTTTATTAGGAACAACACTGAGAGACACCGTTTATTAGGAACGACAGTCCATAAAGGGTCGTCGCCCGGGACTCAGGACCCAGTTCGTGCCGGGAAATCTGCATGTTGTGCAGATTGCTCGTGCACACAACACTTCAGGGTTTGTAGGGGTTTGTTTAGGGTTCAGGGGTTAGGTCCACACAACACTTGCTCCCGTGTCTATATCGTCCGTCAATCCTGAGCCTATTCCTGCATCGACTTTCCGTGTTTGCGAATGCACAGGATGCGAAATTCGAGAAACTTATGAAGATCCCTCCGTCTCAAGTCGACCTCGGAGACATCGACAGCCAGCTGGCATCACCCAGCCAGGTGCTCATCTTTTCTTTCGTCCCAAGACGCTCGTGTGCTCTCATGAAAGCCACAGCATGCGTGCATGCGCGCGCTATGCATGCGCGGCCGCGCGCACGCGCTGATGGCGCACACACCTGCGGCTCGGGTTCGCGAAAAGGAAATAAGGGCTGATGACGAGCGAGTAATGACACGAGCGAGTAATCACATGTCAGGCCTTAATACGCCAAGTGCTCACCACAAGCGAGGACAGCATTTTCTTGTGCTCTGATGTCCTACACGAGAAGGCACGTCTCCCCGCACATCGCTGCCGCCGCCGCCGCACCCCTCCCAACCACTGTCGAAACCTTTTCCTCGTTGTTTCCGTCCACCACTCCTCTCCTGGCCTTCCAATTGAGGATATTTATTCTGAATGCACACCTTCTTGCACATACCTAGCAGGGTCGATTCATGGTGCGCTGTTACCTAAACTCTACACACTACACCCAAACCTATCAGGGCCGCTTCATTGTGCGCTATTATCATCAGCACAATGCTCTCTGGCCAGTTGCCCAAAGCCCTGTCGTAGAAACTTTCTTCCCAAGTATCCACATCTCTTGCCCCGCCACTGTCACAGCGGTCAGCACTTTCCCTTTGTGTGTGCCTCCTTCTGCCTTCCCTGGCGCGCTCGCTGTCTTGCACACTCTTGCGCTCTGAGTCCACGGCGTCTCTGTTCTTGTTTACTGTGAAAATCATGTGCCCTCTGGAGTACAGGGCAAGATGGTCGAGGTGTCAGTAGCCTTTCAGAAGAGGGAACTGTCTAAAGGTGCAACGCTAAAGGAGGCCGCCTTGCAGTGTCCGTCAGACGAACTACAGGCCCACGAACTACAGGCCCACGAACTACAGGGGCCTGACAGCACTTACCTGTACCGCGCGGCAAAGGTCACGAGAGGAGATCGTCTCATCATCTCGGCCATTCACACGAACTGCGCTCCGCCTCCAGACCTGTCGGTGCCCGTCCGAGAGTGGACGGGCCAAGGCCGAATTTCGGTTGATCGTGTGTACATCCCTGGTCACTACAGCATCAAGTATGTGTCCTGTATGTGCCAAGGCCGCGTGCTCGGCGAGACGCAGGTGAGCACGTTCTGCCTTTGCCTGCGGCTGATTTGCTGCTCGCCCTCTTCCCGTTTCAGGTAGACGTGGAATGATAACGGGAACGTGAGAACCCCGCAGGTCCATGTCGATTTTGCTGAGGTCACGTCTGTGTCGACGGCACTCACGCGTGAAATGCGTCTCTTTATTGCAGTTGAGGGCGGAAATACTGAGGTATACTACTGTTTTGCACTGCGTACATTCTGATTGCCCGTGTTCTGCCCTAACCCACTTTGTGATTTCTTCCTCCGCATCCTGCTTGCACTGGAAGTTGCGAGCACCACAAGTGGTTCAGATCATGCGTTTGAGACGATTATTTCGATGGCAGGCGGAGTTGCAGCTGATGGCAGGAAAGCTCCAACAAAAGATGCAACGCGTTTGCGAGCATCTGTTTCTCTCATTTACCCTACTTCTGCTGGTACATGAGCATCTTGCAAGCAACTTTAAACCCTGCTTGTCATGTCTGACGGAATGATGATTGGTGTAACAGGGGCAGGAAGCGGATGGAGCAAATTCGAGTAGCACGATGGGAATCCTGCTGCGAAACCTCGCAGACCTTGACCAATCGTTGCCCTACATGATCGCAATTCTGCCATCTCCACACACTTACGGTAGGCTTCCAAGACTCCAGGCACCAATCTTGCCAGCTGCAGCTGCTCCACTACCAGTAGCAACTGCTACACCACAAATAGTGTCAACCTCCAAGAAAGCATCACCAGTTCATCGTTCTCCTGATATTCCCAAACATGATGCCGCCTCAAATGCTGCAGAGCATATCAAGACGGGCGAGGAGAGCAAAGATGCAAATGCCATTGCGTCTGCAGGTGAAAAACAGAATCATGATTCTTCATTAAACCCCGGAAAGAAGAAAAGCAAATGGAGCCTAGTCAAGGTCGACGAAGAGGATGGTGCAGGCACAGAAACCCAAAAGTCCGTTGTGACAAAGAGGTCAAGCATTCTGACCCAGAGAATCCGGAGCACTATCAACGAAAGCCGCAGCGCAGTGGACGATCTGTCGTTTGACGATGCTCAATTGCTCTCGCTAGGCGACTTTGAAGCACCTGACGGTCCAGGGGCAATATCTCAGGTCACCCGGCTCCTCTCGCTTCGGAAATCTCCCTTGCTCAAGGATATTCCTGGCACGGATCTCAGAGCGCTTGCGCATTCTTCTGTCCTCAAAAAGCTCGAGTCTGGCCAAGACTTGATTCGTGTGGGCACAATCTCTCCAGCATTGTATACCATTGTCAATGGCACGTTGGGCGTGCTCATAGCAGGCGACACAATTGAAGTGGCCGTGATCTCTTCTGGGGGCATGGTAGGGGAGATGAGCATGTTGACCGGGGAGCCCGCTGGAGCTACGTGTCGTGCAAAAGAAGGTGGTTGCTCTGTGCTCGAAATCACGAAAGAAACCATGATGAAAATGGTGCAGGAGCGGGCTACCCTGCGAGCGCATCTGGATGCCTTTGTCTCGAACCGGTTAGCCGCGAACGCACAAATGCTCGAGAAGGCGTCAGAGCAGAAAGCTCGCAAGCAAGAGGAGCAGATGCAAAAAGATGACGGAGCCAACTTCTTTGAAGAGCATCCATGGGCCTCTCTCTACCGAAACTCACACCTCGAGCCACGTCCAAGTGTGCTACCAGCGAGTTTTTTTGAATTGCAAATCGCTTACGGGTTCTTTCTTAGTCCTCAGCGGGCAAAGCGCGCTTTAATCTTGAACAGATTCGCAGCTTCCAAGCCAGGAAAACACTTGAATCAGCCTCGTGCTAGTGCACACTCAAAATCGTCAGCCAATTCCCATAAAGATGGAGCAATGGTGCCTGGACCCTATGATGATGATGTTCTCGAAAAGGCCGCACAAGAGCTTCACAAGACTTGCCTTGGCAGCAAGTTTTGTGTTCAAGAATACGTGGAGCCTGAACATTCCGTGAACAAGTGTTTGGAATTTCTCTCTGGACGAATGGTCGAGGACTTTGGAGGCCCGACTATTCACAATTTGCTGTGGAGATTCAATCTAATTAATGAGCAGGTCCAATGAGTGTGCCTGTAAATGGGTGACATCGTCCCCCTTGACTAGTCTTTGTCAAGGGCCTTTGCAAAGACCTGTCCTTTGCATTTGTATGTGCGCGCCGCCTCGCCTTGCCGCGTCCCACTATCTACACTAACCTCCTACTATCTTTCGTTTGCTCACAGATCTTCGAGCGTCATTTGAGTGGGCACGTTTTTGGCTTCAGTGATTTGATAACAAATCTACTCAAGGCAATTTCTCCCACATCAGGATTGCAGAAATTTGCAGGGAAAATGGTCTTGGTCCAAGGACCGCCCTGCTCAGGCAAAACGTCTCTTCTCTGCCAGACAATAAAACGGCTGACGAAGGGTGAGAGCATAGATGAGGGCTTGGAAAAGTGCGAAATCATTTTCATGCAGAAGGGACTGGATGGAATCAAGCACTGGCCTGTCGGTGAGACAGACGGTGGCTCCACCTTGGAAAACAGAGATGTGTACGTATCTGTCAACTTCGCGTCTCATTTTGCTGTCAACATTAACACTTTCTACGATTTGCTACTGAAGTTCGTGCTAGAGCTTCAAGCTGCAGGCCTCGGCCGGCGAGAGATGATTCCCTCACAGCTGGGGGAGCTCAAAGCACAGCTGCGAACATGGTTGGTACATGCTTCACTGCAAGCGCATGTTGTTTGGATCATTGATGGTGCGGACTGTTTGCATATGGATCGAGCCGACTGGGAGTATCTGCAGTCGCTGTCAGAGGACGAAGGATCGCTGGTCATTGTCATCGCGCATCAGACTGAGACGATTCCTCCGCGCCTTTCAAAATTTGCAAAGACGCGAATTGATCTCACTCGCAGCGAGCTCTTAAACATATCACTGAAAACCGTCAGTGCTATGTACCTTTCAGACAAGCAGCAAGAGCAGCTGTGCGATCCGGTCATTTCGTTTATTGACTCCGTTGGCAAATTTGCCTCCAGTCATGCTCAAGGTGAATCAAACGAAAAACCCCGCGAAAATAACCCAGCCCAAGCGTCAGAACAAATGTCACCGGGACAGCTCAGACTGGTGCTGGACTGGTCGCTCTATCATGCTGCCGATTTCACTTCCGCTCAAGTGCACATGCGCAAGCGGTTATGTGTCCTCAACGATGGGGCTGTGCAGCGAGGCTTTCTTGCCGACATAGATGCTAAGCACAGGAGTTATGGTGACTGCCTTCGTTTTCTTGCAATCGCGAGGCCAGGGCTTACGGAGTATGAGTTCTTGGCATTGATCAAGGCCCGAAATAGCAACTCGACCATGGACAGCGCAAGATTCACAAGATTTCGAGCAGACATGACCGAAAGGCGCATCATCGTCGTGCTATGTGGCGTCGTCGACTTTGCCAGCTCGGGCCTGCGAACTGCGGCTCACGACCTGTTTCTCGACAACAAACAGCGGTATGCATGCATGCATGCATGTCCGAGACTACCTCTAGGTACCTGCCTAGAGGTAGGCTCCAACTGACATTGCCCCCTGCTCTTCCCGGGCGCGTGCATTTGCACACGCGCAGGCACCTGTACATCAAAGTAATGCTAGAATGGTTGCAAACTCGATCCAAGCGATCCCCGCGCCGAATGGTTTTGTATTGGCAGCTTTGCAAGGACATGCATACTCAGATCCTTCCATGGATTCCCGACACTGACCCGAAATCACAGCTACTGTTTCTGGCTGTTGCCAATGAGGGGAAGAAAGAGAAGGCACAGCCAAAAATGTGGGGAGACAGTCAAGACTGGCTGGCGCTCCTTATTGCCGACTTATCCGACCCAGTCATCATTGCAATGGCCGGTGCAACGCATTGGACGACTCGACAATATTTTCAATTTTTTTCGAGTGCACACTGCCTTTCGAAATCCTCGGCTCCGCGCTCCTTCCCGCTCGTTGAGCATGTCTTCTCGGATTTTCTTAAGGAAAGTCTGAAAGAACTCTATTTTTCGGAAGATGGAGTACTTGGATGGAGTACTTGGATGGAGGCCAACAAGGCCACGCGATTAATCGTGTCAGTGCCCTCGGACAAGGGATTGGAAGAGGGGGCACACGAGGCCTCGGATCCTCATGATATGGAGAAGCTTTCCTTTCTTCTCGACTGTGCAGCGACCGCGCAGCTCATGCTATCTCACAAGCAGCAAGCAGACGGGGCTCTCGAAATTCTTAATCTCGGTACATGTATGCGTAACCCTTGTGATCTGACTCTGACTATCCTTATTTCGAGCTCAAGGTCGTACCAAGATCTTGACTGTAAAGCATTTTGTGGGATGACCGTATGTAAGTGCAAGTGAATATTCTGACCAGCACGCGATTTATTCATTTGCATGTGCACGCATGGCGCCGTGTATGTGTGCGCACACGCACGTGTTCGTTGCTCATATTGGGGGGACGTTCTTGATACATAGCGACCACGCGCATCTACGGCATCCCGCACGTCTCGCTGATGGACGAATACCAATCACTTGCGCACGGCTGGAGCAGCGTTGCCAGTCTGGAACCCTACTGGATTGCCTTTGTTGCCCACGTTGTATGTCAGCGTTGGCAGGTCATTGGCTCCCAGGAAGATCCTGCAATGCACAAATGCCTGCGCACATTGCCACACCATGGCGACTGACGTTTGTGAGACAAAAATGTGCTGTGCAGGAGCATCAGTCAATGATTCGAGAGTGGGCGCTTCAAGCCAGGAGCATTTGCATGCAACGGCTGCGTTTGACGCCCTCCCCTCATGAAGCAACCGACCCCGAAGTTGGCAATTTCATCCACGACAGCATGGCCATGGATGAGGGTGCTCGGCTGCAAGCCCGCAAGGACAAACTAATTTTCCACGCCGAAACTATCATTGATCTGGCTGACATTGTTGGCGGTAAACTTGAGGTGATCCCTTTCATTCATGCTTCAGTCACAGCTTCTACGCTCGAGCGCAAGTCATGTTTTTGTAGGTCAAGAAAAGCAGCGGCATCATAGTGTATCATATTGCTTATGCCTGCACTACGGTGCAGCCTGCGGAAGTGAGGTATGCACAGACACAGTACAGCATGATGCACAGACACAGTACCTTACTGAGTGCATGCTGTACGGACACAGTACAGCATGCACTCAGTAAGGTCATAGTGCATGACGCCATTTCACCATCGTGCCAGGTCTTGTGTCGGAAATTGCGCATGAAACCAAGGATTACCAGCAAGCAATCGACGTCTGACATGAATCGGCAGATCTTGACCGTCAGTGGATCTCCCACAGCTGAAAATTACGCGACAGATTTCAAATTTGATGGAGACCCACTCTTTGAGGTCTCCATCAAACCTAAAACCTAAACCCTAAAGACTCGCACAGATGTGTTTATTTTATTGTCTTTTTCTGAATGCTCGTGCGGCCGCACCCACATGGATGTGTATGTGGGTATGGATGTGTATGTATGATTCCATCCAAACCTGTGAATGGTGATGTTTTTATGTTCTGTTGAGTAGGATCTGGCGCTGAGGTCTTCAATCTTTTGGTGCAAGTTCGATCCGTTGACCCAACTTGAAGCCATGCGTAAGTCCCAGGGCGAGATGCTGGAGCTGGAAGAGACCTTTGGCATGGACAGGGTGTTTGAGGGGTTGACAAGCGTGCAAAGAAAGGGCATTTTTATGAGCGGGCTGAAGGCACTCTCATGGTGGGTGAACGGGCTCATCAGGCGAAAGCTCACGGACTGGAAAAAGCGAACGCAGAATCGCCGAGGCAGACGGCCACCCCCCTCACGCGGCAACGCGGTACTCCAGCGATCCATCAGCCACAATGCATAAATTTAATTGGGCTGCTAGACAGGCGGATGGAGAGCACCTAAGACATAGATTGGGCCGTGCAAGGTGAAACAAGTTGCCAGGGCTCGAGGAAGCGAAGATTGTGGGAGATGGACGCAGAGTGAGGAAACGCTGTCTAGAACATGAGTAGATATATTGCGAAGAGGTAGTGCTCAACAAATTAAAGCCTCAAAAATCTACAAATGTAAAACATCGAGGAACAAGTCATTGACAGGAATCGTCCTGATTTCTGCGCCCCCAAGGTTGAGATCATACTCATTCGCTGAGCGGTCGCTTCCGGCCGTGGTGAATGCCGGATTCGACAGCCCTGTGAATGTGCTGGCGCCTGAGAAGGGGTAATATGCGATCAAAGGTACATCCCGAACCCTTTCGACGCTAGAAGGATCAATCATGTAGTTGAAATAGGTTTGCACTCTGGCACTCGACCACAATCGTACTTGCGTGATCTGTACTTCAGAAGCAGACAGAGACGAGCCGATGATCAGAGCAGCGTTGAGTAGGATCCTGCCAGGCCCGGTCGCGAATGCACGCAGAAGAACTCCATTGTAGTGCACGCTTACATTTCCAGTACTGTCAGACCAGCTTGCAGATATGTGATGCCAAGAGCCGTTCACCACTTTCGTAGGAAATGTGTACACCTTGCTGCTGCTGTCAGTAGAAAGCGGTGGTAAGCTAAGAATTGTCTCACCAGTTTGTGACAGATTCAACGCCAACTGTCCAATCTGGACCAGACCGTGCAATTTTCGTGGACCAAATGCCACTTTTACCCACAATTCCACGGTGAAGTCGGTCAGGGAGTAGTCAAGTTTGCCATACGTTTTCACTGTGATACCTGCTGGCAAAACCAGTGCCTTGGCGCCTTCATTTGCATTCAACACACCATTTTTGGTCGTCATTCTCTGAACAAACTGGATTTTATTCTTATCATCCAAGATGGATATATCCTGCTTTGCTATAGCCCGCGGTTGTGGCGCATTTGTCATTTGAAATTTGAATTCGGTGATCTCGGTGGCAGGAATCGTAGGACCGCAAATCGAAGGACAGTAACCCCATCCAGAGCTGTTTGCCGATCCCATCACTCGGTGGGGAACGACCACTTGGTTCGTTGCATTTTCCCCTGTTGTTGCGTTGATTATGGTTGTTACATTCACATACGGTGGGTCCGGGGGAGCATCAAACGTCTTCACAGTTGAACACACTGGAAATGCCAGACCATCAACCTGGAGACAATCATAATGCACAATGCCCTGGTACGAGAAAGGAAAACGGCAATCGTTCCCATGCTCCAAGCAGCTTCCACCTGGGCAAAGGGCCTTGCATTTAGGCAACGTCGTCATCACCATCTTGCCTCCAACCGCGGCAAATGAACCTCTGTCCTCCACGAACAACCGGTCTCTGGACCAAAGCTTGATGTTGCCATCTCCTGTGCTTGATCCTTCCAGCCCAACGATCGTGATCCGGGTGCCACCGACAAGGCCCAGGTTTGGCTGGAGCCTCACTGTGATGTTGTTGGACGCACCCAATACCTTATTGGAGTCTGTAAGTTCTGCAAGGACGAAAGCTGATGGGTGCAGGCATGACAGAATAGCCGTGGAGCTTTCGGCTGCCTGTATGTAGTCGGTTCCATTTTGAAATTGCACGCGGACAACCGGAAAGACAGGCGCCTGCGCACTGAGCTTATTTCTCAGCGTAAAGGAAAAGCTGAAATCTGCATATGCGGGAACATCATGAATGAGTTCAAAGCGCAACGACTCGTCGTTCTGGCTCCAATTCCCGCTGGCGCCGTATAGGAAGCTTGATGAAGCGATTGAGCCCACATCTCTGCCAGTGATTTCAAAAATACCATCAGCGGCAAGCGCCCGAAGATTGGAAACATTGATCACCATAGCTTTTCGTATTTCGATGGTCGAGCTCATGACGACAGTGATATTGTTGAACAGTGAGCCTTGCACTAATGAGCTCTCTGTGGCTATCAACTTCCTCAATCCAGGTACTTGGAATTTTGAAATACCAAGAACAGCGCCATTCATGCTCGTACGCGGTATCCGAACAGTCCCCATCGCCATTATGACTGGATTCACAGCTGGCTGCAACATATTGCCATTTTGTAGCTCAAAAGCGATTTCGATTCTGCGATCAGGGAGTTCAATTTGCGACACCAGCGTCAGCCGGCCTTCCCAGGCGTCGAATGCAGCACTGTATCCAAATAAAGAGGCGTGAAGTCCAGTTACAGCAACCGTGGGTTGAAAGGTCTGGGATCCAACGAGACCCAATATTACCAGTGTGGTTCCTACTGGGAGTGGCCTGTCAGGCCGGAGACCTATTGTGATAACATTCATTTCGGTTGTGACATCGTTACTATCGCGGATATTTCGCTCAACAAACATTGCGCTTGTCGTGTACATGTCTGAAAATTGTATTCTACCCAACCACTGTGCGGCGTTATTCCACTTGTAAACTTTGGTTCTCCTTCTCGACAATAGATTCATGACCGCCTGCTTTTCTGGGTTTGAAAGGGCAAGATACGTGAATCCGTTGACCGAGAAGAGCTCTGCGCACACTGCACCGCCCTGAGCAGACAAGCCAGTGAAATATTCGAAGACTGCACCATTAAACCTGTAAATGGCTGCCTGGGATGAGAACGAGCCAGACGCAGACTCCGCGGCACTAGAAGCAAAGAGGTAGTGATATCCATCATTTTCAAAGTGTTTCAGAGCCAGCGCCCGCGGAACTGAAATCGATTGCCAGTGCTGAAACATACTTCCGTCCCACTTATAGAGGGTGGTCTTTGCACTTTGGGGCTGAAATTCGTGGTCGTAAAAGTTGGCAGCAACAAGGTAGCTACTTTCTGAAGTGCTGAAATGCACCCAAGAAACAGCGCCATAGGTCTGAAAGGTCTGTGTCAGATTGTGCGTGCCATTGGACAAGATCTGGAATAGGAAGGAACACGACTGTATTTCAGCGTACTGTGAAACAACTATGTAAGGCAGGTCATTTTGGGTAAATATTTCCCATGAATAACTTGACATCATTACATCTGTTGGCAATTCAGGCTGGCCTGTCAAGCCATCAAAGGGGCATGTATTCGAATTATTGCCCTGGTCATACAACGCCGGAATATCATCTGGGGACACAAAGTGGTCGGGAGGACAGACAACGATTGTTGGGCATGTCGTGGTTACCCCCGCGGAGTTCGAGTCATTCGTCGCGGAGTTGTTAGGTTCGGTCAGAGCCAAAAAAACCTTCGATCCCACTTGCGTGCAGGATTTTGAATCATACCGTAGCTGCTCAGGCTGAAATCGCGATAATTCAGGATCCCACCTTAATAATGCGGAGCGTGTTTTATTTGGACGCAGAAATTCCAGGTAGAAAAGACCATTAGCCTGAAATACATTTGCGTCCTTTCCCCCGGCTGACGAAAGCGTTTGCTGGTACTGATCGCTAGCATCTGCTTTCGTTTCCCAACCGACCTCATCACTCACCCACCTCAGCAAATACGTCACGTCGTATGGATTCGTGACCAAAAGGAATGGGCGTACATCCACTTGAAAAAATTTCCATTCACTGTTTTGCCAAGTGGTTCCAAACTGGCTGTCCAGCGTAATCCACTCTCCGCCTGTTACCTGGCCTTCAAAATACCACGCGGTCAGTTCAGAGCCATTCAGAGTGGCTTGTTGGATCCGATAACCATTAATGCACTCTTTTCTGTCTTGAAATGTTACACTTAGGTACGTGCTGCTGATGCCGGTGCCTCCCAGACTGTTACAGTAGGCGCTGCCTCCATCATTGTCATAGCCATCAAACGCAAGCGCTTTACTCAGCTGAGTCCCGGTGGTGCAGACATGACTGGCACTACATGTGCCCTCATGCACCGAAACGCCGACGTCAACCGTGTCCACCCTGATAGTTCCCCAATATGGCGCAGCATCATGGAACATCGAAAGTTCCTGGATACACCATTTAGTGCCCGCCGACAGAGGCACCCGGATCCTGTACTTATTGAAACAAGATCGCACTGGTAATCTGAGGAAATCTATATCTGTCGCACCATGGGTCTTTGGCTCTGGGTTACCATTCGGTATTTCTTGTATTGGGGAAGATAAACCTTGGGGTGCTGGAGTGTAACATCTGCCATCAGGCAGCTGAGCATCGCACGACTGAATACTGCAAGCTCTCATCATTTGGGCGCGGTCCAAAGTACCCTCATAAACTGCCAGACGGGAGACTTGTCCGGCAAATTTCTTAGTATCATGAGAGGCTCCTATGGAGATGTTGCTCAGAGGAGGGATCTGATTCGTAGCAAGCAGCGCAGATTCTCTTTCATAGTACAGAGGAGCATCGTACTTGAGCTGAGCATTGCCAGCACCTGGATTTTCCTCCGCATAGGTCGTCAAGCTCCCGTTGGTGTACGTCACTACATAGCAATAAGACGTCAAGTTCTTCAGAGCCAGTCCCTTAGGCTGTATATAGTTACCTTGATTGAATTTTAAGTTCCCCAGCACCAATTGAAGGCTGAGACCGCCAGCACTTGTGTCGCCCATGCCAAATATGTGACCATCTTCACCACGACCGGAAACAAAACGGACTACGATTGAGAAGCCTGTCTCCGCCTCGAGGAAGTCAAATTCCCGCGGTTCCGCAGCAACATATTTCGGGCTGGATGTACCTCTCCAAGCAAATTTGGGGACCGCCTCGTATCGAGTTCCAACCTTAACGGCGAGAACATCGTCAGCCTTGAAAACATCTCCTCGACGCAGCGGTGCATCACTATTAGCTTCCACTCCCACTCCAGTCTCAAGGCGGAATGAGTGCGTGCCACCAGATATGCCAATGCCACCTTCGACTGCCTTTCCGTTTTGATCAAGTTCAATGTACAAACTGTCCGATTGGCAACTTGCAAAAGAACCAAAGAACTCAATTGACTCTATGGCCAGATACGGGAACCCGTGATTGTTTTTCATCAAGAGGCGCCAAAATCTGGCTGTTCTGGGCTCGAACATAAAAGCTTGAGATCCTTCCACTTGCTTTGCTGCCTTTCCAGCTAGTGCTGTAATCCAAGGGCCTTCTAGCCCGCCAGAACTGTATTGAAATTCAAACTCCTTGAAATGAGCCTTCTCCCACAAACCGTTGTCTATGTGCTGAAACTCCCCACCATGAACGTAATAGGTGGGTCGACGGGCATAAGGTGGAAAGCTCGTGCGAAATCCAGCCAAAATGTATTTTGCTCCAAGATCAAATGACAGCCACTGATTTCTGTTATAAGGCCAGCTGAAGGGACACAGTGGGAAATGGATGCAGCTGACGTTGAAGTATTTGTTTGGAAACGAATCACCTGAATGCCAAAGACCATCAGAGCCAGGCGACAGAACAGCTGTGATGTTGGCGGATGTATGGGAGTACGCGCTGCTCATGTACGAGATTGAATTTTGAGCCCAGGAAGGTTGTGAGCCGAGCCATCCAAACTGAGCATGCTGAAGATCAGAAACTCGAACAAAATCCCTTTCATTGGCCCATTGTAGAGAGGTGTTGCTTAGTGTTACATTGACTTTTATATTCGTCACACCAAGTTTGCACCATTTGCGTATGTCGTTCAGTGCTTTCGTGTGCGATCCTTCAAGGTAGAATACAGTGACAGCTGTGTCGTTTATCAAGCTTCGGAAGCCAGTTCTGGGAAGATGAAGACGAAATCCATCTAACATAATGGAATTCTTCGCAATGACATCAAACATTACACCGCCCGTCATACCATAATATGGCGCCGGGTTTGATACCGAGGTATCAATCGCGCGTTGACGTCCAATGGCTCCAACCTTCAAGAAGCTCCAGCTGGAACTTCGACTAGCGCTGAAATTTCCGACATCGTGACTCACCTCGATGTGAAGGACAGAAAGATTCTTTGGCGTAAGTTTATTTCGGACAGAAAACGAAAAAGATAGCAAGGAACCTGCAGGAACCTCCTGTGCTGTTATGAACTGTGCGCTCGATGAGGCAGAATCATACATGCCCTGCCTTCCAACTGCTGTGGCATTCTTGCCTACCACAGGCAATATGTTATCGGCAATGACATTGTCAAGGCCAGAAATTTGCAGAACCGCACCTGCTTCAACACGCGAATCAAACTGTACTGACACTTCAATACGATTGTCTGCACCAAGCACAGAGGTACTCGAAATCATTTTCACGTAGTCGATATTGATTGGCTTTGAGGAATCCATCCAGACTTCGTTGCCCGCGCAAGACGCTACTGGCTCTGTGCACTTCAAGTCACGTGCCACAGTTCCATTGCATGCGGAAGTTCCGTTCGAGTTGCATGGATACACTGATCCCCCAAGCATCCTCATGCGTCCTTCAAAGATTGTGGTAGCTGATCCGTACCTTTTCCCCCACTGTGCGTTCTGATTTTCGAGATCCCAATTCTTGCCATCCCGGGAAGACCAAATGTCAGAAAACGCCATGACTGTACTGTGACCACCAACAAGCCACATTCTTTGGTCGAAATAAAATGCTGAGTGGTGTCTTCGGATTCTCCAGGATGCTCCAGGAGTGACTCTTACCCACTGAGAACCATCCGCACTTTTCCAAACATCTGCGCTATAGCCTCCATACAGCCACATTTGACCTTTGTATACCACGACCGAATGACCACTTCGAGGCGAAAATGCAAGATGACCACTTGCAAGGACTTTGGTCCATTGGACTCCGTCGTAACTTTTCCACACATCGTTCAAATTAGAGGCATCCTTCTTAGAACCGCCTATAATCCAGAGCATTCCACCGTGGCTAACAGCAGCATGACTGAATCGGGCATCCCAAGTGGCCCTCTCATTTACACGGCACCAGGTCACACCGTTTTCAGATTTCCACACGTCATTCATTGCTGAAGCAAAGGTGCCGTTGTGCCCCCCCATAACCCATAAAAATCCGTCGTGCGAAACCGATGGGAAGAAAGCGCGAGCTCCAAATTCAGCTGTACCAGCCTCTTTCCAATTTCGTGCATCGTTGGAGACAAGCACATTGCTTGCAAATCCGTCGCTGGTGATACCGCCATAGATGAAGAGGCTGCCTAGGTGAGAACTAAAACCAAACCATGCTCGCCCTGTGCTGCTCACGTTTTCCGATTCTCGAGCCCATGCGAGCCCACTCATGAATTCGATCTTCGAAGACAACGGAATCTCGCTCGAGCATAATGGCTCTTTCAGAGCGTCGAACTTTGCACATGATGGGGGATTGAACTCTCCCGCAAGATCACTGCATATGCAGTGATCTTCACCAGCACACACTTCTCCAGATGCCAGCTCGTGGAAATCGTTCCTATTCTTGCACTTAAGTCCAGCACTGCACTCGTCTCCACGCCTGCACAAAGAGCCACAATCTTTCTCCCAGCAGGTGATGTTTACAGCATCAGATCTGATTGATGCCATTCGTTTTAACGATGCATCCGGCAGCAACTTAAACTTACAAGAATAATCTGTACACCCGTAGTCGGACGGTTTGATGGTGATTTCCATGGTCCGATTAGGGCACACAGCACGACCACCATGTGGAGATAGAGAAAGAGTGCTGCTTGACTCATTCCACCTGAAAATGATGCTCTGTTCCAGCATTCCTGCTACGAGGCTCACATTTTTCAGCTGCGCACTTCCGACGAGAGTTTGAACGCACGCTTGTGATTTGCTATTCACGAATGATTCACAGGTTGTCAAACTCGGTATGTACACAGAGATTTCGTCTAAGTAATCCAGATTGAAGCGCAGGTCTATCCTAAGCGTAATCGTATCTTGCACCACGTACCCGCTGGCTTTCGAATATTCAATTGCTCCCCTTGATATAACTGAAGCTATCACTGAGCCACGAAGGACCTGCGCAGCTCCTCCTTCCAGAGACTTTAAGACCCTCGATGCAGGAAGTTCAGCGCCATGAACAGGCACAGATGCTGTCAAGGAGATACCGGCATTCGAAGGAGAAGGGCTTTCTGGGTTGACCAAAGAAATCATACCTGATAATGACAAGTCGGGGATAAGATACAAGGGACCTGGGCCTCGGATCCAGAGTTGCAGCTGTCCTTTCGATTGATTCCATTCACCCTTGCCGTGTGCTCCGAGTCTGGGATCACCAGCATGTATTGACAAATCTTCGTGCTGCTGATATGGGAAATCGCAAAACGAGCACGAACGGATCATAATTTCGGGATCATCTTGGCCTTGCGTAATAAGCCCCGACACATTCAAGCGTATGCCATCTGGAGATCCGCCAATAGGACCATTGAACTTGAAGCCCAATCCAATGCGATTGGATTTACCCTTTACGACGTTGGACTCTTGGATGGATGCCCATTCAATCGCGGGCGATGCGTTGGCTGTCATGACCAATCCATTCGCTGCAGTCGGTCCGACCACGGTCGATGCATCTGACGACTCCGCAAACAAGTACAGGTTCGACCCTTGGCTTTTGAACATAGAATTTCGTAAGGCAAACGTAAAGGCAACGTCTTGATTCTGGCCAATCTCGTGATCTGATGGGATATAAAACAGGAGAGACCCTGCTTTTTGATCCCATGTTGCAGGCATCTCACGTAAGGTAGGAGTCACGATTTGCCACTGCACTGTTATATTTGCGTTCAAGAATTCGCTTTGTCCGCAAAAATCGAAATTGGATGAAGAAGAGATGGAGACAAATAGGCGTCCAGTTTCCGAGACGTGTTCTCTTACATCAAGCAACACAGGATTAAATAAATCATGGAAGTTGGTGCAGTTGTTCTCACACGATGGTCCTGGAGGAGACACTGACGAGTCAAGGTCGGTGAATTTGCCATTTGTACCAACTTGCACCGAGATTGTATCTCCTTTCTCTCGACCAAATCCGAGAGCATTACACTGAAGTTGGATTCTCAAGTAAACAGGGGCACCTTTTGGTATCTCCGCGAACGTTTGTTCACAGGAGCAGCGCGGGAAAAAACACTTGCAGCCAAGCGAGTGGCCTTTTATTTCGCCCACACCCACATTCGAGGACACGTTCGCAAACGTCACCGATGTATTTGCGCTGACACTTTCGCTGAAAAGGAGACCCGAAAGTGAAATTCTTGCACCAGCAGCGAGCAGCACTGGAGAAGAAAAGGATACGGTAATATAATTCAGGGCACCGAGGAAAGTAGAATGCGGACAAGTGTCGTATAAACATAGACGAGATTGAGCTTGTAAAGCAGTAAAGCTTTTGGTTGAGGTTTGCAGAATGGTTCCTTCCATGCTTGAAATGGGACTGTAAATGGATTCTGGACAGTTCAAAGGCACGCCGTCGACACTTTCTCGCTCGCACCTCACATTGCCAGTAACAATAATAGCTGGATTCACAGTTTGATTGGTATGTGCATTTTTCACAACAAACGTGATTGTGCTCGTGGTTACAAATGGTATTGATTGCCCCGGACTGACCGTTAAGATTAAAGAACCAGAAAGTTGGGTCCAGTTCCCTTTTCTGCCAAACAAATGTGACGAGGGTCCCTCGATTGAGATTTCAGAATTGTCGGGGGTTTGTGTTCCAGTTATTCCGGAAACTGTTATGGAAGACGATGCCCCAATAGGGGCATTGGGCTGAAGTTCTAGCGTGATTTTGTTCAGCTCTCCAAAGACTGTATTGGACTCTGAAATTCTCTTCTTATTCCAGCCGTATTGAAAGTTTGATGACTTAATCAACACCCGCGCTGTGCGCTCAGCAAGAGCGATCTCTGTGTTGGAAGAATGGAATCGGAGTCGAACGGTCAAATCTACTGCAGTGTTCATCGGAACGGAACCTTGCGGTATGTCAATTTGTATAAATTTCGGCTTATCGTCTCTCTCCGGCCAAGTGACCTGACCCGAATTGGCCAGGAAGTGGATCCCTGCGATTGCAGTGCCACCATCGGGATATCCTTCGACTTTGTAGTCGACACTCACGATCCCAGTGCTTCCCATGAAACGATCGACAGCAACGACAGCATAGCCAAGGTGATCTGACGTAACAAATGGCCATGGTGCTTGTGAAATCAAGCCAAGGTAACCAGTGGATGCACTTCGGCGTATTGTCACAGTGACTACAGACTCGAAGTACTTTTCACACAAGCTCTGTTGGAAAGTTCTGCTGTCGTCAACACTACCATATCCACCGCAATCTGAGATCGATTCCTTTAGTATTCCCCAAATGCGAAACTTGAACGTTTCAAATGGTCTTCGCATTCTCGATGCGCTAAGCTGGACGGAGTCAATCTTGTGACCACTCTCCATGTCATTCCAGTGTACCTTCCCAGACGAATGAACGTACTCGCAATTTGAACTGCCAACTGAGTTGCAAGGCCTTGCCTGGTCATTGCTGATCTGCACAGTCTCGTAGTTCGCAAAAATAGCCAAGTCTGAGCCATTTACCCGATCAAGCAAAATGCTCACTGTGCCATTTGCCTGATCTACAGAATATTGCAGTTCAGGCGGTTGGTCTGCAAGTACAATATGTATTGTACCGGGATTTGCATCTGTGTCGACAATCGTAGCAACAAAGTGTGCTTTTGTAGGGTCTACACATGTGCCGAGAACGGACCGCTCGCATATACGGAGTTGAGCTCCACCTTGCACCACCTGATGTCCATTGCTCTGACCTCCATGGCGTAGATCTGCACCCAAGAGGCTAGCCCTAATAGTTCGTGTATATCTTCCAGATTGGTGGCCCGGAGTGCGAATTATTTCAACTTCGAAGACCTTTGGCGTTGAATCATTGTGTGTCCACTCCAAGGTACCATTTTTCGGAATGAAATCTAAAAATGGAATCGCCGTATCACCCTCCACGTTGTATTGAACGGAGGCTGGGCCACGTGCAGATCCTGTTCTGGCAACCATGAACTCAATCGTGCGTGCAGTCTCAAGGATTGCACAACTGGCGTTATAACCATTTTCCTTCCCAAATACCGTCGTGAACGGCAGCACCTCCATCCCACTCTTCAGGCCGCATGATGTTGACCAAAGTGACAGGATACCTGGACCATCGTCATCTACTATTGATACAGTCGCAGTTGCATTGGAACGAGGCACTCCAGCATTGGCTCTGAACGGGAAAATAGATGAAGGACTGCCTGCAAACTGATGAATTTCGGCGTCAGACACTAGCCCAAGATGCACGGAAAATTCTTCGTACGGCAAATCTTGCAGAGGATCAAATGAATTGCACCGAGAATGCGAGCAGCCCATACAATCGTTTAGAATGGAGACTTCCACAGTCTTGGTTGAATTATCTCCCTCCTTCCATTGAAGAATCTGACGAGAATAATTGAAGTCATGGGATGATTGCAACAGAAGTCTATTTGTGAATCCGCCTGACGGGTCGCACTCTCCCGTCTTGAAAATACAACATTTGCCCATGTTATCACATAAATGAGGTTGAAGCGTGGGCATTCCACTAGCAAAAAAGACCAGCGTCTCGTAAATTCTGATGCCCACGAGCCCGTTGTTGTCAAGCGTAAATATCCATCGGTAATACAGGAAAGGCTTCACACTGCTGGCATTAACGTGGTATGTTATTTCAGAGCCTACAGGAGAGCAAGGTCGGTCGTTTCTTGTGTCAAGGACATTCCACTTCATGCCGTCAGCACTTCCTTCAAAAGTCCAGTCAGAAGGGCATCCACTCTGAGCGCTGGTCTGTTCAGTGACAAAAGCGTACGATTGGACAACCGCACCTTCCAATCTGCATTTAGAAAAATGAATTGTCAAAATCTTCGGACCATCGTCAGATTCGTGGTCGCCGTCCCAAAATGTTCTGTTGTCAAAGTCAAAGGCATAGTCCGCAGCACCCCCTCCTCTCCTTGTCGTCACAGCGGATGCTGACGCAGTTCTGTCCAACGTAGTCGCACAGAAGTAGATCTCAGCGGACAAGAAAGAAGAATGCGCGGAGGCATTAGCTGTCTGCTCGAGAACTGCAGCCCAGGAACTGGTGTCCCCGGTGTTGAACTCCACGTAAATATCCAAATCGTCTCCCCCAACCCGAGCTATCTGTATCTGACCTCTTCCATAGGACTCTGGGAACGATTGCCATGAATTTCGAAACACAACAGATCCTGGTTTAGCATCATCGTCTACGACGATGAGAGTTGCTGTTTGCCAAGCAAGCTCGATCTCTGCATTTCCTGTAGCCCCATACAAATCAACCCGAAAAGACCTCTTAATCCTCGTCTTGATGTATCTGGAATCATCGATAATTTGGACATTGATGTACTTGTCGCTGACGTCACCATCCTCCCACCGCAGCATTCCTTTCACGGGAACGAATTCTTCAGCCTCTTTGGCCGCAACTGCAACGCCTGCAACTGCAAATGAAGTGCAGGTATAGTTCACTGTCACGATTCCAAGATTGCCCAGAATCCTTTTCACTGTCAAAATGACATAGCTCGGCTGCAAATTTTCTGGGATGAAATAAGACGAATTCAAGAGCCTGAAGATCCCTGCAGCCTTTTGTGATTGTAAAACGACGATAGCCTCCGACGTTTCAGACTTACGACAACGGTGCGCATCACATAAACCAATCACAGAACCAGGAGTATAAGCAAAACACGCAGCACTGCTACAGTTCCCGAATGCATTTCTTGGCGGGAGAGCAGGAGGAAAGTGAACACGTGTTTCTAGGCCAGACTGGCTTGCTTTGACATTCTTGAGGACAATTCTAAAGGCAGGGAGTGGGTAAGGGCTTGACGATGCAGCACTGTTGCTGGGCGACAAAATTGGAATCGTGATAGACTTCTTGCCGCCCTCCCCATGTTTCCATCTGATGGTACCGCTTGTCCCGATGAAGAGCGCGTCATTCGGAGGTGATGCATACTGGTTCGTTTGCGTTGCTCGCTTAACGTCATGATTCTCACGAAGGTAGCAATACTTTCCTTCTGTACATTTGAGCGCAGAACTGCTATCCACACAAGCACCTGTGAAACGTGAGTTATTGGCCAAGCAAAAAGAGTCAGCGCCATGGGTTCCGTCAACTATTCTCGTCGAAAAAGGCACCACTTCAGTTTTGTTGGAAAATGCTTCAGTTGAAAAATCGACTGTCATATCCAAATGCGAGCCGAAGAATCTTTCCACAGATATTTGAGCGTTTCCATCTTTCGTAGTATACATGAATGTTGCAAATGAAGAGATGGGATCCGTATCAAGCGTCAAAAATCCAGGTACTGCATCTTTATCTTCAATGATTTGAGTTGCTCTTCCTTGAACAACGGGTGAGGATTTTCCGGACCAGCAGCATGCAAGACTAGATTGTAACATTGTGTTAGAAGGACTAGACAATTCAATGGCGTATCGTTTGTGCAAAAGATCAAATGTCTGGTGAATTGGAAAGTAAACTGTCAAAGTCTGGCTCGACGTATCATTGTGTCTCCAGCAAACCGTGCCATTTTGCTCCTGCACGTGAATGCCTGCATACGCTGATAGGATACTTGTATTGTCCGCAGAGAACTCCAGTGGTAAAGTGGAATCTGACACTGCCTGCAAGGAGTAGTCCACACATGCTGGCCCTCTACTACCATGTGACCTGGAGATGTAGAAGTTCGAGCACCAAAGCCGATCTCTTTCGTGCGCACCACAATTGCCGCAGCATTTCCCTCGTTCCGACATTATCGTTTGGTCAGGAGCTATGCTGATCGTACCCGCTGTGTCAACGTCGTAGATACTTACTTCTGCCTTTGAGTGATGAAAAATGATTCTGTTCGAACCTGAGATTTGTACCGTGAATTTTTCGAAGGTCCGGTCGTCACGCGTCCCATCTTTCACGACCGAGATTGTAATTTTCTTCTTCGCAACATCACCGTCTCCCCACGTGAGGGTGCCTGAATGACGGACAAAATCATTGTTTACGCGCCGGCTGACCTCAATGTTAGTTCGGACAACACCGAAAGGCTTTGAGCTGGTGCACCCAAATAGACCACCATTGCCACCTCGATCGCCAAAATACAAAAATCCTGATGAATCCACATGCACGAATAGATCAACACCGCTTTTCATGTTTGCATTGATTTCCCAGCTGTCGCATCCTGGAATGCTTTCGTGACATTTAGTAAAATTGTAGGTTTCGTTCTGGGCCATAGGATTCTGAATTGTTCCCCCTAGAACCACCTGCACACCGGGACCATTGCAATTTCTGTACATTACCCGACCCTTTACTGTCCACAGAACGTGTCCAAAGGCGTCATAATCTGCCGTGCACCAGTCAGACAAGGTCATGGGTATCGCTTGCTGTGACTGGAGAGAGTTTGAATCCCAGTCAAATATGAGGAGCGTAGCAGTCAAAGTAGATGAAATTCCATCCAAGGTGTCTGATATGTTATACCATCCAACGTGCACCATGTTCACCCCATCTGTGATAAAATAGAAGTTGTTGGTCATGTTGTCCATCCCGCCATTGCCTGAGATTTCCACTGAATCAAAGCCCACGTTTCCTACCTCCACATTTGAACTATTCTTCCATCTGATTCTGCGATTTTGCCAATCGAACCACACAACGCGCCTGTTGATGGGAAAAGGGACCGGCCTCGCCTGATCTCCTGTAGACGGTTTGTTCTGCCCATAAAAGTTCAAGCCTGCATTAGCCTTGAGCGGCGCACCTGCTTGCCAAGATGAGTAATCTGTGCGATTTGTCGACCCTGTAGCTGAATGCCCTACTCTTGCCGTCAGATCTGCCCACAAGATCGCGTTGTCCATGTCACCGGTTCCTGAGCCTGCAAGACACTCTCTGTCGAATAAAACTGCCTCCTCTGTGTCCCAGTGAAAAATGCTGGCACTGCCATGTATAGGATCTGTGCTCATGTCGCAGTATATCTGCCGGATCTCGCCAACGACAGTGCGCACTGATCGGACACCTGACGATAACAGGCCAGCACATGATGACGGAAACGCTTCGCCGACAGCACTCTTGTCTGCCACTTCGGTCGTTGCCGTGCTGTCTCGGACTGTGGCAAAGTTGACTGTTGCCGGCCCTTGTCTACCACCAACCCGAATGACATACAAATCCACCGTGCCATCGTTTTCTGATACATTGTACGTTGGCTTCTCAAATTTGAAATAACCCTCGCCTCTGGTTTCCTCAATCACCACATTTGCACGAATAGCAGGCACTGGATCTAGAATTGGCTGCTCAAGAGAGCCGCTGTAGATGGCCTGATTTTCGAGCACAACACTGAAGTCTGTCTCAGAGACAAATGTCGGCACCTCCCGCAGTGCGGGGTTCGAAATTGGAATGATTATGTGCTTAGCCGACACGTCACCTTCCAACCATCGGAGTTGTCCAGAAGCTGCTGTATAGTCTCTGCCTGGGTCTGCCGTTCCGTTCAAAGTCCGGTATCTGACAGTCAGATTGCCCTGTAAACCCCCTTTCCGAACAACTGTCAGTGTCACAGCACCTACCCCAACTAAGGTATTTGTTGTGAGCGAACCCGACAATCGTTGCGTGAAGGGGTCATAATCAATTTCAGGAAAGGAGGCGTATCCTGGCGAGGCATCATCATCGATGATGGCGAGATCGAATTTCTCAAACCGCGGATCTATCACCGTATTATTCGAGCACTCCATGATTTTAACTTCAAGCGTCTTGATTAACAACCCAAAACGATAATGAATGTCGTTTATAAGTGGGACCACGAGAGTTTTAGGGGTACTGTCGCCATCAAACCACGTCATTCGTTCCGAAACAGGAATGAAATCCACCTCAGCTAAAGCCACAGTTGACACCGTTTGCAGCAGACAGGACAAAGTGCCAAGATTACCGCCTACCCGATGCACTGTGAAGTTCGCTGCACCTCCATTTTCCCATACGACGTCCTGAATCGATCGCACGTGAACGATACCCGCCCCATCGCGGTCGACGAGAGCGAGGTAGGCGACGGCGAAGGAGGGATTGACAACGGACAAGCCGCCCTGATCAAACAGCTCAACCTTGACATACTCAACGAATGGCACCGCCGTGGTGTCGTTGAGGAGCTGAATTGTAATGGATTTTGGAGAAGTGTCACCCTCTTCCCATATGAGTACACCCGAGGCCAATGCAGCATCATCATATGATGATGCTGTCAAATTCGTCGATGCATACCGCACTGAAACCTGACCTATCTGGCCACCAGTGCGAGTGACCACAAGTTTGGCGAAAGCTTCACCCTCCGTAAAATAATGACATATACCGCTTGGTGCGTTTGTCCCTTCACGGCATGTAAATCTCGTCTTCTCAAACCCTATGCGTCCTGGAGAGCTCAGGCTGTCGACGATTTCGACAGTTGTGGCCAGAATATTGGAGAGCATGCTGGTGCCCGCAACATAGGACACTTGAAACAAAAACTTCTTGCTGTATTGCAGTCCATTCCACCACGTACCCTGAGGAATGTTTACACGGACTGATTTGGTCTGAAAGTCGTCATGCAGCCAAATCAATCTACCTGCAACGCGCTCGTAGTGCTGGCCTTGGACAGCACCCCCGTCCGGGCTTGTGAAATAGTCCAGCAAGACGGGTGTCGCAGAACCACCAACACGGGCGACTGGAATCATCACAAAGCCTTCGTTTGAAAAGACTTGCATCGTTGGCTTGATGGAGAGCAAGCCCACTTGATCATTGTCTGTGACTGTGACAAGCACCCGAGCTTTCCCGATGGGAGCGCACCATTGGCGTGAATCATGATACAACTCCAGGTAAAAGCGTTCACCCGGAAAGGTTTTCGGGATTTCGTCGTCGATGATGGGCAGCGAAATGATTTTTGTGGAGCTATCGCCCTCGCCCCAAATCAACTTGCCTTGCTGCTGAGGCTTGCCCTCTCCGTAATTTCCCGCCCCACCAACCGAGTATTCAGCCGTCCGGTACGACACTGTGGCTTCGCAGTCCGAACCACCGCTACGTGAAACGTTGATATTGACCGCCCCAGCGGACTCCGAAACCACAAAATCGGCCGCGGGCAGGCTGAGCTTTCCCGTGGCTGCATTCGTGTTGAGAATTGTCACTGTTGTCTCGGTGAGATCCCCGAGCTCGAGTCCGCTCGACAAGGTGAGCCGCACGGCAAAACTTGACCTGAACCTCCCTCGGATGTAATTGCCCGTGTTCACCAGAGGCACCGATATTGATTTCGGCTGTCCTTCCAGGCTGCGCCAGGAAACGGTACCACTGGTGGGCACGTATTGACTGCCCGGCGCCGCCGAGCCATTCACCGTGACGTATTCGACGGCGGCCGCTCCAAAGAAGCCCTGCAGCCGTTGCACGTTGATGATGGCAAACCCTGCGTCCGAGCGCACTTCCTGCGCATCTGCAGCAAACTGCGCGATCCCTGCACTCTGGCACGTTGCAATGTTGCCAGCGTCCAACGGGCCTGCCCGCACGCGCACACGTGCCGTCAACACCAGCTTGTCTCCTGGTCCACACGATTGCAGCAGCGGCAAGAGCAGGGACGCGCCGGGAATTGGCGAGCTGGCACCGCGCACGCGCACATGCCGAAAGCGCAGCGGAGCGTGCTTTGTGCGTGGGAGCCAGCGGGCACACGCACCTGGGCACACGCGCGCGTGGGGCGGAGACGCGAGGCCATCTGACAAACAAGGCAGCAGCGCGAAGCAGAGGCAGGCGCTAAGCACATGCCGCATCCCCGCGCCCGTCCCTCTTCTGCTCCTGTGAGTGCCCGCGTGGCACAGCCGCGCGCCCCGGCGCGTCCCCGCCGTTTCCCCTGAAGGGTTCGCCCGGGCCGATGCATCGGCCTCCCAGTGCTGCCCCGGTGTCTTGGCGCTCGTGTGCTCGTGTGGCGCCTGCGTCCCTTGCACGGCCCTATCTGTTTGCTCGGCCCTGTGTGTGTGCTCGCCCATGGTGAAGCGGCGTGTCGTTCGCTGAGACGTAGTCTTTACTAGTTTAGTAGACGTAGTGTCTAAGAAACACGACAGCCCTTCCGTCCTCCCACTGTCTTCCACATTCTCTCTTCTCTTTCTCTCTCTCTCTCTCTCTCTCTCTCTCTCTCTCTCTCTCTCTCTCTCTGTTCTCTCACGCACATCCCTGCCTGTCACTGGTATTATAGGCTCCGATGATTGCCGGGCGCGCCGTTCGGGACACTGTCAGGCGAGTCAAGCAGCGCGGGGGCCGGGGCGCGTCAAGCAGTGGCGGGGGAAGCTCCAAGAGCGGCGTCAACGATGCGAAGAAGCTGCTCGCGAGTGTGGCGCTCTTCCTTGTCTGCCGGGTGGGCTGCCTGCTCCTTGACACCTGGCTCAGCGGCGGGCCCGACCCGGTGCTGCGGTCCATCATTGATGCGGTGGCGGTATAATGTTGTGTTTGTATGGATGCAAACACACGCACGCACGCACGCACGCACGCACGCACGCACGCACGCACGCACGCACGCACGCACGCGCGCGCGCGCACACACACACACACACACACACAGGCTCTAGGGGGCCTGGGCGTGCTCTTCTACTCGGTCCGCCGCCCGCTCTTGCGAGCGCTGCTGCGCGGCCAGCCGTGGGCGCGGCCAGAGCGCTCGCCAGCGGCCACTGCAGTGTGGGAGGTGGCGCTCGCGCTGGCGCAGCCAGCCAACGCCTCGACGGCCTTTCTTGAGCGCGTCCTGCCGCCCCTGCCGAGCCCAGGCCCTGCGCGTGCGTTGCAGAAGTACCTCGAGGTCTTGGCGCCCACCGCCCCTGCCTCGGCGCTCGATGCAGCCGCCTCGAGCGCTGAGGAGCTCCTCCGCGAGGGCACGCGCGTGCTGGATCAGGACATGAGTCGCTGCGCCAAGGAGCATGCCTGCGACTGGGCGTTTGCGTGCACTTGGAAGGAGTCGCTGGTGCACGGCGACGCGCACCTTCTGGGACGCTGTTACTACTTGCTCGACCGTCAGGTGCTGCCAGAAGAGGCGCGGGGCAAGCAGGCCATGCGTGCTGCGGTGCTCACCATAAGGCTGCTGGATTTCATGAAGCGTGTTGGGAACTGTACAATTCCTTGTCGCGGGATCATGAGCAGGGCCCTTCCGGTGCCCAAAATCGTTCCAGGGTGCGTGCAGGCTTTTGATACCCTGTTCGCCACGTCAATTGAGCCGCTGCCCACCCAAAATGCCACGGTACAGTACGTCCCCTTTCTGAGCCTGCGTTCTGATCGCTGTGCATCCTGCGCATGCTGAAGGACAGCCCTGTTCCACAGATGCGCATGCGGAGCTTTGAGAGCTGCTCTCGCCACATCGTGGTGCTGTGCCACGGACAGGCGGTTGAAGTCCCGGTGCGAGACTCGTCAGGGGCAAGGGTAAGTGAAGGGCAGCTGATGAAGCTCTTGGTCAGCGCCGAAGCAGCCGCTAAAAGGCGGGATACTGCACGAAAAGAGGATCGGCGGTGGGATCTGGACACGCTTGCATGGCTCCCGTGGTCACAATGGGGAGAGGCAGTGGCTGGTCTAAAGATGGAGGCAGGGATGAAATCACAGAGCGGTCTGGAGTGCTCTGAGACCCTAGCCATCGAGAAGGTGTGGACGGCGGCGCTGGTGGTTGCGCTCGACGCGACCCTTCCTTCGTGGCCGCAGGCACAAGACTCACTAAGCAACAGGGCTCTCGGAGTCCTCCTCGGGCCGTCGCCGGCGTGTCGAGGAGCTGGACGCTGGCGTGGAGGGGCATTCTGCCTTGTCGTGCAACCAGACGGCTACGCAGGGCTTTGCTGCACTTTGCCTCTGGCAGAGCCGTGGGCCGCAGCGCAAATGTGGGAGTTTGTCTTATCCAAGGAGCGCTACCCCTTGTCACTCGGTGAAAGTGATGCTGAGGTTGCTGCACCACGGTGCATTTTAGCCCGGCCTCTCGGTGTCGGGGCTGCCGCGGAGACGCACAGCCGGATCAAAGATGCGCTCGCTTCCTTCTCGTGTGCTGCGCAGGGCATGGAATTGCGCATCATCATCATCAAGGATATCGGTTGGCGTGTCCTGCAGCGGCTAAAGGTTTCTCCAGCAGCGCTGATCCACCTTGCCGCACAAGTTGCATTCTACAGGGTGCAGGGTGCAGCTGCCTTCTCGAGCATTGCCCTCGATTCAGTGCCTACGCGGCTGTTCATGGGCGGACGCAGCGACTGGGTTTGCACGACGACATCCTTGACCATTCAATTCGTGAAGGCCTTTTGCAATGGAATCCCCAACACTAGTGCTCTGCAAGCGCGAGCGAAAAGACGATTGTCGTTGGTCCAGGCTTGCAAAGCGCTGCATGATGTGCAACGTGAGACAGCACTGGGGAGTGGGTTCTGGCGTTTTTTGCTCGCCCTGCGCGGCAGCTCCACCTGCAGCCACCGCCAGTCCCTGCTTCGGGCACTCCTGCCCATGCGGCAGATGTCCAGTGGTTTGCCGGCTGTCGGATTCAGCACGTGGCTATGCGAAGTGCAGAGTGACCCCAAGACGCCATTGGCTGCACTCAGTATGGGCGGTGGCGGGGGGTTCTGTATGGCCGGTGCCGGCTGCCGGATTGGGGTGTCACCAGTTGGCGATGCTCAGCTTGTCTTGCACGTGTCGTGCTCGCACTCGAAGTCTCAACACGATGTTTCGCAGCTGCACTCCACTTCAGCGCCCGCGCCACAAGAGGAGGCACAAGAAAATGAGGAGTTTGTAGAGGAGTTTGCAGACTGCAAGGAAGCCGTCGAGGACCACAGCGCAGGAAACAGGCAAAAATCCACTGCAACGGTCTCTAGTTCAAATGGCAAGTCTGAGGACAGCCGGTCGCATGCTTCGGCTGACTCAGTGGCACGGGAGATGGAGCGAGCTTTGTACGACATGGTAGATTTGCTGCAACACTCAGCATGATCACCATTGAATATTATGATTATATTATGATTATATTACAACCAGGTACGTGAAGTTTCGTAAATGGCACAGTAAAATACATTCAAGTAAAAGTGATGCTAGCATCATATCTGTGCAAGAAGGGCCGGATGTTCCGCAAAGAAGACGGGCTCCCCGCCACCGGAGCCCTGCCGCTCTGCGCGCACCAATCCCATAGCGTCGAGTTCCCAGAGTAGCCCTTCCACTCTCTCATAGAGCGCATCTGTCGACGGCCCGTCATGAAAAAGGGGCTGAAGGTCGAGTATTAGTCCGGGAGACCATCCGCGGCCGAGCCCCTGAGTTTCAAAGATGCCTGACTCCCGGTCGAAATCCAACAGCAGCGCCGGAGTTCCATTGACTTTACACTGCGGCGGTAGCGAGCCTCGGGCAAGCATGTCTCCCGAACGAGAAGGGTCGGCTGAAGTTTCGCCGGCACTGTTTGTCGTTGCAAATACCCATCCTCCCCGAGACACGACGGGGATAGGCAAGAAAGCTTCGCGCTCCATAGCATCGCGTGCTCGATCTTTGATCACAGAAAGCGCTGCTCCATGCACCGTCGTCGATGCTGCTCACGAAACCCTGTCAGATCTGACGGACTGTGCGAGCACGCCAGCGGAAAATGAAGCAAGCAGGCCGGAATGCCAGGTGATGACTCTCAACTCTCACCTGTGCCTGAAGCCTCTAATACAGCGCACACCACCTCGCGCAACACAGTCTGTCCTGAATGCAAGGCCAAGCGCGGCATTCCAAACTTGGGCTCAATTTGGAGTTCCTCTTGGACCAAGTCCTTGCTTTTGCCCTTTGCTTTTTGTTTAGCAGGGACCTGAGGGCCTTCCAATGCACCAGTCCATAAGCGCTCAACAGTGTCCGGCAATGCCTCCAACACCGCATCCTGTCAACGGCCAACAGGACGCGGTCACATTAGGCTTTAGTCGAAATTCACTGGATGCAGCAGAGTTGCACGCGACGAGATGAGGCAGTCATCCTCAGGGGGGGGGGAGGGCAGGGACCGAAACGGAGGGCAGAAGAGAGCACTCGTGCGCGACCAAGACGTGATAAAGTGGCGAGATGCCACCGGCTTTTGCTGCCAGACGTCTGTTGTACCACGCACAGTGGCACCAAAGACCCAAGGTGATTGCATGCATGAGACATGAGACATGAATCAAGTCAAAGGGCAGTGTCTTTGGCGCAAAAGCAAGAAGCAGAAATACCCAAAACACACTCTTGAAAGTGATTAAGAGTGCCGGGTGCTGAGCGTATACGAAAGTCGTTAGCAGGTACCTAAACACATCACGCGAACATGTGCCCAGCGCACGACGCTGCCACACACTGGCGACTATCTGGGCCTCGCCCTGCACAACCGGAGAGAAGTTTCAGCACCGAGACCAAGCACAAACTCCACGAACGCCGGCATGGGTGGGGACCAAGGCAACTGGTAAGAAGGCAAGCTGGGTGCATGCTCCCAGTGCAGCATAGTAACCAGTGTGAGCGGAGGTATCTGAATGCGCGACGCCACTTCCCCCTCTTGCACCTGCGATGTGCAGCCACCCCAAGACAGATTTCGCATCCAGAGAACATGAGAGACAAGCAAATGAGTGCCAAGACACAAGCATTCGACGAGCAAAAAAGAGCGGGGCAGGAAAGAACCAAGGAAGCGAGGATCTGCGCAGGAGTTGCTTTGGTGATGACTTGTTCTCCCTTCTTGGGCGTTTTCGTGCCTGACTCACACACCACGCATACAGAAAGTCAATATGTGGGAGGGAGCTTGGTTCGCCGAGTTCGAATTCAGGCACAATGGCGACGACAACGCATCTCCAATAGGAATAAGCTACCTTTGTCTGCTTGTGTCCCGGATGGCACTAGAGCCCTCGTCAAAATAGCCCGGACATTGCCCAGGTACGTCGTGCGCGAAGCTGTGGCCTGAACAGCAGAAAACGAAAGCGAGCCAACGATCCCTGCTTGATTGCTTTGCGTGACCGAAGCACGGCCCAGACATTCGTCGAGGTGCTTTGCCGCTTGCTTTTTCTCACCTCGCAATGCATGCAGCCTTTGCTCCAGCTCAGATCTGTCAGTCTCGTGCTGCTGCCATTCCTGCACACCAGAGCATATCGGCACACGGTAAGCTTCCATAGATTTTGCCCACAAATCCAGAGCCAAGCATAAGCTCGCAAGCGCGTCGAGCTTACGTGAGGAGATACCCACAATAGACACATACATACCTGGAGCGTTTTTGCTGACGTTACGGAATTTCTGATTTTTTCTTCAATCTCGCGTGCGCTGTTTCGTAAACTCTCCAGCGCTTCTCGCGCAAGCTTTACTTGGTCATCCTCATTTCCGTCTCCCGAGATCTCTGCTCCCTGCGCCTGGGCTGGCTCCGCAACATCTTGCCCTGCTTCAGTTGCATTCAAAGCCAGTGCACGGTACTGCAACGAATTGATCACCTCCGTATGGCAACGACGCATCACCTGCAGATTCAAGGACGCTTTCACCCAACAGAAAACAATCTACTACACAGGAATCCAAAACTTCACAGAAAGCAACAGCCCACCAACAAATGCCCAGATGATGAATCATCTTGAGCAATACCATAGCACTTATCAATATTCCACTAAAAAACATTGCACTTGCCTCAGACAGAAGGACGATGTGGTCGTCCGCAAGACCATCCAATGCCAACAACACACGGCCACCAGCAAAAGCCACCTGCAAACCCACAACCTGATTTCACAAAAATAGACCCGCAATTTAACGAAGCAATCTAGCAGCAGCACAATTCTCGCACGCGCATAACATGCCCGCGCCAAGGGCCCGAGACCTGCAGGAGAGCCTGTCGAAGCGCCTGCGCGCAAGCAGCAACCGACGCTTGCGACGTCCTGGCTGACAGGAGCGCGTCATATCTACCGTCCAAGGCCTCCGGTAGAACAGCTGCATCAATGCCGTGCCATTGTAGCTCGACTTCGATAGCCAGATACACAAGCACCTCCTCTATTGACATGGCGTTTGCAAACGCAAACACCACAATCTGTCGCGTCCGGGCCGCTTGTTGGCCGGCCACCCTCGAGTCTCTATTGGAACCTAGCGCGTCGCTGCCACTTTCAACAAGAGAGTCGTGTCTCCGCGCGAGCCACTGGGCAAGGGTCGCCGTTTTGCCGTGGTACCTTGGACCCTCCACCAGCAGGACGGGAGGCTTCTTTGAGGCATCCCCGAGCACAAAATCATCCATCGCGCAGAGGACCTCATTGCGGCAGGATGCCTGCACCTCACCCTCCGCCGACACACGATCCAGAGTGACATTGCGTCCAGACAAGTCGGCGCATCGAGAGACGTAGCGGTGCAGCAGAGCTTCTTGACGTTCTCGGCAGACGATGTGCCGATGCAGCGGCTGCTCATTTGGAGCCGCCTCACAATAGTTTGTTGCTGTGCTCACCACTGCCGAAAAAACCAGCGCCATGGACTCCTGGAGCTCGAGACGCACTCCTCGTGCTGCAAAGAGCGATGGAGCGGTGGACTCACTGACTCCGGCGACTGCTGCCTCTCCAGCACTGCCAGTACCCTGCGACCTGTTTGAGGCAGGAGGCTGGCACAAGACACGCAACACTTCATCCTCTACTGTACTCCGTACCCGTTGATCATTTGTCAATTTCAGGTGCTCTATCAAAAAGTTGCGCACTCCCCGTAAGCGCCCGCGCAATTCTCGTTCGCAGAGTTCGAACGCGTCCTGGCGCAGATTACTGTCCGCATTGACTTGACTATCCTGCGGCTGTCTTCCCGCACGTAGCTCCGCACACATCAGAAGCCTACTCCTGAGTATGGCGAGGGCGTTGAGAGTTTCCTGCACGTCGACGGCATGCTCACGAAAGGAAGCGCTGTAGCGCAGCGTCCTTTCGACGTCAACAGCGCTGAAAATCCGCCGTTTGAGATCCTTGGACGCTTGCACGGCACTCTCAGAACGCTCTGAGAAGCAGCGCTTCACAGTTGGTGCTTGCAGGGAAAGAGATTTGAAGCCAGAACTTAGCATGAAGTTGGGGTCTCGGAGCATTACAAAGGCCTCGTCAGTGTTCGAGCTCTGCAACAGGCCCATGCCGACCTGAACACCCACGGATCCCATCTCCCAATACCTGCTCACGTCACGAAGCTCGCTGATTTGCGTTCGATGGGAAGGATCAATCTGATCAATAAGTTCCGCAAGCATGGCGACAAAGAAGCGTGGCCCACGGTTGCCATATGCCTTTCCACCGGGGAGACGCTGCATCTCCATATATTGAAGAGAGCGTGCGAGCCCGAGCCCTTCCGGGTTCCGATGATCGGGGCAGAAGGGCGACGGCAGACCTGCCCACCTGAAATCGATTCTTTGACGTGCAAGCGACTGCCGGATCGCAGGCAGAACCATGCGCTGCAGCTGCAGCGCTTCCCCCTGCACATCTGCTGCAGAAGCAACAAAAAAGGCGCCTGTGTCTTGCCACATTCGCCCGGATGTTGGCGGCACCATTCCTTCGCACGCCGAAAAGCATAATACACGCGAAAGTGCGTCGCCTGTGGCCACGCCACATCGCGAGTGAAAGGAGCGAAGAAGAACGTCGCATGACTTGCGGATGATAGAGAGTGGCACCTCCCTGGAAGACAGAATCTCAACGCTAGTTCGCACATAAGTGCCGTGTGTGTCGTGCTCACAGTCACGAGGAGGTAGTAAGCGGATGCAACGGGGCGGGAGCCCAGTGGCAGCGATAATTTCAGGCAATTGATGTCTTGCAATCCATTGTTGTGCGACCCTGGCGCGGGCCTCGACCATCCTCCAAGGACCTTCGACATCAGTGCCCGCACTCACCTCCCAGCGTCCCCCGGGCTCTGTCTGCAGAGAAGAAATGCGACCATCAGGCCCTGGCCTCAAACCAAGCGCACGCATCACCTGTCCCGATCCGTGAAGCCGGAATTGGCGAGCACCAATCACTTTGACTGATGTACCAAGGACCGTGCCTCCAAGCAGCTCCACCAATATTCGGACCGTGCTATCGTGTGATCCCGGTTGGCTCCCACCGCCGTCTGTGACAACCATAGGGCCACCAACTCTATCGCCATGCATTTCACATTCAAGCCTGAAGAGCGAATTGAAGGCGTCTGCCAGCTGTCTCAATCGGTAGTCTCCGGCTGGAATCTCAACGGTGACCCCTTCCTCCCAACCCTCGGCAGCTGACGTATCCTGACACCCAGAAGCGCTCGGCTGGGAAGATGGTATTCTACCGAATCCAGGTAGCCGGAATTGAATGCAGATGACCGAAGCAGGAATAAAAAGGGGCGTGCGCGGCAGGTGCTCAGCCTCAAAAATGGAATAGCTGTGCGCTCGCCACCTGGCCTCTACTTCTGCATCGACCACATGAGCTTCCATTTCAGGGTGCTGGGCTGCTAGCGTCTGTCTTACGTGCGAAGTAAAAATGGCGTACATTTCTTGCTCGTTGACTCCTTGAGACATTGGCATCAAAGGTAGCGACGAGCCATCTCCCCGAGCCCCATCCATCCAGACATTCGCCCTCCCACTAGAAGACTGTCCGACACCCACAACTCCTCCCTCGATTCCTGGTATGATAGACAGGAAGCGAAGAAAGAGAGACCCTTCAGTC
>Ga0315905_10000823_pt1 | contig 33928 bp, 30 predicted proteins | sample LakEriMetagenome_5_FD_203522 | JGI IMG/M metagenome (GOLD analysis project Ga0315905, IMG submission 203522) | Freshwater fungal communities from buoy surface, Lake Erie, Ohio, United States - Buoy 4 MA121 | ecosystem: Environmental > Aquatic > Freshwater > Lake | place: USA: Lake Erie, Ohio... | reverse complement strand
GCCCAGTTCAGCGCGTGACCAGCCTGCCGCATATCAGTCACCACCGGTGCAAGCAAATGCGGTATGCCTTCGTAGATGGAGAGTTCGAGCATCTTGGGATCGATCAGGATCAGACGCACTTGATTCGGATCCGCCTTGTAAAGTAGCGAAAGAATCGTCGCATTGATACCAACTGATTTACCCGATCCCGTGGTACCTGCGACCAGCAAGTGGGGCATCTTGGCCAGATCCGCCACCACGGGATTGCCAGCAATATCTTTGCCCAGACCGATGGTAAGCAACGAGGCATTGTCGTTGTAGACCTTGGAACCAACGATCTCAGACAGGCGCACGATCTGGCGCTTGGGATTGGGCAGCTCAAGACCCATGTAGTTTTTGCCTGGGATGGTCTCGACAACACGAATCGAAGTCAGCGACAGTGCGCGCGCCAGATCACGAGCCAAGTTCACAATCTGACTACCTTTGACGCCGGTGGCGGGCTCGATCTCATAACGTGTGATGACTGGTCCGGGATAGGCCGCAACTACTTTGACTTCAACACCGAAGTCGGAGAGTTTTTTCTCGATCAAGCGGCTGATGAACTCCAGCGTCTCGACGGCCACGGTTTCCTGTTCGACAGGTGCATCGTCCAGTAATGACAGGGGTGGCAAGTTGGTATCAGGCATATCGAGGAACAAAGAGACCTGCTTTTCTTTTTCCACGCGCTCGGATTTGGGTACCGAGACGACTTGCGGCACGATCTGTATGGGCGCATGCGATTCGACGATACGTGCGCGTTCCTGAACGACGATTTCCTCGCGCTTGACGGCAGCCTCAAGACCGGCTTTGCGATCTTCGGCAGCAGCGTAACGTGCAGCGATCCATTGCCCAAAATTTTCGATACCGCCACCAAGCTTCTCGGCAACCGCCATCCAGGAGACATGAAAGCAGAGACTGAAGCCCAGTCCGAAAAACATTAATAAGAGCAAGGTACCGCCGTCAAAACCAAAGGTATTTTGTACACTGGCACCGACGATTTCGCCCAATACGCCACCATGCTTGCCGGGCAGCGTAAATTTCCAGGAGTACATCCGGATATGTTCCAGCGCAGAGCTCCCGACGACGAGCATGACAAAACCAGCGCTGCGTATGCCGGCTTCGTAGCGATGTGGCTTCTCGGGTTCTTTTTTAAGCAGGAAACGTTGCGCCAGATGACGATAGCTGACCCAAACTACGGCAAGCAAAGCGACGCTCCACCACCACGCAGAAAATCCAAAAACGAAAAGCATCAGATCCGCCAGCATGGCTCCGGCTGAACCACCCCAGTTATCCGGACGGACATTGGCCGCGCTGCGATGGCAGCTACCGTCCCCGGGCGCCACGGACCAACCGGGATCACAGGGGGAGTAGGTAAACAAGGCCAGCGTAAGGAAAGCGCAAAGCACAGCAAACACAAGCCAGCGGGCCTCAGACAGCAGCCGAATGAGGCGATTGGGCAAGGGGTCGGGCGGTGGCGCCGGCGGCGTGCGAGTGTAGGGTGTGGTGGTTCGAGTCATGACTGATGGGAATTCCGGCGGCGCGAGTGAGTCTTTGTCAGTTCATCTATAATTTACGCCTTATTTCGGCGGCACTATCGCATGAATCAGTGCAGGATGATACTCCCTCCCGGATACCTGTTCTCCTCAAGCTCCAAGCTCCGGCCTTACCCGTCATTATTGTTCATTTCAAAAGATCCTTATGTCCAGCGTAAAACATGCACGTGTCCTTATCATCGGTTCCGGCCCCGCCGGCTACAGCGCCGCTGTCTATGCAGCTCGCGCCAACCTCAATCCGGTGCTGATCACCGGTGTTGAGCAGGGTGGCCAGCTGATGACGACCACCGATGTCGAAAACTGGCCCGGCGATCCGATGGGCGTCCAGGGCCCGGAGCTGATGCAGCGTTTGTTGCAGCATGCGGAACGCTTCAATACCGAAATCATTTTTGACCATATCCACACCTCGCACCTGAAAGAGAAGCCGATCCGACTAGAAGGCGACTCGGCTAGCTACACCTGTGATGCATTAATCATCGCCACCGGCGCCTCCGCACAATACCTAGGCCTGCCCTCGGAAGAAAAATTCATGGGCAAAGGCGTGTCAGCCTGCGCGACCTGCGATGGCTTCTTCTATCGCAATCAGGAAGTTGCGGTCGTGGGCGGTGGTAATACGGCCGTCGAAGAAGCGCTCTATCTGTCGAACATCGCCAGCAAAGTCACAGTGATTCATCGCCGCGACAAATTCCGTGCCGAACCGATTCTGATCGACCGCCTGAAAGCAAAGGTCGCTGAAGGCAAAGTCGCCATCCACTGGAATCACACACTCGATTCCGTGACCGGCGACGACAGCGGCGTGACGGGTATCGTCATCAAATCCACCGCCGACGGCAGCACCAAGCCCCTGACACTGCATGGCGTGTTCATCGCGATCGGACACAAACCCAATACCAGTATCTTTGACGGGCAGCTGGATATGCGTAACGGTTACATCGTCACGCGAAGTGGTCTGGATGGCATGGCGACGATGACCAGTATCGAAGGCGTGTTCGCCTCGGGCGATGTACAAGACCATGTCTACCGTCAGGCAATCACCAGCGCCGGTACGGGTTGTATGGCCGCGCTGGACGCGCAACGCTATCTGGAAAGTCTCGAGTAAAAAGCCTGTAGCAGCAAACGAGGCACAGACCCGAGACCGGTAATTCCACGCAATATCCGCCCACGGGATTCGTGCTTATGAAAGACTTCATCGAACTCAAGTCGCTGCAAAAGCAACTGAGCGAACAGGCGGCCGCAAAAGCGCAGGCAGAGCGAGAGCAACGCGAGCGCGAAGAGCAGCTTGCTCGCGAAGCTAATTTGTTTCGCGAAAGTGTCGGTGAAGTCAAACCTCTGAACGCTCCATTCAGGGTGGAGCCACCACCGCAGCATCCGCTACCGATACCGCATCAGCGCATCGCCGACGATGAAGCCGTGATGTACGAATCCCTATCTGATGAATTCAGCATCGATACGCTGCTCGAAACCGATGAAGCACTTAGCTATGCGCGCAGCGGTATCGGTCCGGATGTACTGCGTAAACTGCGCGGCGGCGAGTGGGTAACACAGGGACAGCTGGATTTACATGGACTGCGTACGGATGAGGCGCGTGAGGCGGTGGCACTATTTCTGCGCGAATCCGTGCGACGCGGCTTTCGCTGCGTGCGCATCATTCACGGCAAAGGACTCGGGTCAGTGAACAAGACGCCCGTGCTGAAAAATAAAGTCAGAAATTGGCTAGTGCAGAAGAATGAAGTGATTGCCTTCTGCCAAGCGCGCGCTGCGGATGGTGGCAGCGGCGCACTGATGGTGTTGCTGAAGGGGTGATTAGACTGCTTCTGCGCCCGTCTCACCAGTCCGGATACGAATGACTTGCTCCACAGCCCGCACGAAGATCTTGCCGTCGCCAATTTTTCCGGTGCGCGCAGCTTTGATGATGGCTTCGACCGCGTGCTCGACCACATCGTCACTGACGACGGCTTCGACCTTCACCTTGGGCAGGAAGTCCACCACATATTCAGCACCTCGGTACAGCTCGGTATGACCTTTTTGACGACCAAAACCCTTGACTTCAGTAACAGTCAGGCCAGTTACACCGACAGCAGCGAGTGCTTCGCGGACTTCGTCAAGTTTGAAAGGTTTGATAATGGCGGTGATCTGCTTCACGAGATACTCCTGTTAATAGTTAGTCTTTGAATTTTGAAGTAATCGGGTAGCGCCAGTCCCGGCCAAAAGCACGATGCGTCACGCGCGGGCCCACCGGTGCCTGCCGGCGCTTGTACTCATTGATCCTGATCAGCCGGGTAATTCGCTCAATGTCTTCTTTACGATAACCCGCCGCCAGCAGTTCTGCAACGCCTTGCCCCTCTTCCATGAACAGCCGCAGAATGCCATCGAGCACGTCATAAGGCGGCAGTGAGTCCTGATCGGTCTGGTTCGCCCTGAGTTCGGCCGACGGCGCGCGGGTAAGTATGCGCTCAGGAATTACTTCAGAAATACTATTTCGATAATCACAGAGTCGGTAGACCAAGGTCTTTGCGATGTCTTTGATCACCGCATAGCCCCCCGCCATGTCGCCATACAGGGTGCAATAGCCAGTGGCCATCTCGCTCTTGTTGCCCGTGGTAAGCACAATCGTGCCTGTCTTGTTGGACAGCGCCATGAGCAAGGTACCGCGTATGCGCGCCTGAATGTTTTCTTCGGTGGCATCTTCGGGCAAACCATCAAACTCGAAAGCCAGTGCTTTGCGGAAGGCATCAAAGCAATCGGTGATCGGTATCTCGTCGTAGCGCACACCAATACGCGCGACCATGTCGCGCGAATCGATCCATGAGATGTCGGCCGTGTAAGGCGACGGCATCATGACGGCGCGTACCTTGTCCGCACCTAGAGCATCGACTGCGATCGCCAGCGTGAGCGCGGAATCAACGCCGCCTGACAAGCCAAGAATAGCACCGGGAAAACCGTTCTTCCCCACGTAATCACGAACACCTGTCACCAATGCGGAATAAACCTGTGCTTCGACCGACAGTGCGGGCGCCAACGTCTGGCTTTGCGGCTCGGCACCTTCAAATGCAATGAGGGTCAGGGCTTCTTCAAACGAAGGCAGCTGCGCGCACATCTCACCGCGAGCGTTCAGTACGAAGGAAGCGCCATCGAAGATCAATTCATCCTGAGCGCCACACAGATTGGCGTAAACCAGCGCCAAGCCCTGACGGCTGACATGATCTCGCATCACCTCTTGCCGCAGGTGTTGCTTGTTCATGTGATAGGGCGACGCATTGGGCACTAGCAAAACCTCGGCACCGGCCGCGCGCGCCTTGGCAGGCATGTCGGGGAACCAGGTGTCCTCGCAGATATTGAGCGCGAAGCGTGTGCCTTTGACGGAAAAAACGCAGACATCGTCCGCCGGGGTGAAATAGCGCTTCTCGTCAAAAACAGTGTAATTGGGGAGCGCCTGTTTGCAGTAGGTGGCAATGATCTTGCCGTTGCAGAGTACGGAAGCTGCGTTGTAGTTGGCGCCATTGCGCGACAGCGGATGGCCGACGATCACATGCAGATCGCTCAAAGCGGCCATCTCGGTCGCCAGTGCCTGCAACGCCAGATCGGATTTTGCGTAAAATGATCGACGCAGCAGCAAGTCCTCAGGCGGATAACCGACCAACGACAATTCGGGCGTGAGAACAATGTCTGCACCTTGCGTCGCCGCACGGCGTGCAAAGTCAGCGATGCGCTGCGAAGTGCCCGCCAGATCTCCGACGGTACTGTTGATTTGTGCGATGGCTACGTTGACTGTCATGGCCGTGAATCAGGCTGCAAAGAAAGAATGAGACCCTGCTTCAATGAAGCCTATCCCGCAAAAGCCGAATTATCGCACGCGTGTGCTTTCCTCTCTTGCGGAGGCGGGGCAACCAGCTTGGGATGCACTGGTATCCCTGCAGTCGGAGGCGAATCCTTTTCTGTCCTATGCCTTCCTGCATGCCATGCATGAATCCGGCAGCGCGAGCGAGGATACCGGCTGGCAGCCGCAGTATCTGACCCTGTGGCAGGACGATACGCTGGCAGCGGCACTGCCGATGTACGCGAAATTTCACTCCTACGGCGAGTATGTGTTCGACTGGGCATGGGCTGATGCGTACCGACGCAATGGTCATGAGTACTATCCCAAATTATTGTCAGCCATACCCTTCACACCGGTGACCGGCGCACGGCTGATGGCACGCACGGAAGATGCCCGCGCTGCGCTGGTGAAGGCTTTGCTGGATGTGCAGCAGGCTAGTGCCTTGTCTTCGACGCACATCCTTTATCCCCCCGCTGATCAAGCCTTGCAACTCGAAAGTGCGGGTTTCATGCTGCGCAGTGGTGTGCAGTTTCACTGGCAGAACGCAGGTTACAAGGATTTCGAACAGTTCCTGGATACGCTGGACCAAAAGAAGCGCAAGAACATACGTGCGGAGCGTCGCAAGGTGCGCGAGGCGGGGATCGTCCTGCGCCAGATTCGCGGTCATGATGTGCGCGAGGAAGACTGGCAGTTCTTTAAACGTTGCTACGACCACACCTACCAGGCGCATTACTCCAGCCCCTATCTGAATCTGGATTTTTTTCTGCGCATCGGGCAAGCCATGCCAGAAAATATCCTGATGGTGGTCTCTGAGCGTGAAGGCAAACCGATTGCATCGTCTTTGCTAATACACGACCAAAGCAGTTTGTACGGGCGCTACTGGGGCGCGATAGAGCAGCATCCTTGCCTGCATTTCGAGACCGCGTATTACCAGCCGCTGGAATTTTGCATCAGCGAAAAAATTAGTTCATTCGAAGGCGGCGCTCAGGGCGAGCACAAGATGGCTCGAGGATTTTTGCCGCAAAAAACCTGGTCCGCACACTGGCTGTCACATCCGGGTTTTGCAGATGCGGTCGAGCGTTTTCTTGCTCAAGAGGGTAAAGGTATTGCCGCCTATATGGATGAACTTAACGACCGCAATCCGTTCAGAAAGTAAGCGGGACGCTGCGTAATGAGGTCGGTTGGATTGTGAGTCGTATGCGGAAGCCGGGCAGAAAACCAATGTCCTTCTGAAAAGCGAAGACACTGGATCCCGGCTTTCGCCGGGATGACGACTTTAAGGCCTACGGCTTTTCGCGGGCATGCGGCATGCTGTATAAAATCCCCGCTACATCTTTCGCCGGGAGCGAGTGGGGAATTTGGATCGCATGCGATACGCCCGCGCAGCGGTCATCACATGCAGGTGATGGCAGTTCTTGTTGAGGCAACGGTAAAAGTCCCGCCGTCATCCCGGCGAAAGCCGGGATCCAGTGTCTTTGGATGCGCACGACACTGCCCTACAAACCATACGCTCCGCCAGCCACATCAGAAGTTCGGCTTACTCGCAGCGTGTTTGTACGCTTCAACGCCGTTCATGATCTCGGCCTGCGCATCGGCAGGGCCGAACCAGCCTTCGACCTTTACCCATTTACCCGGCTCAAGATCTTTGTAGTGTTCAAAGAAATGCTGGATCTGTTTCAGACGCAGCACATTCATGTCCTCGGGTTTTTGCCAGTGAGTGTAAATCGGCAATACCGTGTCCACGGGTACCGCAAGGACTTTGGCATCACCACCGGATTCATCGGTCATTTTGAGTACGCCGATGGGACGGCAGCGAACGACCACACCAGGAATCAACGGAAACGGGGTAATGACCAGCACATCGACTGGATCGCCGTCATCTGCAATGGTGTGTGGCACATAGCCGTAATTACATGGGTAGTGCATTGAGGTTCCCATGAATCGATCGACGAAAAGTGCGCCAGATTCTTTGTCAACTTCATATTTGATCGGATCGGCATTCATCGGGATTTCAATGATGACATTGAAATCGTGCGGCAGGTCGCGGCCTGATGATACGTCGTTAAGACTCATGGTTTACCTTGCGAAGTTTGAAAATGAATAACCGATGATTATAACGGGCAAGGCTTTCCTTCCGCTTACAAATGGCGCGCAGGATTGAAGTCTCTAGCGCCAAATCGCCAGCAAGGTGTGCCAGCATGAGGCCTAGCGAGAGAGGCTCTTGGCGTCGTCTCTTTGTGTGGTCAGCGCACAGTGGCGATAATGAACCGCCGCGGCCTCCGACTGATTCAGTGCTTCATGCATCTGCGCAAGCCGCAAATGGGCTTCCTGAGCAATACCTCGCTCAGCGGTGCCGGCCATTGCCTCCTCAAGATGGCGCTGCGCTTTGCCCCAGAGTTTTTGTTTGAGGCATAAAGCGCCCAGTACCAACAACAGCTCAGGGTCGTTGGGACGCTCGCGCGCCCAATGCTCGCCGTTTTCGATCTGGGCCAGCAAGGTCGCTGAGCCTTCGGGCGCGGCACAATTTCGATAGGCACGTAGCAGCCGCGCATCCCATTGCACTGCCAATGCTTTTTCGATGATGTCGGCCGCTTCCTGCTGTCGACCCACTTTCATGAAAGCGTTTGCGGCTACAGCAGCAACACCAGCGCTCAAGCGATCTGCGGCGGGCACAGCAGCCCAGAGCTTTTTAAGCGACTCCATATCTTCTGCTGCCTTGGGCAGCAGCGCTTCATACGACATGTCCCGCAAACGGCGAGAAAGTGTGGGATGCAAGGCATTATGCTTATCAAGCAAACGCACCAGCCGCAGTACTTCGGGCCAGTTGCGCGCGCTCTGTTGCACGCGCAACGCAAGACGCAACGCCTGCGCATGCTTGATGCCATGACTATTGAGTTCAGAAATGGCAGCCAGAGCCTCATCGATTTGCCGATTATCTTCAGCGAGTAGTTCGACCGTGGTCATCAGACGTGCGGTACGCAAGGCGCTGTAATCACCCGCAGCGGTCAGCCATTCATCGCGGCGACGATTTTGCTGCAGACGGTGTGCAGAGCGCGCACCAATCAGCGCAGCCAGACCGGCGTACTCGGGCGCCAACGAGGCTCGGGTCGCAGATTTCTCCGCGCGCCCAAAACGACCTTCGAGGTAAGCCTTTAATGCCTCCTGCAATGCACGTCCGGATTCACGCAGCTGACGTGTCGCGCGATATTGCTCGACTCGTCCCGGCATTGCGAGTGTTGTACGCACAGTGCTGATGATGACAAACATCAAGGCGAACAACACCAACATGGCGACGATGAAAAAATTCAACGACAAATCCACCCGGTAGGGCGGATAGAAAAAAACGACGTTACCCAGATTAAAACGCGCTAGCACCGCGAGCCCGATGGCGGCGGCAAATAGCGTCAGTAACCAGAGAAAGAAACGCATGATTGGCGCGCCCTAGGTTAGGGTCTGCTAGACCGTGACTGACGCACGGCATTCAGACTATGCGACAGAGCCGGCATCTCGATATTGAGTACGCTTTCCTGCAACTGCCGTACCTGCTCACGACCCGCCTGCGTCTGGCGCGCGCGCGTGTCGAAGTAGCGCGCGAGCGCGCGATCGGCTTCGATTAGATCACTGCGGAAAGCTGCGTCGTTGCGAGAGAGCAGCGCAAGACGGGCATTGAGCAAACGCAGCTTCAGGTTCTCGCGTGCAAAAAATGCCTCGCCCGGTGAGAGCAGCAGGGCCTCCGGTGAACTCACCGTGCGCACGCGCACCAGATCCCGAATGTCGTGCCACAAATCGCTCGTCCAACGATGCCAGTATTCCAGCCATGCGCTGCGCCAATCTTGAGCGACAGCCGCCACAGATCCCGCAGCACCCGATGCCGGTGCAGCCGCAAGGCGCGTCTTGGGCGGAGGTGCGAGCACGGCGGGCTTTTCGTCCGAGAGCAAAGGCATGCTGTCTATCTCGCCGACTAGGGTATCGAGACGCAGCGCGATGCCGGTCAGATCCACATTGGGCAGGCTTTTAAGGTTGTCGATATCTTTGGCAATTGCTCGGCGAATCGCAATGAACTGCGGACGATCAGCGCGCGACAGACGGGCATCTGCATTTTGCAGAGCTATCAGGGCACCGCGAATATTCCCAGCCAGTTGCAGCTGCTGGCTGGCGGTCGAGAGCACCTGCTCAATCTCTGCTAGTGCCCAGTCATCCCGGTTTTTGGCAAGGTCCTGATAGAGCTGCTCCAGTGCCAGCTGCTGGCCTTGCGATTCGATCTGCTTTGCATCGAGTACGGCCACCTTGCCCTGCAATACCTTGAGTTCATCATCCACACGGCTGGCAATAAGCTTGGTCTGACTGTTGGTTTGTTCTCCACTCTGGAGCCGCTGAGCGACTTCACGGCGAAGGTCAGTCACATCCGTACGCGCATTCCACCATTGCAATGCCAGCAGCAAAGCAAGTACACCAATCACGGCTTTGAGTCGGAATTCAGGCTGGAGCAGGATGCCGGGTAATTGCCAGCTCGCCGATGACGCTGCCCTAAGTGCGTCAGACTCCTCAGCCGATTCCGCAGGGGCTTTAGACGATGCTGTCGCCGAAGACGCACCGGCAGGGACGGCTGCGGGTTCAGCCGCGGGTTCAGCCATGGATGCATCGGTCGATGCGCTCACCAATGGTTTGTCGGGATGTTCACTCATGGGCGAGATTGTATCGCGGCAAACAGGGCTTCGTCGCCTGATCCTGTACGTATAAGTCGCTGAAATCCGAGTTCTTCTGCCGTCAGCGCGATTCGCTCATGCGGAACGATGAGCATACTCATCTGCAAACGTGCCCAAGCTTGGGCATCGGCTAGCTCCAGCGTCATTTCCTTCAGGTAGCGCAGCGCTTCTGAACTGGTAATGACCCAGTCGCTACCGCTGGCGAGCAAATCCAGTAGCTGCGACGTGCGGACATCGTTAATCTCGGGTGGACCGCGCCGATAGGCTGCCACTTGTTCGACTTGAATTCCCGCTTCGCGCAAGCGGTCCGCAAGCAATTCTCGACCCGTCTCGGCACGAATGATTAGAACTTTTTTACCCGCCAACGCAGGCAAATCAAGCACCTCCAGCAGCGTTTCGGAATCGGTGCGTTGCAGATTGACGGGGCTCACGATGTTGGCGCGGTCCGGCGTCAGGCCATGCTGGGCCAGCGCTTGTCGGCTGCCCTCGCCCACCACAGCGGCGGTGACTGTCGCTGGCCAGTGATTGATATGTTCAAAAGCAGCATCAATCGCATTCGGACTGACGAAGGCGACCATCTCGTAATCGGGTAGCCGCTCCAAAACCGCTCTCAGTTCTCGGGTGTCGGCTAGGGGCTGTATGTCCAGCAATGGAAAAATCCGTACATCGATGCCCAACGCTCTCAGCCGCGCCACCAGTGGCTCCGCCTGAGCAAACGGTCGAGTAATGGCGACGGGCCTGTCGGTTTGCTGCATGAAAGCCACCTGCAAAGGGAAGGGTCCGGCATCGTGGTCGACACCGCAAATCAGGTATTGCTCAAAAACAGCCTCATGCCTGATTGACAAGCACTTGTCCGAGACCCTGAAACGTTCCGAACTTACTCGTCAGTTTTGCACTCAGCAAGAATGGAACGTGCGTCTTGTGCCTCGAGCAGACTAGCAATCTGCCGACCCAGCGCTTCCGGTGCTGTCGCCTCGCCGTTGATTTCGGCGCGGGCGATGCGTTTGCCATCGGGAGTTGCCACCATGGCCCGCAGATGCATGGCGTTACCGTCGACCGTGGCGAAGGCGGCCAGGGGAATCTGGCAACTGCCGCCGAAGGTCAGGGACAAGGTTCTTTCTGCGCGTACTGCATGTGCGGTGTCAGGATGATTTAGCGGCGCCAGCAATTGCCGAAGATCTTCACGACCGGCAGGAATTTCAATGGCCATCGCACCCTGACCCGGTGCGGGCAGGCTGTCTTCAGGCTCAATGACGGAGCGGATGCGCGCGGCCATGCCCAACCGCTTCAAACCAGCCGCTGCGAGGATGATGGCGGCATACTCGCCCTCGTCCAGTTTGCCCAAGCGCGTGTCGAGGTTACCGCGTAGCGGGTGAATCACGAGTTTGGGATAGCGGGCGGCAATCAGTGCCTGGCGGCGCAGACTGCTGGTGCCAACAATGGCGCCATGCGGGAGATCCGCCAGACGAGCGTAGTCGTTCGAGACGAAAGCATCGCGAGCATCTTCACGCTCCAGAATGGCGGCAAGCTCAAAACCGTCCGGCAGTTCCATCGGCACGTCCTTAAGTGAGTGCACGGCCAGATCGGCCTCACCATTTTGCATGGCAACCTCCAGCTCTTTGACGAAGAGGCCCTTGCCGCCGACCTTGGAGAGCGTGCGATCGAGAATCTGGTCGCCACGGGTGGTCATACCGAGAATTTCTACGGTGCTGTGAGGATATAATTCGAGCAGTCGTGCGCGAACGTGTTCAGCCTGCCACATAGCGAGCCGGCTCTCCCGCGAGGCGATGACCAGTTTTCCGGAAAATGATGCGTTCAATGCAGCCTCTCTGAATTGGGCACAGTGTTGAAACTGTGGTCCGTTTAGCCCGTTTAGTCTATTTAATCACCGTTGAAAATTCGGCGGATTTTAACATGCGCACCACCCCCGAACCACCCACGCAGACCATCATCTCTCCATGCCAACCCAAAAACTCCCACTACGCACCAACCGAGCCACCGACAAGGACGCGCCGCTGAAGGAAGACATTCGGCTACTCGGTCGGCTGCTTGGGGAGGTGATTCGCCAGCAGGAAGGTGAAACGGTTTTCGAGATTGTCGAGACGATACGCCAGACCGCCGTACGGTTCCGGCGAGAGTCCGATCCGCAGTCCGGCACCGATCTCGACCGCATGCTGAAAAAATTAACGCGCGACCAAACCAATGCGGTCGTTCGCGCTTTTTCTTATTTTTCTCATCTAGCCAATATTGCCGAAGATCAGCATCACAATCGACGGCGGCGCGCCTATTTGCTGGCAGGCTCGGCACCGCAGGCCGGCAGCATTGCGGCAACGCTGCAAAAACTCGATACGGCTGGCGTACCTGGCAAGGCAGTTCAATCGTTCTTCGCAGATGCGCTGATCTCGCCGGTGCTGACCGCACATCCTACGGAAGTGCAGCGCAAAAGTATTCTGGATGCAGGTCGAGAAGTCGCAAGGCTGCTGGCTGCGCGCGATCTGCCCATGACCGCAGGAGAAAAAAGTCGTAATACGGCGTTGCTGCACGCCGAGGTCGCCAAGCTGTGGCAGACGCGCATGCTGCGCTACTCCAAGCTCACGGTCGATGACGAGATTGAAAATGCGCTCTCGTATTATCGGATCACTTTTTTGCGTGAACTACCCGGCCTGATGGACGATATCGAATCGGAAATCACCACGCAATACCCGCATAGCCGCCGCCACCCACTGCCGCCTTTTCTGCAAATGGGCAGCTGGATCGGTGGCGATCGTGACGGCAACCCCAATGTGAATGCATCGACCATGACGCGCGCGATGTCGCGCCAGTCGACAACGATTCTGGATTTTTATCTGGAAGAGGTACACGCACTGGGTGCCGAGTTGTCGATCTCCACGCTGCTGGTGTCGGTCAGTGCTGAACTGCAGGCCATGGCTGACACCTCACCCGATCAATCGCCGCATCGTACCGATGAGCCCTACCGGCGGGCGCTGATAACGGTGTACGCACGTCTGGCAGCCACGGCACGCAAACTCGGTGTGCAGAATATTTTGCGTCAGGAGGTTGGTCCGCAGGAACCCTACGACGATGCAGCCGGTTTTATTGCCGACCTGGGTGTGATTGCCGACTCATTGCGGGCCAATCATGGCCTGCCGCTCACCCGTCCGCGGCTTGATACCTTGCGACGTGGTGCCGAGATATTCGGGTTTCATCTCGCAACATTGGATATGCGTCAGAGCTCGGATGTGCATGAGCGCGTGCTATCGGAGCTATTTCGTGCAGCAGGTGTGGTGGCAGATTATGCTGCGTTAAATGAAGAAGAAAAGCGCGTCCTGCTGCTAGCCGAACTGACCCAACCTCGACTGCTGTACTCGCCTTACCTCAATTATTCGTATGAAACGAATTCGGAGCTAAGCGTAATACGGATGGCAAAAACTGTACGCGAACAATTCGGTCAACGCGCGATACGTAACTACATCATCTCTCACACCGAAACCGTCTCCGATTTGCTTGAAGTATTCCTACTGCAAAAAGAAACCGGGCTGCTGCGTATCGGTGATGGTAGCGCCACCGCTGAAGCTGAGTTGATGGTCATCCCCTTGTTCGAAACCATCCCCGATCTGCAAAATGCGCCCGTGATTATGGATGGGATGCTCTCGCTTCCCCGCATACGTGCACTGGTTCGTCGTCAAGGTGATTTGCAAGAAGTCATGCTGGGCTATTCAGACTCGAACAAGGATGGCGGCTTTCTGACTTCAAACTGGGAACTTTACAAAGCGGAAGTGGGGCTGGTTGAGGTATTTGAGAAGCACGATGTAAAACTGCGCCTGTTCCATGGCCGCGGCGGTACCGTTGGTCGCGGTGGCGGCCCAAGTCATGAAGCGATTCTCGCGCAGCCCGCTGGCACCGTGAATGGCCAATTTCGTCTGACCGAACAGGGCGAAATCATTGCATCAAAATTTTCAAATCCGGAAATCGGACGCCGTAATCTGGAACTGGTCGTCGCAGCCGTCATGGAAGCGAGCCTGACACCCGGCAAAACTGACGTTAAGCACACACGACGACTTGCAGAGTTTGAAGACATCATGGGGCAGCTCTCTGGTCATGCTTATCAAGCCTACCGCAATCTGGTGTATGAGACGCCGGGCTTCACAGATTACTTTTTTGCCGCCACGCCCATTGCTGAGATAGCAGAACTCAATATCGGCTCACGACCAGCATCGCGCAAATCGACGCGTCGAATTGAAGATCTGCGTGCGATTCCTTGGGGATTCTCATGGGGACAATGTCGTCTGCTATTGCCGGGATGGTATGGCTTTGGCAGCGCCGTTCATGCTTGGCTGGGAGAAGACAAATCGCGCACAAAAAAAATCACGCTACTGCGTGCGATGCTGAAAGAGTGGCCTTTCTTCTCTACCCTACTATCGAACATGGATATGGTGTTGGCCAAAACGGATCTCGCCGTTGCCTCGCGTTACGCGAGTCTGGTGCCTGACAAAAAACTGCGCAATGCGATCTTCAAGCGCATCGTCGCAGAGCATGAGTTGGTTACTGAATCCTTGGCGATGATCACTGGATCACGTGAACGTCTGGCAAACAATCCGACATTAGCGCGCTCGATTAAGAACCGCTTCGCTTATCTCGATCCGCTCAATCACTTGCAGGTAGAGCTGATCAAACGTCATCGCAGTTGGAAAGAACAAGATAAGGAACCGGATATTCGCGTGCATCGAGGTATTCATTTGTCGATTAATGGTATCGCAGCAGGCTTGCGCAATACAGGCTGAGGCTTTCTATTAAAAACCAAGGTAACCCTTACTCTATAATCGCGGCACGCTGAAGCCCAAAGAAAAGACTTACATATGAACGAACAGTTTTCCAAAAAAAACGAGGCCTGGTCCGCGCGATTCTCCGAGCCCGTATCGGATCTAGTCAAGCGCTATACCGCATCGGTGTTCTTTGATCACCGTTTGGCAAGCGTTGACATTCAGGGTTCATTGGCACACGCAGAAATGCTGGCCCACCAGAAAATCATCAGCGCGCAGGATTATGCAGATATCCAACGCGGTATGACGCAGATACAAGCCGAAATCGCCGACGGCAAGTTTGAATGGCTGCTTGATCTGGAAGATGTACACCTCAATATTGAAAAGCGCCTGACCGAGCTGGTCGGCGATGCCGGCAAGCGGCTGCATACTGGCCGCTCGCGCAATGATCAGGTGGCAACCGACATTCGTCTTTATCTGCGCGCTGCAATTGACGATATCACTGTCCTGCTGCGTGAGCTGCGCATGGCCTTAGTTGATCTTGCAGAAAAAAATGCCGACACCATTATGCCGGGCTTCACGCACATGCAGGTAGCGCAGCCGGTGACTTTTGGCCATCACATGCTGGCGTATGTAGAAATGTTCGGTCGCGATGCCGAGCGAATGGCAGACTGCCGGAAACGGGTCAATCGACTGCCGCTAGGCTCAGCGGCACTGGCCGGAACGACCTTCCCTATCGACCGTGAACGCGTCGCAAAAACACTGGGTTTCGAAGACGTCTGCCATAACTCGCTGGACGCCGTATCCGATCGTGATTTTGCGATTGAATTCTGCGCAGCCTCGGCGCTGATCATGACGCATTTTTCACGACTCTCGGAAGAGCTGGTGATTTGGATGAGTCCGCGCGTGGGTTTCATTGATATCGCCGACCGTTTCTGTACCGGCTCGTCGATCATGCCCCAGAAAAAGAATCCGGATGTGCCCGAATTGGCGCGTGGAAAGACCGGTCGTGTCAACGGCCATCTGGTGGCCTTGCTGACCCTGATGAAAGGCCAGCCGCTCGCCTATAACAAGGACAATCAGGAAGACAAGGAACCGCTGTTCGATACGGTCGACACTGTCATCGACACCCTCAGAATTTTTGCCGATATGGCAGGCGGCATCACGGTCAAACCCCAAGCGATGCGGCAGGCTGCACTGCAAGGCTATGCGACCGCCACCGACCTTGCCGATTATCTGGTCAAGAAGGGGCTGCCCTTCCGGGATGCGCATGAGGCAGTTGCCCATGCGGTACGCGCTTGCGAACAGCGGGGCTGCGACCTGGCCGAGTTGTCGACCGAGGAACTTCAGCAGTTCTCCAAGCTAATTGGACCGGATGTTCACCAGGTTTTGACCCTGGAAGGCTCGGTGGCGGCCCGCCATCACGTGGGCGGAACCGCCCCTGATCAAGTCCGACTGGCAATCCAGCGGGTTCGTGGCCTGCTGGACTGACCTGTAGCGCTCAGAGAAAGCATTCGAGGCTTTTAGGGCCCGGATGCTTTTTTTTTATGGCAATGTTGTGATAAAACGTCGGAGCCGCCCCGAATTAAACTAATCGATAAAGCAACAGGCAAACTACTGCAGAGCAGTACGGGGACATAATCAGTTATCGGCTAAATTTCGGTCACGCTTGCCGCCTCCTTTTTTTCGGGTTCTGAAATCTCGGGAGCACGAATGGCAGTGGCGAACCCGGCAGTGAAAAATTAAAAATCAAGGAGAAACTGATGCACTTAACAGTCACTGATCAAACACCTTACGGGTGTGCCGCCGGGAAATAAAAATCAGCGGCTCAGACGCGTAGTCTTCACCCAGCATATTCACGGTGATCACGGAATCATCTCGCTACTGATCCTTAAGTCAATTTTCGCGAAAGAAATACGACCATGTCATTCCTATTGTCTCTATCGAAATACATCGATGCGCTGAACGAAAGAATCGGCCTCAGCGTCAGTTGGGCTCTGCTGCTTGCAGTACTGATCTGCAGCGGCAATGCGCTTATCCGATATACCTTTAATACCAGCTCTAACGCTTGGTTGGAAATCCAATGGTATCTTTTTGGGGCGATTTTCCTTCTGGCGGGATCGTACACATTACGCCGTAACGAGCATGTCCGCATTGATGTCATCGTGGGACGCTTTTCAAAACGTACACAAGTCTGGATTGATGTTTTCGGATTTCTTTTCTTTTTACTACCCGCAACAATACTCATCCTCTACCTCGCTGTGCCGTTTGCGATGGAGTCCATTCGCAACCAGGAAGTCTCCAGTAATGCAGGTGGACTGATTGTGTGGCCTGCAAAAATTCTTATTCCAATTGGTTTCCTGATGCTGACTCTGCAAGGTATCTCCGAGCTGATCAAGCGGGTCGGATTTCTGAGAGGCCAAGTCGATGCCAGTGTTTTCGAGAAGCAGAGCACGACGCCTGCAGAAGAAATCGAGGCGATCAAAGCCGCCAATAACCTGAACTGAATCGAGACGCCTCATGACTGAATTTCTGATTGCGAACATGGCACCGATCATGTTCGCCGCACTGGTTGTATTCCTGCTATCGGGCTTCCCCGTAGCTTTTTCGCTCGCCGCCAATGGCTTGATGTTCGGGCTGGTCGGTATCGAACTGGGACTTCTCAAGCCGGAGTTGCTACAGGCGCTGCCTAATCGCCTGTTCGGCATCATGGCAAACGACACCCTTCTAGCCATCCCATTCTTCACCTTCATGGGCCTGATTCTCGAGCGCTCGGGGATGGCTGAGGATTTGCTTGACACCATAGGCCAGCTGTTTGGACCACTACGCGGTGGTGTTGCCTACGCCGTAATTTTTGTTGGCGCACTTCTGGCAGCGACCACCGGCGTGGTGGCGGCTTCAGTGATCTCCATGGGGCTGATTTCGCTCCCCGTGATGCTGCGCTACGGCTATGACCGCCGGATCGCCTCAGGCGTTATCGCAGCATCCGGTACCTTGGCGCAAATCATCCCGCCATCATTAGTTCTGATTGTGATGGCAGACCAGCTGGGTCGCTCTGTCGGCGACATGTATCAGGCGGCTTTCCTGCCCGGCTTGTTATTGACAGTGATGTATGCACTCTATGTGCTGGCGGTATCGTTGATCCGTCCCGAAGCACTGCCCGCGCTTCCTCTTGAGGCTCGCAATCTCCGCGAAAAAGATGGCAGCAGCGGCATCGTATCGCTCTTTGCGGTCATTGGCGCCGGTATCCTTGCCGGATGGTTATTCAACAAATTTTATCTGGTGACCAAACCCACACTGAAACCAGATGAAGCAATCGTCTACAGCGGCGTGGTGACTGTTTTATTGACATACACACTGGCCATACTTAACAGCAAGCTCAAGCTGGGTCTGCTGTCCAAATTAGCAGAAAAAGTCGTCCTGGTGCTTGTGCCACCGCTGGCACTGATTTTCCTGGTACTAGGTACCATCTTCGTCGGTATCGCGACCCCAACCGAGGGCGGTGGCATGGGTGCACTTGGCGCCTTGATCCTCGCACTGATGAATCGCCGTCTGAGCAATGATTTGCTCAAGCAGGCGATGAATTCCACCACGCGGCTTTCCTGCTTCGTACTGTTCATCCTGATCGGCTCCAGTGTTTTCTCGCTGGTGTTCCGCGGCGTGAACGGTGATCTTTGGGTGGAACACCTGCTGACCTCGCTTCCGGGCGGTACCGCAGGCTTTCTGATCGTGGTTAACATCCTGTTCTTCGGCTTGGCATTCTTCCTGGATTTCTTCGAGCTGGCCTTCATTCTGGTACCACTGGTAGGACCAGTCGCTGACAAATTGGGTATCGATCTGATATGGTTTGGTGTGCTGTTATCGGTGAACATGCAAACCTCATTCATGCATCCGCCTTTCGGGTTTGCACTGTTTTACCTGCGCTCGGTCGCCCCCAAAGAAGTAAAAACCAGCGACATTTACTGGGGCGCGGCACCCTTCGTTGGAATTCAAGTACTGATGGTCGCGTTAATCATCGCCTTCCCCACGCTGATTTCAGTGGGTACCAAAACGGACATGAAGGAACAAATCGAATTGAACATCGATATGTCCAGCGATAGCCTCGATGAGCTGACCAATACCGAGTTCTCATTCGATAGCAATACGGGCAGTGGTGACATCAAGCTTGATATGGAGCCATCGCCTGAGAAAAAATAAAACAGATTGAATCAGCAACCCTTTGGGTTCTAGCTTAAAAGCGCATCCTCAGCGGTGCGCTTTTTTATTGCCTGATCCATGGCACTGTTTTGATGGTTTATCTACCGCACTGAGATGATAGGTCGAAGCAATCCATCTCGATTGATGTCATCTCTCCTACATTGAGGATCATCCGATAGGTTATTCAGGGCCATAAAAAATCCCGCCGTAGCGGGATTTTTTATGGCTGGGAGTGTAGCTAAGCCAGTTTATTTCTTGCTGATCAAATAACCCTGCATCGGTGCCTCAGCGACTGAGTACCAATTGTTCTGATCCTGACGGAAACGACGCCATGGATCCAACACCTTCTTGAACTTCGGATTCTTTGCCGCTTCTTCCTCGAAAACTTCCATAGCCGCCTTGTGGCAGGCATCCATAATCGACTTGGAGAATGAACGTACCTTCACGCCATTCTTCATCAACCGGGCCAGTGCAGCTGGGTTGCGTGCGTCATACATCGCCTGCATCGTGACATGGGCCTCGTAGGTCGCGACTTCAAGTGCTGCCTGATAGTCCTTGGGCAGCTTGTCCCACTCTTTCTGGTTCACGTAGAAAGACAGCTGGGCACTCGCTTCCCACCAACCTGGCGCGTAATAGTAAGGTGCGACCTTGTTGAATCCCAGCTTTTCGTCATCATAGGGACCGATCCATTCCGCCGCATCGATCGTACCCTTTTCCAGTGCTGGATAAATGTCGCCACCCGCGATTTGCTGTGGCACGACGCCAAGGCGCTGCATAACGCGGCCGGCAAAGCCACCCACACGCATTTTCAGGCCATCAAGGTCCTGCGGCGAATTAACTTCCTTGCGAAACCAGCCGCCCATCTGACAGCCTGTGTTGCCACCCATGAAATTCAGGATGCCGTAGTCATGGAAGAACTCACGCATGAGTTGGCGACCGCCGCCTTGATCCATCCAGGCTGTTTGCTGACGCGATGTCATACCAAAGGGTATCGAGGTGTCGAATGCAAAAGTCGCATCCTTGCCGAAGTAGTAGTAAGAAGCCGAGTGACCGATCTCTACCGTACCCGCCTGTACCGCATCCAGCACTTGCAGTGCCGGTACGAGCTCACCACCCGGGAATACACGAATGTTGAATTTTCCGTCCGTTAATTGAGCAACACGCTTTGCCAGAGTCTCTGACGCACCATAGATGGTGTCAAGCGACTTGGGAAAGCTGGAAGCAAGTCGCCAGTTAATGGTCGGATTGGTCTGCGCAATGGCAGGCGCTGCAACGATACCGGCCACTGCGCCCGCAGCCGCTTTTTTGATGAATGTACGACGTGTCATGAGTGTGTCCCCTTCTCCCAGTTTGAAAATAAAGCGCTAGCCCGCCGATCGTAATTATTGTGAGCTCGCGCCTTCGCTATTTAAACAATGACAATTCTAGAAGCTTGACTTCAAATACAGCAATAGGGAGATACATGCAAATACGCATCTGTTGTTTGCACACACTGTTTGAAACATTTCTGCACAATTAACAAAAATTTCTTAGCGCCACCGTGAATAAAAACGCCAAGAAAGAGATGTCGTAAAACCGCATCAATTGATGAGAAAAATTTCAGAAGAGTTAGGAGCACCTGAGTTGCCTGATGTTTCCGGCGAGAAAAACTGCAGAGAAAATTTCGCAAGTGCTTTTGCGGACGATCAGTTCGGTCGAAAGCAAACGACAGGCAGGAAGGGTTTACAGAAGGGAAGAAATAGAGGGCTTAAGATAAATCAGCCATACTCAAAACGACTGACGCAGTACGAGGTTTTCATGCCCGCTACTGCGCCAGAAGGATATTGCAGAAATCAGAAGGGATACGTTCCGATCGTTTTCAACCACCCGCGATTGTCATCGTGCTGATCAGGATGGAGCCGGTCTTTTTCGTCCCTCGAACCAAAATATCATCGCCAATAGCGACGATATCTTTAAAAATATCTCTCAGATTACCTGCAATCGTTATTTCCTCGACGGGGTATTGAATCACGCCTCGCTCAACCCAATAGCCTGAGACACCACGTGAGTAATCGCCTGTGACGTAATTGACGCCATGGCCCATCAGCTCAGTCACCAGCAAGCCCGTGTCGAGCTTTTTGAGCATCGCGTTGAAATCATCACCAGGGCGCGTGGTCGACGACACAATCTGCAAGTTGTGTGACCCGCCTGCATTGCCCGTAGTTTTCATGCCGAGCTTCCGTGCGGAATACGTCGACAGAAAATATCCCTGAACGACGCCATTGCTGACCACTTCTCGGCGATGTGTGCGCACACCCTCTTCGTCGAAAGGCGAAGACCCGACTGCGCCCAGCACATGCGGCTCCTCAATGATCTGTATGTCGGGGCCAAAAACGGCCGTCCCAAGAGAATCGGTCAGAAAAGTGGATTTCCGATACAGCGAGCCACCCGAGACCGCCTGCACAAACGATCCCAGCAAGCCAGCCGCCAGAGGCGCCTCAAACAGCACTGGGCATTTGCGGGTATCGAGCTTACGGGCACTCAGGCGCGACAGCGCGCGCTCGGCCGCATAGCGTCCAATCGCTTCAGGGTGCGCTAGCTTGGTCGGATCGCGGTCCGACGAATACCAGTCGTCGCGCTGCATATTGTTGCCCTTGCCAGCGATGGGCGATACCGATAGTGAATGACGCGAATACGGATAGCCCCCCATAAAACCACGCGTGTTAGCCATCACGAAATGCGATTGCTGCGCATAGGTGTTGGCACCCTCGCTATTGGTAATCCGCTTGTCGACGGCGAAAGCCGCTGCTTCAGCACGCTGCGCCAAAGCGACTGCCTCCTCGGCAGTCAGCACCCAGGGGTGAAAAAGCTGTAGATCACGCGGCTGCATTTCCAGTAATTCTGCTTCAGGCAAGCCAGCGCAATCATCTTCGGCCGTAAAGCGCGCGATGTTATAGGCCGCATCGACCGTGTCTTTCAGCGACTGCGCGGAAAAATCTGACGTACTGGCATTGCCACGGCGGATGGCGCGGTCATGGCCGAGATAGACGGTCACACCGATGCCCTTGTCCTTGTTTTGCTCGATAGTTTCGACCTGCCCTTTGCGCACCGTGACAGACAAGCCCTGACCCTCGCTAATCTCGACGGCGGCGTCCGAGGCACCTTTATCTTTTGCAAAGCGCAACACATCCTGCGCAATCTCTTTGAGTTGATCCTGGCTATGGCTGAAAAATGATTGGGTCATGGGACGTTTTCTGAGTATCAGGGGCAAAGCAGGTATCATAGCAGCCGTTCAAGAATGCCATAGGCCGTCCATCATGCCCAACGCCAATCGGGGCGCAGTCGGATTCCAATCCAGTGAATTCGAGCAGGAATACGATCGCCCGTCCAAATCTCAACTCAAGCGTGAAAGCACCGCTCTGCAGAAGCTGGGAGAGACTCTGGTCAACGCCGCGCGCGATCGTGTCAAGCGCATACCCATGCCCGAAGATGTAAAGGAAGCCATCCTGGCCTGTCAGCTAATCAGCGACCACGAAGGACGCCGACGTCAGCGCCAATATGTGGGCAAGAAAATGCGCACACTCACCGAAGAAGAAGTCAGCGTGATACAAACAGCGGTTGATGGCTGGCGCGGTACGTCTCGCGCCGAAGCCGCCTCATTGCACGCAATCGAACGACAGCGCGATCGCCTACTTGCAGATGACAGCGTCATCACCGAGTTGCGGGCGCGGCATCCCGAAGTGGATGTACAACACCTGCGAACGCTGGTGCGCAATGCCCGCAAGGAGCAGGCTGAAAAAAAACCGCCGAAGGCTTATCGCGAAATTTTTCAGTTACTGAAATCACTTCAAGGCGAAACTCAGTCCCCGACCGAACCTGAACACCATGACGACGACGAAGAAAACCCGTAATCATCCCGACGAGTTGCTGATTGGACTGGTCTCGATATCGGACCGCGCGTCAAGCGGCGTCTACGAAGATCAGGGCGTACCGGCATTGCGCGACTGGTTTTCTCAGGCACTCAGCAGCCCATGGCAGATGGAGACCCGTCTGATTCCCGATGAGCAGTCATTGATAGAAAAGACGCTGATTGAACTGGTCGATCAGGTCGGCTGTGATCTGGTGCTGACCACCGGCGGTACCGGGCCAGCGCGACGCGATGTAACACCCGAAGCGACACTGGCCGTCGCCACGAAAATCATGCCGGGCTTTGGCGAGCAGATGCGACAAATCAGTCTGCGCTTTGTACCCACAGCTATTTTGTCTCGGCAAGTGGCCGTGATACGCGAGGCTCACGACCATGCGGCGCTCATCATGAATCTTCCAGGTCAGCCGAAATCCATACGCGAAACACTGGAAGGCCTGCGCGACGATCAAGGCCAATCGATTGTCGGCGGCATCTTCGCTGCTGTGCCCTATTGCATTGATCTCATTGGTGGTCCTTACATCGAAACCCATGAGGCCGTATGCAAAGCCTTTCGTCCCAAATCCGCGATACGCGCAAAATAGCTTTAAAAAACATCCCATTCAAGCCATGACTGCCCTGCCCCACCTCGAAACCATTGAGCTCAGCACCACAGAGCATCCTGAAGCCGCAGTGATCTGGATGCATGGTCTGGGTGCCGATGGCAATGACTTTGTGCCTATCGTGGGCGAACTCGATCTCGCCGGCTGCCCTGACATACGTTTCATTTTTCCACACGCCGAGACCATGCCAGTCACGATTAACGGCGGGTATGTGATGCGGGCCTGGTATGACATTCTTGGCATGGACCTCGTGCGCCGCGAAGATGAAGCCGGTTTGCGTCAATCACAAATGCGCATTGAGCAATTGATCGAGCGCGAAGTAGCCCGAGGTATTCCAGCATCACGTATTGTTCTGGCTGGCTTTTCGCAAGGCTGTGCGATGACGCTGCAAACCGGGCTGCGCTACCCGCAACCACTTGCGGGCCTGCTCTGTTTATCTGGCTATCTGCCGCTTGCAGATTCAATCGCCCAAGAGGCTCATCCGGCAAATCAGCAAACACCGATCTTCCTCGCGCACGGCCGGGGCGATGGCGTCGTACCGATTGATCGGGCAGAAACTTCGCGCGACCTCTTGCGTGATCAAGGTTATGACATCGAGTGGCATGACTACCCGATGCAGCACTCGGTTTGCGAAGAAGAAATCACCGACATTGGTCACTGGCTCAGGCGCGTTTTAAGCTAGCGATAAAAACGTGGCTTTTTTTACTTGGCGAAAGCACACGTATTTTACTGTTGAGAAAAAATAGCGATCAAGGTCTTGTTTGACTGCTCGAGTGTGAGCGCAAGCCATACAATGGCTGGTCCAAGGCAGACGTTTTCCGGTAAAGCAGCATGAAGACAAAAAAATGAACGATTCCCTCATGCAGACTAAGACAACCACTGCACTGCAGCCAGCCTTCAGCGTGCTTTTTCTTTGCATGGGCAATATATGCCGCAGTCCAACGGCGCACGGCGTCTTCCAGCATATGGTCAAAGAAGCACGTCTCGATGCCATCGTTCATGTCAGTTCAGCCGGCACGCACAACTATCATCCAGGCAAACCACCCGATCATCGCAGCCAACACACTGCGTCACAGCGCGGTTATGATCTGTCCGACCTGCGCGCTCGTCAGATCACCGAGGCAGATTTCATCGGACATGACTTACTGCTGGCCATGGACTGGGACAATCTTGCACTGGCTGAACATGCCTGCCCTCCGCCGATGCGGCACAAACTTCGGCGTCTGACGGAATTCTGCCGGCAGCACGATGCCGCCGTGGTACCCGATCCCTACTATGGCGGTGAAGAGGGATTCACTCAGGTTCTCGATTTGATCGAAGACGCCTGCACTGGCTTATTGGATCATGTACGCCGGCACTTGTACCAATGCACGCCACTAACTGAGCACCAAGGAGAACATCGATGAACAAAACCATCACTGCTTTATTGGCCCTGATCGTTCTTGCAGGACTCATCGTTATCGCTCAAATGAATGGTCTCCTTGGTCTAGATATCGGTGGAAAAAAACAAACCTTTCAGAACAAAGGAAAACTCGAGGTCGTTTGCGACGTTGAAGTCAGCAAACCCAATGACACGCTTTCCCAGCCCTTCGAGACAAGCCATTTAACGATACCAGCGCAATTCGATTTTGATGAAAACACAGGTTGGTATATAGGCGAATACGCGATGTCCATGAACCGCAAGGGTACATTGCATGTAGAGGATGATCTCCTCAAGGTCAGCCGTCCTGCCTTGTTCAAACGTTTCGGACTGACTATCACAGGCGAACATTTCACACTCAATCGCAGGAATGGTGAATTCAAACAATGGCTTGATCTCGATGGCGACAAGCGTCTGGATCTGATCACCGGCCGCTGCCAGCGCACAAGCAAGGCGCCGTTCTGAAATGCGTCACCCAGGGAGGCTGGCAGCGTTGTCTGCACTTGAGGCACTTGAGGCACTTGAGGCACATGAGGGTCATATGCTCGCTGTCATAGCGATCATTCTCAATAATGCAACCGACTGAAACAGTTGCCGAGACCCGTGCGCTGATCATCGCGCTGTCGGGAACCCTGTCACTGGCGGTGGCCATGGGTATCGGGCGATTTGCTTTCACGCCGCTCATGCCAATGATGTTGCATGACGGGTTGCTTGATCTCGAAAGCGCCAGCTGGCTGGCCAGCGCAAATTATTTTGGCTATCTGCTGGGCGCAATTCTTTGCACGCTGCAGCCTACCGTGTGGTCACGACGCGGCTGGCCACCTTTGCCCGTCGCACCCATGGTGCGCGCTGGCCTTCTGCTCACCTGCTTGCTGACAGCACTGATGTCCACCGATGTACCTGCGGCATGGCCCTGGTTACGCTTTATTGCTGGCGTGATCACCGCTGTGACTTTCGTCTATACCAGCACTTGGTGTCTGGGCCGCTTGTCACGCATGAACCTACCCTCCGCAGGCGGCATCGTGTACGCAGGTCCCGGCGTCGGTATTGCCATCAGCGGCCTGCTCGCCAGCCTGATGGTGCAACTGGGCTGGCATGCGAGCGCTGGATGGATCGCGTTTGCCTTGCTGGCAGCCCTCATGACCGCCATCGTGTGGCGCGTCTTTCACAGCGATGCCGGACTGCCTCTGCCCACTGCAACGCATGAGCTTTCCGCAAACGGCGGCAGTACGACCGAAAAAGCCGCTTTGACACTTGCCTATGGCCTGGCCGGCTTCGGGTACATCATCACCGCAACCTTCCTACCCGTGATTGCACGTACCGCCATGCCCGATTCAGCATGGCCCGATCTGTTTTGGCCCATGCTGGGCATCGCCGTGGCATTCGGCGCCGTCATGGCTTCGCGCATTCCTGCCCGTTTCGATCAGCGTTATCTACTGCTGGCTTGCTACCTGATACAGGCGGCTGGCGTTGCCATCAGTAACTGGATGCCCACGCTGTCAGGTTTTGCGCTGGGCAGCTTGCTCGTTGGCTTGCCCTTTACCGCCATCACTTTTTTCGCCATGCAGTTGGGCAGGAAGCTGCACCCGCAATCAGCGCCAGCAATCATCGGCATGCTGTCGGCTGCATTCGGTTTTTGTCAGATCATCGGTCCGCCAGTGGCTGCACTACTGCTCTCACAAGCCAGCAACCATGCTGAAGGATTTACGTGGTCACTCAATATCGCAGCAGCAACGCTGGTCTTTGGTGGATTGATTTTCTGGTGGATGGCGAAAGTATTTCCGGAAAAAGCAAACACCAGCCCGACTAGATAGTCGTGCACACATGAGCTTACAACCGTTCTTTAAGTAGGCGGCGGATCGTTGTAGAGCACGGTGATGCTGATACGGCGGTTACGCGGATCAGAGGGATTTTTGGGTGCAAAAGGCGCCGTATCGGCAACGCCCTCGACGCGGGCAAACCGTCCACTCGACATACCTGCCTGTTCAAGCACGCGGCGCGTCGCCTCGGCGCGCTCTATCGACAATGACCAGTTCGTCCTGTCGCTGCCCTCGGGGAAAGGGGTGCTGTCGGTATGACCCTTGACGGCCATTTTGTTGGGCATGCCCGCTAACGATTTTGCCACTTCGTTAATGAGGGCACGAGCGCGTGGATCCATGGCCGCATTACCGCTACCAAACATCGAGAAATTGGCCTTGTCGATAATATCGATCCGAAGTCCGTCCTTCTCCCTTGTAAACGTGACCTGACTCTTAAGATCAGCCAGCTGCTGGTTAAGCGAGAGTCTCTCATCAATTTCTTTTTCCAGCTTGTCGAGCTTTTCTTTCGCAGCTTGTGCAGCGATTTGCTGCTTCTGTTCTTCCGTCAGATTTTTCGAATACTTTGGATGCGGCTTGTCATCTGGTGACGTACCCATGTCTTCATTTGGGCCTGCTTCGGTACGCGGTGTCACGTGCTCCAACAGGGTTTCCTGCTTTGGTGAATCAGGTATACCATCCGGATCAACGATAGATCGGCCACCAAACATGCCGTTCGCTCCCGCGGTTTCGCCCATGGCCGAGTCCGTGCGGGTGGTGGGCTGGAAATACTCAGCGATACCCTGACGTTGCTCCTCCGGCACCGCTCCCAGCAGCCACATCAGCAAAAAAAACGCCATCATCGCCGTCATCATGTCGGCCAACGCAATCTTCCACGCACCGCCATGAGCGCCCGCATGCCCCTCTTCCACCACCTTTTTCCATTTGATCGGTGGCTGCGGCGGCTCCTCATCCGGGTCAGGCGCTGTCGCTGGCGCTAACGCCGGTACGGCGGCGGCAGACGCTTCGTCTTCTTCGGGAGTTTTGTCTTCTTCTGCCATGGTGGAATACGATCTCTGTGCGGTACGCTTGGCGCAAATAGTGAATTAATGAATCGGCAAATGACGCCGCAACTGAAGTGATGCTTGGCAGAAATATAAGCGAAAAGCCTCAGCCCTGTCGACCTTTAATGCTTATCAGAAAGGCATGAACTCAATTCAATCCCCACCGCTCGTCAGACGCTCGTTACGAGCCGCCTATCCAATCGGGGTACAGCCACATGAGCGACTTTGCTCAGAGACAAAAAAGCGTGTGTCCAAATGTAACGACCCAAGTCTGCCAATCATTTCTTGCCTAAATTGCTTCCATGCCAGTGAGGCAGAAGCAAACTGATCCCAGGGAGGGATGATGAAAAACCAATTGAAGATATTTTTACCGCTCGCGCTGATTGCCGCATGGCCATTAGCGCAATCTCAGGAAATCGCCCGCGTCGTTTCCAGTACACCCATCACTCAGCAAGTCACCGTCCCACGCCAGGTATGTAGTGAGACTCAGATACTTGTCCAGCAACCCCGATCGGGTGCAGGTATCACCGTAGGCGCCATTACCGGTGGCATTCTAGGTAGTCAGATGGGTTCCGGCTCAGGACGTACATTAACGACGGCCATGGGCATCATCGGTGGCGCCATTCTGGGCGATCAACTCGAGGGTGAACCCGCCCCAGTCGTTAGAACAGCGAACAGCTGCACCCAACAGATCACCTATGAAAACCGTGTGGTGGGCTACGACGTCGTTTACGAATACGCAGGTCGCCAGTACACCACCCAAATGAACAGCGATCCCGGATCGCAGTTGACCATTCAGGTAATTCCGACCAACACCGATATGCAGGTATATACAACGCCAGCACCGCCACCACCCGTGGTTGTTCAGGCGCCCGTACAGGTAAGAACCTACCCCCCTGTGGTGGTGACGCCCGCGTATCGACCTCCGGTGTATTACAGCCCACCCGCGTACGGCGTCCCCACCGTCAATTTCCGCTGGGGTCGGGGTGGCTACGAAGGCCACGACTATCGGCGTGGCCGGGGGCACGGACATCATGACAGGAGCTTCCCGGGACGCTGGCGATGAAACAACCGCCCCGTTAACCCCCTTGGTTATTTGATTCAGCGGTGCATGCGGTCCCAACCGGGCTGCCTGCACCGTTTTTGTTGTCCGCCTTTCCACAGACCTTCTGACCGCGCCTGCACGTATACTCCGGACTGACGGCAGCAAGGCTGCTACTTCTCAACCGGCGACGACAAAAAAAATGAAGGCAGGTCTGATTGGCATCGGTTCCATGGGCATGGCCATGGCGCTGAATCTCCACCGCAAAGGCATACAAGTCTGCGCACACGACATCCGCCCCGAGGCGACGCAGTCCGCCAGTGCCGCTGGTATCGGCGTTTGCGCCAGTCCGGCCGAGCTCGCACGACAAACAAACCTGATCATCGTCGTGGTCGTCAACGCGAAGCAGGTTGATCAGGTTCTGTTTGGCGAAAATGGCGTGACGCGCATACCTTGTGAGGGCAAAACGGTCATGCTGTGCCCCACCATTGCGCCGGAAGACACGCTGGCTATTGCTGATCGATTGACGAGCCTGGGCCTCACGGTTATTGATGCGCCTATCTCGGGTGGTCCCGTGCGTGCTGAAGCGGGCACCATGAGCATCATGCTGGCCGGTGCCGATGAAGTGATCGCACGCCATCAAACCGTTCTTGATGCACTGTCGGACAAAATCTTTCGCCTTGGCGCACGTATCGGCGATGGCGCGAGATACAAGTTGGTCAACAATCTCCTCGCTGGTATCAATCTGGTCGCAGCCGCCGAGGTCATTGCGCTGGGCATGCGGCTCGGCCTCGATCAGCAAAAACTCCTGGCGCTGATGAGCGCATCCAGCGGCCAGTCGATGATGCTGGAAGATCGTATGACACGCGCGCTGGCCAATGATTACGCACCCCGGGCTCACGCACATATTCTGACCAAAGATGTCGCACTGGGTGTGGCCATGGCGGACCAAGCGGGCCAGGAAACACCGCTGGCCGCGTATGCGCTGGAAATTTTCAAGGCGACGCTGGCCAGCGGTTATGATTCACTAGATGATGCGGCAGTGCTGAAGATTCTTTTGGAAGACAAATAACGAATTGCTAAATAAATTCGCGTTTTATGGCAAGCCCGCGCAGTTGTGCGATGCGGCGGTTTGGAAGATAGAAGGCTTAGCGCCGGTTTTTTAGCGTCAAAAGTTTGCGGTGTTATTCAAGCAGCGCTTCCACAAAATACAAAGAGACTCAAAATAAAAAGGAGACAACAATGGAACGACGTAAATTCATTCAGGCTGCCGGTGGCGCTGCTGCAGCGACACTCGCCACATCAGCATCAGCAGCAGCGGAGACACTGCCTACCCTGACTTGGCGCATGGCGTCGAGCTTTCCAAAATCACTTGATACGCTGTTTGGCGGTGCCGAATTTTTTGCTAAGCGCGTGTCTGAACTTACCCAAGGCAAGTTCACCATTCGCGCTTTTCCGGCCGGCGAAATCGTTCCGGCATTTCAGGTGCTGGATGCAGTACAAAACGGCACCATCGAAATGGGTCATACGCCGCTCTATATTTATTTTGGCAAGGACCCGACTTTCACCTTCGATACCTGCGGTCCCTTCGGCATGAGCTCACGGCAGCAGACTGCGTGGTACACCGCGGGTGGTGGCCGGGAAATTTTCATGGAATTCCTGAAAACCTACGGTATCACCACGCTACCTTGCGGTAACACGGGCTGCCAGATGGGTGGCTGGTTCCGCAAGGAGATCAAGACCCTTGAAGACATGGTCGGCCTGAAAATGCGCGTCGGCGGATTTAGTGGTCGCATCTTGCAAAAGCTTGGCGTCGTACCACAGCAGATTCCTGCGGGCGACATCTATCCTTCACTGGAAAAAGGCACCATTGATGCTGCCGAATTTGTCGGCCCCTACGATGATGAAAAGCTGGGCTTCGACCGCGTTGCGCCTTACTACTACACACCCGGCTGGTGGGAAACCGGCTCGCATCTCTCCCTCATCATCGGCAACAAGCAGTGGAATGACCTGCCCCCGCTCTATCGTGCAGCGCTTACTGCAGCCTCGTATGAAGCGCATGTGATGGTGCAGGCTAAATACGATGTTCGCAATCCACAGGCACTGGCGCGGCTGATCAAGCGCGGCGTCAAGCTTCGCCCCTTCCCAATGGATGTGATGAAAGCCAGCCTGAAAGCGGCAAAAGAAGTGATGGCAGAAGAGGCATCAAAAAATGCCAACTTCAAAAAAATCTATGAGCACTACTCGAATTTTCAGGATCAGCAGAATAAGTGGTACTCGGTTGCGGAACAGCGCATGCAGAATTTCCAGATCGCGGCACTGAATGCCAGAACCAAAAAAGAGTAAGTGACTGATATTCAGACAGGAAAAAACGATGAGACTTCAGGAAAAAACTGTACTGATCACCGCTGCCGGTCAAGGTATCGGTTACGCCAGCGCCCTCGCCATGGCCGCTGAGGGTGCCAGCGTTCTAGCAACAGATATCAACAGCGAATTACTGTCTCGCTTCGATGGCTTGCCGAATATTCAGACCGCTCTGCTGGACGTGATGGATAAAGACGCCATCACTACGGTCGTTGAAAAAATTGTGCGCATTGATGTGCTGTTCAATTGTGCAGGCTATGTCCATGCGGGTAACGTACTAGAAGCCACTGATTCGGACTGGAGCTTCGCCTTTGATTTCAATGTGCGCTCGCAATTCTGGATGATTCAAGCTGTGCTACCCAAAATGCTCTCGCAAGGCAGCGGCAGCATCATCAACATGGCCAGCGTGGTCTCCAGCGTCAAAGGTCTTCCAAACCGTTTTGTCTACGGCGCCAGCAAAGCCGCTGTCATTGGACTAACGAAAGCGGTCGCCGCTGATTACGTCGGCAAAGGGATACGTTGCAATGCCGTCTGCCCGGGTACCGTCGACACGCCCTCGCTTCAAGATCGCATCAATGCCTATGACGATCCTGTCGAAGCACGCAAACAATTCATTGCCAGACAACCCATGGGGCGCCTGGCCAAAGCCGAGGAAATAGCACCCGTCGCGGTATTTCTCGCCTCGGACGACTCAGCCTTCAGCACCGGGAATATCTATTCCGTCGATGGCGGCATGACCATCTGACCGGCTCAGGCACTAGGCCGCCAACAGGGTGGCGATCATCTCAATCGCCGCATGTGCAGCGGCGACAGCTCACATTAGAAATTTACGTGCTTATTTGATATTCAATTTCCCCTTGTGCAAAGAACACCCGCCATGGAAAAATGAGCTTCTTTAACCAGAAGTAACTTTTCATGACTAGATTAACGGATGCGAGCGGTAACAACCCACCCGTTTGGGGAAGGGCTCTGCTGGTATGCCTTTGTCCGTAATCTTTCGGCTGGCGGCGAAGGAATCGTGTTGTGCCAGGCAATGACACAGATGGGCAAAACGCTCGGACTGACCGTGGTGGCCGAGGGTGTCGAAACCACCGAACAATTACAATTACTACAACTCATGGGCTGCGACGAGATTCAGGGCTACATCGCCTCACCCCCGGTGCCGACTGATGAGGCTTTGCAGATGCTCGTGGCCCCGCCCTTCTTTGCGCCGCTGGCTGAAATTCGCGCCTCCAAAGTCGGCGCTCGCTCCCTCACCGCATGACCACCGGGCCTCCGGGCCTCCGCACCGATCCGTTCGGCGCGGCAGTCATTACAATAGGGGTTTTTCTACCTATCCTCACACTATGAAATATCTTCACACGATGGTCCGCGTCAGTGATGTGGATGCCTCCCTGCATTTTTATCGCGATGCACTCGGACTGGAGTTGGTGCGCCAGTTCGACGTTCCCGCCGGCCGCTTCACCCTGATTTATCTGGCAGCACCGGGCGACCATGACGCACAAGTCGAACTCACCTATAACTGGGACCCTGAAGACCTGGGCGGCAGTCGTAACTTCGGCCACCTTGCCTATGCGGTGGAGGATATCTACGCCGCCTGCGCGCGACTGCAAGCGCATGGGGTAACGATACTGCGGCCGCCGCGCGATGGTCGCATGGCGTTTGTTCGCTCGCCCGACAATATCTCCATCGAGCTCTTGCAGAGCGGCGCTCCGCTCGCGCCGGCCGAGCCTTGGGCCTCCATGCCTAATGTGGGTGAGTGGTAATTTGTTTTAGAACAGGGAATTAACATGCAGTCGGATACAAGCATCGCTGAAGCCAAAGTCTGGCCAGCACATTTCGAGGCAGCTCACATGCCGGGCTCGCTGCCAATGGGTGGCGTCATTCCGATGACCCCGATCTTCGCGTTCGAGACACCGGCAGTACAGCTCATCCTTGCGCATGAGCCTTTGCTGTCACCAGAACGCACCGATATCGAATTAGGCGGACTGCTCGCGTTCATGATCGACGAAGTGATTACGCCCGCTGAGGCGGATAACATGGTCGAAGCCAGTGAACGCTTTGGCTACCGCGATGAAGCCCCCGGCATTTCAACACCACCGGGCATGCGCATGAACAAAGCTGTGCATTGGCTTGCTGAAGAATCGCTGCTGGGACCCGTCTTCGACCGCATTGCGCATTTGCTGCCTGCCACCATCGACGGCGGAACACTCTCTCCGGCGCTCAGTCGTCGCATCAACATGTACCGTTACGATGCCAATGACGTATTCAATATGCACACCGATGGCGACTGGCCCGGATACGGTTTGAGTCCCGATCGTCAGCGCATGGTCGAATGGCCGGGGCTACGCTCATGCATGTCAATGCTGCTGTATCTGAACGGGCCTGAAGATGGTATCGAAGGCGGCAGCACACGTCTGTATCGTCCAGATCGCGGCTGGGTAGATGTCACACCGCGCAAAGGCTCGGCGCTTTTTTTCCGTCACGGCTTTGGGCCACAGAGCGTACTGCATGAAGGTTGCCGTGTCTTTGGTGATGTATCGAAATATGTCGCGCGCATCAACGTGATGTACGCGTGGCGCTAAAAGGGTCTTTCAATGGCCGTCGCAGCAAAGCACTACGTGTATGTGATCGAGCTATCGAAAGATGTGCTCTACGAAGGAAAATTCAAGAAAGCCAACCCGG